>Ga0116223_10001279_pt1 | contig 26390 bp, 23 predicted proteins | sample Sb_taG_3_FD_90092 | JGI IMG/M metagenome (GOLD analysis project Ga0116223, IMG submission 90092) | Peat soil microbial communities from Weissenstadt, Germany - Sb_50d_a_PC metaG | ecosystem: Environmental > Terrestrial > Soil > Wetlands > Peat | place: Germany: Weissenstadt | collected 2010-09-21 | reverse complement strand
TGCTGTGCGCGGTGACAAATGTGATGCCGTCCACTTGCCCGGCCACGTCCGCGAGAAATCCGTCGATGCCGATGTGGCACAGCCCAGATTCCTCAGCATCGAGCCAGAAGTGATTCGGCGTGTATAGAAGATGCGCGGGCGCGGTGGTCGCGTGCGGTCGCGCCAGCGACAGATAAGAATCACAGTAGCGATAGGTGTTGCTGGTGCAACTGGAGAGCTGAGAATCGCTAAAGGGCACCAGCTTCGTGACCGGCGACACGCCACAGTACTGCACACGGATTTCTTCCAGATGCGGGCAGCGGATGTGTTGCAGACTGTTCTTTGTGACCAGTCCGCACTGCACGTACTGGGGTGAGGCACAGCGCCCGCCGTCGGCCGCTCCGGGTCCGTCGAGGATCAATTTCTGCACCGGCGCGGCATGACAGTATCGCGCTCGCCCTTCTTTCAGAAAGGGGCACGCCATGGGTCACTTCCGCGATTTCTCGTCTGAGGCCTTGGACTCGGAAGACGCGATTTTCTCGCCGCCGTCTGCCATCGTCAGCCCCAACCCGGGTTCGTACAAGCTGTGCGATCCACGTAACATCGCCCGCAGTTCGTCATCCAGCGTGTTTAGATCAAGACCGCCATGCGCGCGCGCGGTGTGAACCTTGCGGACCAGTAAGTCCCAGCCCACAGCGGCAAACACGACGAGCAGCGCCAGCAGTGTGATCATGCCCAACGCGAAGTTCATCATGTTGAACCAGAATGTCCAATTCTCTCCAGCCATAATCAGGTGACCTCCTGCCGATAAACGACACGGCCACCTTGGGAATAGCAATCCAAGCGCCATCAAGTGGATTCAACGACATGCGAGCGATTTGGTGCGCGATGCGTAGGAATTCCCGACAGCGGTGTAGGGATCGCCGACGCCTATTGCGCCCGCGCTGCGGCGACCGGGCTCTGCTTTTTTCCCAGCACGGCGTCGCATTTCGCGATCTCTTGCGCGATCCGGCCGGGCTCTCCGGCTTCTTCTCCGCGCAGCGCCCCTCCCGAGCGAAGAGACTGGTAACTCTCGGAAGCTTGGGAATACCAGGATCGGGCTTGGCTCCAATGTCGCAGCTGTTGGCTCCTGCGCGTACGGGGTCGCAGGGCAAGTATCTGTTCCGTGTCCCCGAGCGTCGCGTAGGAAAGGGCCACGGCCTCTTGTCTGCCCTTGTTCTTCGGGTCGTCGGTGAAAAGTTTCTTGCGAATTTCCAGAGCCTTGAGCTCGTAGTCCAGACCGCCGGATTGGCCGGTCTTCGTCAACAGCAGTCCGAGTTGGTTTTCCGCTAACGCTTGTGCGACGTGGGCTCGGGCATTGTTGACGTCGGCTGCCGACACGGATTCGGCGTTAGCCAACGATTTTCGCCAAATCTGGAGGGCTGCAACCGGATCCGCCCCGTCTGCCAAGGTCGTCCCGAGATCGCTGTACGCAGCTGCCAGGTCGAGACGGGCCCGAACCTCATTGGGATTGGCGGCCACCAAAGCCTCGTTGATGCCGACGGCCTCCCGGCATAGCGCGAGCGCTTTGGGCCGGTCGCCCGCTTTGCCGACGTTGTAGCAGGCTTCGCGATAACCGGCTGCCAACGCATAACGAGCAGTGGAGTCGTCCGGTTTGCCGCGGCTGACCTGATCGTAGAGTTCAATGGCTTTCAAGTCATTTTGCACCGCACCGGCCCACTCGCCGTTCAGGCTGAACAGGCGGCCCAGCGCGTAATACGAACTTCCAAGGCTGAGGGTCAACTTGGCGTCATTCGGGCTGGCGGCGTGCAAGGCTTCGTAGATCGTGAATGCTTTCTGATCGTTCTCCCTGGCTCCGGTAAAGTCGTTCAAGAGTGCGCAGACCTGACCGAGCCTTTGATAGACGAACGCAAGATCGCGCCGGTCTGCCGGATTCGCACCGCTGCTCGCAGCCAGAGTCTCGCGGATGGTCAATGCCTTGTGATAACTCTCCAGGGCATCGGAGGAGTGCCCAACATTTTGCTGGCTGTTCAGCAGACCCTGAATGTCTCCGACCCTCTGGTAGGCAGTCGCGAGTTCGCGCTGCAGCGAAGGATCGCCGTTGGCTTCGGAGGCCAGGCTGTCCAGGTATTTCAGCGCTTTGGTGACGAGCAGCTTTCTCGCCGCGGTTGCGCCCGGCAAGTTCGCGATCGAATCATTGATGTCGAACATCAGGGAATTCGCCAGCTCCCGCACGTCGTTGAAACGCCGTTCGGCTCGCGCGCGCTGCGCCCGTTCCAGGCGGGATTCTCGGACGATGGCCGCCATGCCTGCAATCAGCGTCAGAATGGCGAGGATCGCTGCGATTACCCCGGCCTTGTGCCGCTTCACAAACTTTGTGGCGCGATAACTGAGAGTTCCTTTCCGTGCCAGGACAGGCCGGCCTTCCAGGTGGCGAAGGATGTCTTCCGAGAATTGTTCGGCCGAGGAGTAGCGCCGGTCTTTTTCCTTGCGCATCGCCAGCAACACGATCTGGTCAAGGTCGCCGCCGAGACTCCGGCGAAGGCGCTCCGGCTGGCCTTCCCGGGTGCTGCTGACCTTCTCCGGCGTGAGCCGCACGGGTTTGCCATCTGCGCCGGGCACTTCTTCAACGCGGTTGACAGCGGTGCTGGGTTTCTCGGGATCGATCTCGCAGATGGCCCGCGCCACTTCATGCGGCGAACGCGTGGTTAAGTGGTAAGGAAGGTGGCCGGTCAGAATGTAGTAAAGCAAAACGCCGAGCGAGTAAACATCGCTGGCGGTGGTGATCGCTTCTCCGCGGATTTGTTCCGGGCTGGCATATTCCGGGGTCATGACGCGCATGGCCGTAAGCGTTGGCTCGATCGCGCGCGGAAAGTGCTCGGCGTCCATGATCTTGGCGATCCCGAAGTCGAGCAACTTGGGAACGCCTTCGCTCGTGACCATGATGTTGCTGGGCTTGAGGTCACGATGGACGACGAGATGTTGATGAGCGTAATGCACCGCAGAGCAGACACTGCGGAACAGCTTTAATCGCTCCACCGTCGAGAGCCGGTGGGATTCGCTGTATTGGTCGATGGGCTGACCCTCGACCAGTTCCATCACAAAGTAGGGCAGGCCGTCGCCGGTGGTACCGCCGTCGATGAGTCGCGCAATATTCGGGTGCTCCAGGCTGGCGAGAATCTGCCGTTCGTTCTTGAAGCGCTCGAGGACGAAGTGCGTGTCGAAATCGGCTTTCACCAGCTTCAGAGCGACCAGCTTCTGATATTGGTCGTCGGCGCGGACGGCGCGGTAGACCTCGCCCATTCCGCCATACCCGAGCCTCTCGATGACGCGGTAGTGCGAGATCATCCGGCCGATGAGGCGGGGAGTCGTATCTGACGAGTGCGAATCACGTTCACCATTCGCCAGATCCATTGCGGCCTGTTCCAGTGCGGGGGTTTCGATGAAATGCTCGGCTTGCTTCTGATGTGCCAGCAGCGACTGGACCTCACGCAGCAAGGAGTCGTCCCCAGCGCAGGCCGACTGTAGAAACGCGGCCCGCTGACCTTCATCGCGTTCCAGGGCCTCGTGGCACAGGTGCTCGACTTCCTTCCAGCGTTCAGGTTGCATTGCGTTCTTCACCGCCGGACATCTCTCGCAATAACCACAGCTTCGCCAGCCGCCAGTCGCGTTTGACCGTCTCCTCGGAGACCTTCAGGACTTCGGCGGTTTCCTGCACACTCAATCCACCAAAGAAGCGCAGTTCCACGACTTGACACTTTCGCTGGTCGACGCTCGCCAAACCAGTTAGGGCATCGTCCAACGCGACCAGGTCGGCGGAGGGCTCGCTGGCTACAACCAGCTGCTCATCGAAGGTGACTTGTTGCGCCGCGCCGCCGCGCTTCTGGTAATGCCGCGAGCGGGCAAAGTCGGTGAGAATGCGGCGCATCATCCGGGCGCAGACCGCCAGGAAATGCGCCCGGTCCTGCCAGGTAACTCCACGAAAATCAACCAGCCGCAAATAGACCTCATTAATAAGAGCGGTGGTCTGAATGATGTGGCCGGGGTTTTCCAGTGCGACGTAGTACCGGGCTCGGCGGTGCAATTCCTCGTAAACCAGGGGCGTGAGCTTGTCCAGCGCCTGTTGATCCCCGCTGCTCCAGGCGCGCAGCAACTGCGTCACTTCATGGGCAGAAGGGGTTGACATTCAATCCTCGCAGGGGCAGGAGGGACCCTAGTGGGGCGGAGGTTATCACATTTCCGCCGTTGCTTGCCATGCGTGCGGCACCTCCGCGAGCGGTCCGTAAATTGTTTTTGCTCCTTTACCTTTTTTTCGGGCGTTTCCCGCTACTGCAAACAGAAGGCAGTTTCGTGGGCAGGAAATGGGGATCAATGCCAGAAGGAGAAAAGCTATGCACTGTACGCGTTGTGGCACGCAACTGACTGATAACAGCGGGTTTTGCCAAAACTGTGGGCAGGCCGCAGGCGCCGGGATGGTGGGCCAGCCGACGGCGTCGGGAGCGGCGGTGGTAACGAACGCGCAGACCTCCGCGACGACCGCGCTGCAGCCGAACATCGCGGGGCTGCTCTGTTACATCCTGGGATTCCTGACCGGCATCTTCTTTCTGGTTGCCGAGCCCTACAAGCGCGACCCCTTCGTGCGCTTCCATGCCTTTCAGTCGATCTTCATCAGCGTCGCGGCGATCGTTGTGCGTCTCAGCTTCGGAGTGTTGCTGTCGATCATGCCATGGTCGCTGTGGAGCCTGATCAGCATGATTTCGGCGCTGGTGTCGCTGGCGTTCTTCCTTCTTTTCCTGTTGCTCATGTTCAAGGCCTACAGCAATGAGCGCTTCAAGCTGCCGGTGATCGGAGACCTGGCAGAGCGCCAGGCGCAAGGACAGGCATGACAGCTTCGTGCCATTTTTCGTGCCATCAAGGTGCGCTGTAAGCACGTAAGCGGGATGCGGCAATGCTGGGGGGCTTGCCGCGTCCCGGGTTGCATGGAAACTACTGAATCCCCGCGGGCAACGCCACAAGTGCGGGAAGGGGCGTGCACCGTCAAGAACTCTCGGAGAAGTATGAAGAAACTCAAGGCATTGCCACTGCCTTCCAACGCGCGGCCAGTAATCCAGAAAACAAAGTGACGTGGACATGGCAACCGTATGTTCCGCGAATCCGGTCGACAAGGAGATAACGATGAAAAACAAACCACTCACACTCGAACAATTCTGCATGGTCCGCAACGCTGCTGGCTTCGCAGTGCTGATTCTCACTTGCATAGTTGTTCATGCGCAGACCGCCATCCGGCCGTTCTCCGCCGATCAGGTGCAAGTCATGGGCAAACGGACCACGAGCAGCAAGGTCTACTCCAGCGAGAAGGCGGTCCGCATCGAGAAGGAAGAAAAAGGCAAGCAGAGCATCACCATCATGCACCTGGACCGAAAGGCGGTGTGGGTGCTGAATCCGGAGCAGAAGACATACATGGATATGGGCGGTATTGGCGCGGCTGGCGCCGAAATGGCCTCCAGCATGGAGGGAGCAACAGTGCAACGCGACCCGCTCGGCAGCGAGCAAGTGGGAGCCTACCACTGCGACAAGTTCCACGTGCAGACCACCTACGAGGGGCATGTGTACAAGAGCCTGGAGTGGGATGCCAAAGAGTTGGACGGCTTCCCGGTAAAGCAAGCCGACGAAAAAGGGAGCTGGTCCAAGGAATACCAGAATGTGAAATTGGGGCCGCAGGATCCGTCGTTGTTCGAGGTTCCGGCAGGATACAAGAAGCTGGACTTGGGAGGCTTGTTCGGAAACCGGTAACACCGCGCCGCGCTGACATCTCGGCACCGGAGTCCAGAAACGCGCTCAGAGCACAACAAGAAGGGAGAGGAGTATGAAGCTACGAATGCTGGTTGTGAAAGTGAATATGTTGCTCATCGGGTGCTGTTTGGCGACGTCATGCCAGAGCAGCAAGCCAGCCCCGTCAACGGGTATGTTTTCATCGCCGGTAGCCCACGCATCGCAGGACGCCGCCAACGACTACAGCAAGCCCTATCTCACCGACGACAAGATGCAGAAGTTCCTCGCGTCCATGAAAGAGGAGCATAACCCGCTGGAACTCATGTTCAAGCCAGGCGGCCAGGCGCAAAACCCAGGTGCGTTGGGAGAGCGCATCGAGGAATTCAATTCCTTCGCCCGCAAGTATGGCTTTCATGATTATCAGGACTACACCGGCGTCTGGGGCAGGATTACGGTGGGCGAGATGCAGATTTGGGGCGCGAAGACATTCGAGGACATGATCAGTGGCGCGCAGGCCGAGCTGAAGAAACCGGACCTGGCCCCGGAGATGCGAAAGGTCTATGAAGACCAGATCACCACTGCGCAGAAAGGCCTTGATGACATGAACAAAAAGAACTCCGGCGTGAACGCCGCAGACATGGAATTGATCAAGAAATACAAAGATCAGATCGATGCCGCGGAAAAGAAATACCAGAATGGGTAGTCAACTGGTAGTCCGAAATGACGAAAGGGAGAATCGAATGAAGAGAGCTGGCATGAAAATGGTGATGCTTGGATCGCTGGCGCTATGGGGCGCCGGTTTGATCACGGCACAAGATGCCGCGGGCAGCAAGGATCATTCGCTGATTTCTCGCTATCCCGGCTCTGTGATCAACGGATATTCCCAAAAAGCGTTTGATGAATACGAACTCCCTTTGAGCAAGGTTGCTGACGGAAAGTACGAGAAGACTCAACACCTGGAAGGCAAGGTGACCGCGATCTACTACGTTGCACCGGAAGGGCGTAGTGCGCTGGAGATCTATCGCAACTATGAGTCGGCGCTGAAGAACGCCGGATTCCAGGAGCTCTTCACCTGCGCCAAAACCTGCGGCGACCCGCCACCCCGGGGCTACTATCCTCTAGACGATGCGTTCGGGAACTACTCCGTAGACACCCGCTATCTCGCCGCGAAGATGACTCGCGCCGTGGGCGACGTTTACGTCGCGCTTTGGGTCTACGACAGCAGTTTCGACCTCAAGACATTCCTTGCCGTCGTCGAAGTGAAGCCGATGGAAACGGGACTGGTCACCGTGAACGCCGCATCGCTGGCCAGCGACATTACTCGAACCGGCCACGCTTCGGTGTATGGCATCTACTTCGATACCGGAAAAGCTGATGTGAAGCCGGAGTCGGACGCCACGCTCAAGGAAATCGCGAAGCTTTTGCAACAGGATGCGAAACTCAAGCTCTACGTCGTCGGCCACACCGACAACGTGGGGATGCTGGCCAGCAACATGGACCTCTCCAAGCGACGCGGGGATGCGGTCGTGGCTGCACTCGCGACGAAGTACGGCGTTCCAGGGGCGCGACTGAGCGCGCAGGGCGACGGGCCGACAGCACCCGTGTCCTCCAACGACACGGAAGAGGGCCGCGCCAAGAATCGGCGCGTCGAACTGGTGAAACAGTAAGGTGATTCACTCACGGGGGGGCTCGGTGGCTTGGCTCGTGGCGCACAAACGCGCCGATCCGCTTCTACTTCTTGGGGCGAACTGCGCACTCGGCAATACCTCCCAATCCGTAGCGCGATCAGGTTGATAAGTATTTACTCGGCAGCAAAACCGTCGGTGCCGATCCACGACTGCGCGAGGAGTTGTAGATTCTTCTTGTAAGTGCGGGTGACGGTGTACTCTTTTCCTCCCTTGATGCGGAGCACATACTCGCCCGTGGGCCAGGGCTGGATTTCTTCCACCAGGGCTGCGTTCACCAACACCGATCGATGGATTCGCAGAAACCCGTGCCGATTCAACTTCTCCTCCATCATGGAGATGGATTCTCGCAGCTTGTGGGAGCCGGAAGTGCGCAGCAACAGAATATAGTTCCCTCTGGCTTCGACGGCGATCACATCCTCGGCTTCGACGAGGAGAATCTTCCCCCGGGCCTTGATCGCAATCCGCGCAGACCTTGGCCTGGCTGGCGCTTCGGCGTGCAGAGCATCGATGACGCCAGCAGGACGGCCCGCCGCTCCTGATGGAAGTGCGACGTTCCGAGTTTGACCGATGCAGCCGCCTGAAGGTCGCGACCCAGTGGTTACGCCATGAAACAGTTCCGCCGTTGAAGTCATCGCTCACCCCCACGCCGTGGCACCTGCCCTGCAGGAAACGGCACTCCTGAGAATTGCTGCTCCCACTACTACGGTGATCTCTAGAATGGTCGTTTACAATACCCACTTGACCTGATATCGGCATAGCCATTATGATTCCGCCGAAAATGAAACGAGTCGCCTCCGGGATTGTTCCCATCATCGCGATCAACCGGAAGGCCCCGACAGCTCTGCACAAGCAGATCTACGATGCCTACCGCACGGCTATTGTCGATGGCAGCCTGCGCCCAGGGCAGCGCATTCCGTCCACGCGGGTGCTGGCTTCCGAAATTGGAGTGTCGCGGTTCCCGGTGCTGAATGCATACGCCCAGCTTTCAGCGGAAGGCTACTTCGAGAGCCGAGTGGGCGCGGGTACGGTCGTTTCCGGTTCACTGCCCGGCCAGTTCCCTCCGAGCCAACCGGCCGGTGTGCGGTTCGAAGCCACCCGCTGCGGACCCCGGCCGGTCGCGCGCCGCTCTTTGATTCTTCCCAGTCCTGAGAGTTCTCCGTGGCTGGTGGGTTGGGGAGCCTTTAGCGTGGGGCAGGTGGCCTTTGACCAATTTCCTCTCCGGGTCTGGTCGAACCTGGTTGCGCGCCATTGCCGAAATATGGACGCCAAGTCTTTTCACTATGGCGAGCCGAGAGGCTCCAAAGCTCTTCGGGAAGCGATTGCGACCTATCTGAGAACCGCACGATCGCTACACTGCGATGCCGAGCAAATCATGATTGTGAGTGGTTCTCAGCAGGCGCTCGAAATATCGGCTCGCGTTCTTCTCGATCCAGGGAGCCGGGTGTGGATGGAAGAGCCGGGATACCGTATGGCGCGGGATGTCTTCGCACTGGCCGGCTGTCGTCTTGTGCCCGTGCCTGTGGACCGCGAGGGGTTGCAGGTTGCTGCCGGCGTCAAGCTAAGTCGTAAGGCGCGGGCCGCGTTTGTAACGCCCTCTCATCAATTTCCGCTGGGCGTGACCATGAGCGCTTCGCGGCGCTTTCAGCTGCTGGAATGGGCGCAAAATATGGGGTCGTGGATTATTGAAGATGACTACGACAGCGAGTACCGGTACGAAAGTATGCCCATCGCGTCGTTGCAGGGTCTCGACGCCAAGGCCCGCGTGATCTATATCGGCACCTTCAGCAAGGTGTTGTTTCCGTCGTTGCGGCTGGGATATGTCGTCATTCCACCAGACCTGGTCGACCTTTTCCTCGCGATCCGCCGGGTCATCGATCTTCGTTCCCCCACCTTCTATCAGGAAGTGCTGGCGGACTTCATCGTGAAGGGACATTTTGCGCGCCACATTCGAAGGATGCGAGTTCTCTATCGCGAGCGAAGGAGCGCGTTGGTGGACAGCATCCGCAAGGAACTGGGATCCGCAGTCGAGGTTTTGGGAGACGAGGCCGGGATGCATCTGACGGTGACGCTGCCGAAGGGGAGTCGCGATCTGGAAATCGCCGAGCGAGCCGCCAGCCAAAATCTTTGGATCTGGCCTCTCTCGTCCTCCTACATGGGCGAAGCGCCGCGTCCGGGCTTTATCCTGGGTTTTGGCAGCACCCCGGTTCCAGCGATTTCCCCCGCGGTTCGAAAACTCGCGCAACTGCTCGCCGCGAAGGGAGTACGCCAGTGAAAACGAGTTCGGCGACAAGCGAGGCTGGGTGAGTCAGCAGGAGGCCATTTTCAAGGCGGTTTCGGCGAGGCGGCGCAAGGGGACAACCGCTGCGACGGCGTTACGCGCAATCGCTTCTTTGGGCATGCCGAAGACCACGCAACTGGCCTCGTCTTGCGCGATGGTAAGAGCGCCACGGTTGCGCATCTCCAGCAGACCCTGGGCTCCATCATTACCCATTCCGGTCATGATCACGCCCACCGCGTGTGGTCCCGCAGATTTTGCGACGGAGCGGAAGAGTACGTCAACACTTGGCCGGTGGCGCGAGACGAGCGGCCCCTCTTTGACTTGCGCGAAATAGCCGGATGCGGTGCTGTGCACGAGAAGGTGATGATTTCCAGGGGCGATCAAAGCCCGTCCGTTTAGGATGCGGTCGCCGTCGACGGTCTCTTTGACTTCGATCGTGCAGTCTCGGTTCAGGCGTTCAGCGAAGGCGCGGGTAAAAACTTCCGGCATGTGCTGGACGATAACGATTCCTGGGCAGCGGGGTGGCATGGCTTGCAGGAATTCACGGATCGCTTCCGTGCCTCCGGTCGAAGCGCCCACCGCGATGATCTTGTCTCCGGCGGGCTGATGCCGGTGCGCTGGCCCCAATGGCAAAACGACGTCGGCGGTATTTCGTGGCGCAACCGGCAGAAACGGCGCCGGTGCCAACTTGGCCTGCGCAGCGCCGCGGACGACGTCAAGCAGCATGACTGCGGATTCGTTTAGAAAATCGCGGACGCCGAGCTTGGGTTTCTTGATCACCTCGACGGCACCCAGCTCCAGCGCGGAAATGGCATCCTCTGTGCGGCGATGAGCAACCTCGGAGCAGACCACGACAGGTAGAGGCCGTTCTGCCATAAGTTTCCGCAGAAAAGTTAAACCGTCCATGCGAGGCATTACCAGGTCAGTGATAACCACGTCGGGCGTTTCTTTTACGATCTTGGCGAAGGCGATAATGGGGTCTGCGGCCACGCTGACCCTGATCTTCGGATCTGCACTGAGAATCCCCTGCATGACCTGGCGGACTACCGCAGAGTCGTCGACCACGAGCACGTGGATGCTGCCGTCAGACTTTTTCGGTTTGTGCGAGTAGGAGATCACAGGTTTGATCAGTTCAGAAGGAATGACCCGCCGCTGCAGCCGCAGCTCGCGTCTGGCCCGGGAGTGCGTCACTTGAACTGGCCACGGCGTGAATCGTGGGAGCGACTGTTTTCAGGTTCGGCGCGATTCCCCCCAGATGTTCCGAGTGCCCAACGAAGAGCAGACCGGATGGAGAGAGGTGACGCAGGATTCCGCCGATCACTTTTATTTTGGAATCCTGATCAAAATAGATCAGGACGTTTCTGCAGAAGATGAGATCGAAGGCGCCCAGGATGGGATACGAATCGGCATGCAGATTGACGCGGGCGAATCTGACGACCCGGTGCAGCTCCGGACTGACCTTCATCACGGCTTTGTCGTCGCCTCTGCCTTTCAGCATGTAGGCGCGAAGATGCTCGGCCGGGATCTCCTTCGATTTTTCAATGGGGTACATTGCGGCGCGCGCCTTTTCGAGGACGCGAGTGGAAATGTCGGTGCCTAGAACTTCGAGATCCCAGCCTTTGCCCTCGGGAAAATACTTGAGCAGAAGCATGGCGAGGGAATAGGGCTCTTCGCCGGAGGAGCAGCCGGCGCTCCAGATGCGCAGCCGCATGAGGCGCTGTCCGGCGGCGGCTTCCTGCTGCCATTTGGGGAACACCTCGCGCTCGAGGTAGTCGAAATGCCGGGGCTCGCGGAAAAAATGAGTATGGTTGGTGGTAATGCAGTCGATCATCACAGCCCGCTCGTGCTGCTGGTCGGGCTGGGTCACCAGCTGGTAGTACTCCTGCATATTGCTCAGGCCGAGAAGCCGCAACCGGCGCGCGAGCCGGCCGGTCAGCAACGCGTGCTTGTGGGTTGCGAGCCAAATGCCCGCCTCCTGGTAGATCAGCTGCTGATACTTGCTGAATAAACCTGGAGCCAGCGTGGAACGATCAGTCATCTCGCGCTGTCGGCCGGCGAAGGCGTGAGCGTGCGGATCTGTTTGGTTCCTGGGCATCCCTGTCGGCTACTCCGGGTTGGTCTCTTCTGAGGCGTCTGGAGCCGACGACGATTCGAGAGAAACCGCGGTATGGGGCAGTTCGAGTTCGGGTTGTGAGTTGTCTGTGGCTTGTTCCACAGAGTCAGGCAGCTCCAGAAGTTCGTCCGTGGAGAGGACCTTCTCGGTGTCGAGAAGAAGGCAGAACTTCTTTCCGGAACGCGCCATGCCCAGCAAGTAGTCGACTTTGACGCGCGTGCCGAAAGTAGGCGGTTCCTCGATGTCCTGTGCGCGGAGATCGATCACCTGGCGGACAGAATCCACCATGATTCCCATCACTGCGGCTTCGTCGCCGCTCTGGACTTCGGTGATGACGATGCAGGTCAGCTTCCCGGCGAAGCAGGGGGACTGGCGGAACTTCACCGCGAGATCGATGACGGGCACGACGCTGCCGCGCAAATTGATGACGCCGCGAATCCATTCCGGCGTTTTGGGAATCTCGGTGACGATGTCGTACTCGATGATCTCCTTGACCTTGAGGAGACTCACCGCGAACTCTTCGCCCCCGATGATGAACGTGAGGTACTGCTGCACGTTCTGCTCGGTATCCCGGTCGGTTTCTTCTCGAGTAATCTGCATGGGAGTTCGTCCTCTTAGAACCGGGTAAAGTTGTGTTCCAGTACGGAACCGTTGACCTTCTTAGGAGGAACCGAGGGAGAGATCGACGGAGCCATGTGCTGGAACGGCTTGTGCTCCGCCGCAGGCCGGCGAGCCGCAGACGCAATTCGTTCTCCGGCCACGCGGAAGAACGCCATGAGTTGCTGCAGGGCCTCCGACTGTGCTGCCAATTCTTCGGCGGTGCTGGAGAGCTCTTCCGCCGATGAGGCGTTCCGCTGGGTGACGGTGTCGACCGAGGACATGGCTTTGTTGATCTGGACGACGCCCGACGACTGCTCTCTCGATGACGCGCTGACTTCCTGGACCAGTTCGGAAGTCTTTTTAATGGCGGGAACTAGTTCGCGCAGCAGTTCTCCGCTACGCTCCGCCACGGCGACGCTGTTGGCGGCGAGGCCGCCAATCTCCTGTGCGGCAGTCTGGCTGCGCTCGGCTAACTTACGAACTTCCGTGGCAACCACGGCGAAGCCGCGGCCATGCTCACCGGCGCGAGCCGCTTCAATGGCCGCATTGAGGGCCAGCAGGTTGGTTTGATAAGCGATCTCTTCGATGATGGAGATCTTCTCGGCAATCTGCTTCATGGCACTCACGCTTTCGCGCACGGCTGTGCCCGACTCTTCGCTGTCGCGAGCGCCTTTGACGGCCATCTGTTCCATCTGGCGGCTATTCTCCGCGTTCTGGGTGATGGAGGCGCTCATCTGTTCGAGGCTTGACGTGGTCTCCTCGATGGAAGCAGCCTGCTCGCTGGTTCCCTGGGAGAGGGAGGCAGCGGATGACGCGACCTGAGTAGCGGCGCTGGCAACCCCATCGCTGCTGACGCGAACTTCGCTGATGATCTCCTCGAGCTTCTTCACGAACGCATTGAAAGAGTTCGCCATCTGACCGACTTCATCGTGAGAAATAATTTCGATGCGTTTGGTGAGATCGCCGCCTCCCTGAGCCATTTCGCCCAAGTGATCGGCCATCGCCCTCACCGGCCGGGTGATTCCACGGGAGACGACAAGCGTGACGAAGGTCGCTGCGATGAACGTAACCAGGACAACCCCGAACATGACAAAGGCGGTCTGGCGCGCGAATGCGGTGATGATCTCTTCCTTGTCGGCCATGACCTTGCGATGCTTCTCGGAGAGGTCAGTGGCTGCCGCTTCCATGCGGTGTATCTCGTCTTTGACTTCGGTGACTTTGGCATTGCCCTGCTGGGGAGTCTTGATGGTGCCGTCGTTGATGCCGGCTACCACCGCGGTTACCCCGCGCTCGTATGTTGAGATCTCGCGCTCCATCGCCGATACGAGTTGCTTGCTGCTGTCAGAAGCAACTCGCGAGTCCAGCTCGGCCACGGTAGATTGAAGTGTCGCGAGCTGGGCTTTCCACTTTTCCTGATAGGCCTGCATGACCGGCTTGTTGTCCATGTTGAGCAGCGTGTCTTTCTCATAGCGGCGGAGTTCGAGGGTTGTGATCTTGGCTTCATCGGCCAGTTGCGAGATCTTGGAATCTCCACGCAGCATCGAGACGGTCTCTCGGGTCACGGATTCCATGCCCCAGTAGCCCGCCACAGCGACCACAAGCAGCAGAAACAGCACCACCCCAAAACCGATGGCGAGACGTTTTGCAATCGAAGACTTCTTCAACATATCGGGTGTTCCTTTCACTTCACTGTCACGTTCAATTTCGATTTCAAGGGCGCCGAAGCGCACAATTCCTTTGGCTCAAGAACCGGTAGATAGACTCAGTTCACCGTTTGGGCCTGCTCGGCAATGACATCGCGCAGCAGCGTGCTCACGTCGAGAATCAGCGCCACCCGGCCGTTGTCGAGGATGGTGGAACCAGACACGCCGGGTACGTCCCGAAAAATCCGGTTCAAAGGCTTGATGATGGCCTGGCATTCGCCCAGAAGAGTTTCGACGGCGATTCCCGCATAGCCTCCGTCGCGATGGACGACGACTTCGTTTTCGCGATGGGGAGGCCGGTCCGGCTTGCCGAACAGCTCTCGCAGGCGGACATACGGCAAGGGCTCACCCCGGAGACTGAGGACGCCGACGGTCTCTCGGGATATTTGTTCTGCAGGAAGTTCCACGCACTCGCTGATCATCTCGAGTGGAATGACGTAAGTTTCGTCATTGGCAATCACGGAGAAGCCATCGATGATCGCCAGGGTGAGCGGCAACCGAATCGTAATCGTGGTGCCCTGGCCTTCTGTGCTCTGAATCTCGATGTTGCCGCGGAGTAGTTCGATGTTGCGGCGAACGACATCCATGCCGACGCCGCGTCCGGATAGATCCGTGACTGCGTCCGCCGTAGTAAACCCTGCATTAAAGACAAGCTGGAAGAGTTCCTGGTCGGTGATCTTCTCGCCTTCGGGTAACAGATCGAGCGCCCGAGCCTTGGCCAAAATGCGCTGACGGTTGAAGCCGGCGCCGTCGTCTGTAAGCTGAATGAGAATGTTCCCTGCCTTATGAAACGCGGTAAGGGTCAGAGAGCCGCACGGAGGCTTGCCCATGGAATGGCGCACTCTGGGCAGTTCGATGCCATGGTCGACGGCGTTGCGGATCATGTGGAGCAGAGGATCTTTGAGGTGTTCGAGGACGCGGGTATCCACCTCCACGTCAGCACCGACGATGTGGAGGCGCGCGAGTTTGTTGTGGCTCTGCGAGATGTCGCGGACCGAGCGGGCGAACTGCTGAAATAGAGGGCCCACGGGCACCAGTCGAACACCCATGACCTGTTCTTGCAGATTTTTCTGGAGGCCCTCAATTTCGCGATGCACCTCGAGCAGCTTGCGTCCGGAGCTGGTCTGGAGATCTTCGATCATGCGCCGCAAACGGCCCTGGGCAATGGCAATCTCGCCGGTCAGGTTGAGCATGTGATCGAGTTTGTCGGTATCGACGCGAAGCGTGCGGTTCCGGGCTCCTAGAGGAGCGGAGCCCGGAACCGCTGTGGGGGAGGCCACCGCGGGGGAGGAACCTTGGTCAGAACTCAGAACGGAAGCGTGGATCGCAGTTGCTAGGCCGGAGGCATGGCTAGCCATCTCCTTCTTCAGTTCCTGATGGGACGGACTGAGACGATCCTTGCCTTCTGCCGCCGCAGGAACGAGCGCCCTTAGAGCGTCGACTGCTTGCAAGAGCAGCGTGATCACCTCGCGGGAAATGGCGAGTTCGTGCTTGCGCAAAGCTTCGAGCAAATCTTCCATGACATGCGCGAAGCCAGCCAGTTCGGGAAACTCCAGAGCGAAGGCATTGCCTTTGATGGTGTGGGCGACGCGAAACATCTCATCGAGCAGTTCCAGGTTGCCGGGATCGGTCTCGGCCGCAATCAAGTGCTGCTCGGTGCGCTCCAGTCCCTCTTCGGACTCGGCGAGGAACGCAGCTACGACTTTCTCGCGATCAAAATTCATTGAACTGCTTTCTTTCCGGTTCAATGCGCTGGCACCAGACGATGCCGTCGTCCGTGTTGAGCATGATTTTTCTGCCACGGGTTCCACCGGTTTCCTGAACGACCACCGGAATGCCAGCACTCCTCATCAAATCGAGCGCTGCGGCTACATTTTTCGCCCCCAGGCTGATGACCTGTCGATCTTGTTTTTGGAACATGGAGGCGCCGCCGAAGATCTTGGCCTCGATATGGGGAATTCGGCAGCCCAGCGCCTGCAACGTCTCAAGCAATGTCCTGGTCGCCACATCGGCGAAGCGGGAGGAAGCGGGGCGAGCTTCGCTTGAGGCCGGGAGCAGGAAGTGATTCATGCCTCCGACTCGCAGCCGGCTGTCCCAGAGACAGATCGCAACGCAAGAGCCCAGAATCGTGCGGATCTGGCAGGGGTCTGCACTCACATGCAGCTGCCCAGGCAACAGGTATGCACGCTGACGTTCCCCAAGGACAGGCCCCGCCGAAGCCAGGCCTGAGGGTGCATCGACTGAATGCGGGTGATGCGTCTTGGGGTGTGCTGCTGCCATCAGAGTTGGTCCGACCAGGCACGGCCATCATCCGTGTGAAAAATCAGCTTCCGCCCATGCGTACCGCCAACCTCGCTCTGCACCAGGCGAATGCCGTTCATTTTCAGGAAGTGAGTGACGACCTGAACATTGCGGTCGCCTACGCATTCTCCGCCGGTGCTGAACGTCACTACGGGCAGCGAGCCGCCGAAGATTCGGGCCTCGAGAGAATTGAGTTGAGCGCCCAGATCGAGCATGCGCTTCAAGAGCGCGGGGTTGGCCACGTTGGCGTAGCGGGTTGCGTTGGCGCTGTCCTCGGGGCCCTCAGGCAGAATGAAATGATTGGCGCCGCCGATGCCGTGGTCTGAGTCCCAAAGACACAAGGCCACTCCGGATCCGACGATGGTGCTGATGGCGAACGGTTGCGCGGCCGCGAAGATCTTGCCCGGGATCAGGTAGTGGCGCGCATGTGTCTCGTCGGAGGCATCGAGTACACGGGGCAAATACTCCATGGGCAGCACCGCCGGGTTGAAACTCTGCGTTTTCGGTTTGAAGTTCATCTGCAATATCTTTCTCTGGTCCTAGCGTGAGTGATAAGGTTCAATCGCCCGGCCGGCACAGTTCGACAGCACTTCGCAAATTTCCCGATCCACCGGCTCGATGCCTGGCTTGTGGGGAAACAAACGAAACAGCACAATCACCGCGCAGGAACTGCCGTCGACGAGAATGGGAACCAATGCGCTCACCGGATCGTCGGTGGAAAGCAGGTTTTCATTCGACAGCCTGAGCCGGTAAGCAGGCTTGCCGCTGAGTACCTGTTTCAGCTTAGGCTCACGGCTTACTTCCAGAACAGAATGCTTGTTAGGGTCGACGCCAAACGACCAGTAGAGCCAGAGTTCCGAGCGCTTTTTGTCGACCTTGAAAACGGCGACTTCTTCTGTGCCGATCAGGTTCGCGGCAATTTCGCGAATTGCATCCAGGGCGTCGGCTTGATCGATCGCATTCTGCAGGCGCATACGGGCGGCGTACACCTTGGCCTGAGAGCCGATATCCTGAATTGAGCTTTGACTTTCGAGCTCAGCCGGTGAGTCGGAAATGTTGCTCATGCGTCCTCGAAATATCCTTTCCTATGAAAGTCGATTACTCTCCGAGATAGCTGTGCAGCAGCGTAACCAGTTCAAAACTGTCGATCGGCTTGGTGATGTAGTCATTGCAGCCGCTCTGGAAGCCGGCTTCGACGTACTCTTCTTCGCCACGGGTGGTCACCAGAATGATGGGGGTATCGCGCAGAGAACCTTCAAGCCGCATACGCTTGCAGGCTTCAAAACCATTCATGCGCGGCATGACCACATCCATCAGGACGAGGTCGGGCGCTTCGACAACCGCGCGCGAAATCGCATCCAGGCCGTCCTTGGCGGTCACGCATTCGTATGCGGTGCGCTGTTTAAGAATCATCTCTTCCATCATCAACGTGGTGGTGGAATCGTCCACGAGTAAGACCTTCTTCGGCATGCTTTGACCTCTTAAATGGACCAGGGTGTTGGGGGAGAGCTGGGGGCATCGAAATCTTGGTCCCAGAGTGCAGTGGCAAGTGCATGGCCAAATTGGGGCTAGAGGGACAGCGCAGGTAACTCACTAAAGACAAGCATGTTAGCGAATAACAGGAAGCGGGCTTCGGAGTGTGCAGGGTTTGAATTCCAGAATGCGTTTTCGGAAATCGAACTGAGGTAAGCAGCGCACGAGAAAACTCGCGACGTTTCAAATCAAGTGCAGGGTCTTGAGCTTCTGATAGAGCGTGCTCTTGGCGATTCCCAGGCGCTTGGCGGTTTTTTCGACGTTCTGGTTTTCACGGGAGAAAGCCGCGGAGATGTGGAAGCGTTCCAAATCCTCTAAAGTCCAGTCGGACTGGTAGGAGTTCGAATGATGCTCGGGGCCTGGTTCGAAGGACAGATCACCCGGTTCCAGGACCTGCCGATCGGTAAACAACAGCGCGCGTTCGAGAACGTTCCGAAGCTCGCGAATATTCCCCGGCCAATAATAGGATCGCATCCGCTCCACGGCTTTGGGCGAGATTTGTGCGGGAGGACGCGCCATGTCGGAACAGATGCGGAGCAGCAGGGAGTGAGCAATCGCAGGAATGTCATCCTGGCGCTCGCGCAGGGGCGGAATCGCCAGGGGAACGGTACTGATGCGGAAGTATAGATCGCTGCGGAACACTTTCGTCTCGATCAAATGCCGCAGGTCCTGGTGGGTGGCAGCGATCAAGCGGACGTCAACAAAGCGATCGCGCACGTCCCCCATGCGGCGAAATCTCTTTTCCTCCACAACCTTCAATAACTTGGGCTGGACGTTGGGATCGATGTCTCCGATCTCATCGAGGAAAACGGTGCCGCGATGACCGACTTCCAGCAGGCCCGGCTTGGCATTGAGGGCTCCGGTAAACGCGCCTTTTTCGTGACCAAACAGCTCCGACTCGAGGAATTCGCGGGTCAGTCCCGCACAATTGAGGTCGATGAAGGGTTCCTCGGCGCGGGGCCCGTTTTCGTGAAGCCAGGTGGCGAGAACTCCCTTGCCGCACCCCGTCTCGCCTTGAATGAGCACGGGGCTTTGACTGTTCGCCACTTTGGCAGCCGCCTCGGCCAGTCGTCGAATCACCGGACTCTCTCCGAGGAAGGGATTGAGCACGACGCGGCGACGACGGGTATTGTTCGCCAGTGTCTTCTGCTGATTCCGCGAGTTCTCCAGCAATTTGTGCACGATCATGAGAAGAGCGGAGGCTTCGACAGGCTTGGCCAGGCACTGCTCGGCGCCGCTCTTAATGAGCGATACGCCTAACTCCATGGAGCCAAACCCGGTCAAGACAATGATCGGGACGGTTGGTTCGAGTTCCTTGAATTTGGGGAGAAGATCGAGAGCGGTGCCACCCGGCAGGCGGAAGTCGAGAATCGCGACGTCGGGGCGCGTAGCTCCGAAACTCTTATGCGCGGAAGCAAGATCCCCCGCTTCTTCCACCAGAAAGCCATTCGCAGTCAGATGAGCGGCGTAGGCGTAACGAAGTTCCTCGTCATCCTCCACCAGAAGAATTCTGCGGCTCGCGAAGGTAGCTGACATGTCTTTTCTTCGGCGCGTCAACATTATACGGGCAGCGGTCTATTTCGCTGGCCAGCCTTGCGACCTGCGGAAACACTGTGACGACAAAGATGGCAAGAAACCAGAGAAATGGTCTAATATCCTCTATCCCGGTAACTGCTCTGTAACCCGGCCCGGAGCTCGGTCCGACCTGACGGCATTGCGGGTTTTCCACTCGCGAAAGAGCAGGTGGTTTCGTGAATTCGTTCCGGCTTCCTTGCCGACGCGGTCTGTCCTCCACGCGATTCGCATTTCTCTGCGCCCTTTCGGTTGCTCTGCTCTGCAGTTTTGGGCGCGCTCAAGACTCAAACAATCCACCGAAGAGAGTTCTGCTTCTTTATTCCTTCGACAACGATGAGGGCATTTATACGGGATTCGATCACGCCCTCCGGTCGGAATTGAGATCAGGAGTGCGAGACCGCGTAGAGTTCTACACCGAATACCTGGACCTGGTAAGGTTCCCCAGCGCTGCGCACGCAGCGAATCTAGTGAAGTTGCTGCAGCTGGAATTCTCGGAACACAAGCCCGACCTGATCGTCCCCGTATCCTACGCCGCGATGCAGTTTCTGCTGGGAGAAGGAAAAGAACTTTTCCCCGGAACTCCCGTCGTGGCTCTGTTCAACGCTAGAAGGCTGGACGAATTGCGTCAGCATATCGCGAAGGAAACCGGGGGACGGCACATCACCGGAGTCGCCAGTACAGACGAGCCAGTTCGAACGTTGGAGCTGGCCCTGCGGCTTCAACCCGATACGAAGGAGGTTGCCGTGGTGGTCGGTGATTCGCCGGTAGACCAGTACTGGACCGATCAGGTTAAACACGATCTCGCACCCTATCGTCAGACCGTTGAGGTCACATACCTGTCGAACCTGACGATGAATCAGCTTTTAAAGCGGGTTGCGGAGTTACCGCCGCACACTGTCATTCTAGACATTTATTTCTTTAAGGATGCCAGCGGTCAGTTCTTCCTTCAGGAAGAGGCGCTCGACCTGATCGCTCGCGCGGCAGATGTCCCCGTGTATGCGACTTACGTAAGCTATCTCGGGCACGGCGTGGTCGGTGGCCGAATGACGGATCCGGAGAATGCAGGGAGGCGAATTGGGAGGATGGCAGCCCGTGTTCTTGGCGGGGAGGACGCGGCCAGCATTCCGTTTGGCTTCGACAACTCGGCGCGAGACACGGTGGACTGGCGCCAGTTGCAGCGCTGGCACATCAGCGAGAAACGACTGCCGCCTGCAACGGTCGAACTTTTCCGCGAACCCTCGGTCTGGGAGCGCTACCGTTACCTGATCCTGGCGGTGATCTCGTTCTGCATTTTGGAGATGATCCTCATTCTGGCTCTCCTGCTCAACATGCAGCGACGCAAGCATGCGGAGAAGGCGCTTCGCCAGGAGAAGGCTCTGGCGGACGCCGTGATTGAAAGCCTGCCAGGAGTTTTCTTTCTGCAGGACAGAGCAGGCAGGAATCTTCGCTGGAATCAGAACGCGGAAAGGTTGAGTCGCTATGGACCAGGGAACGCCTCTCGGCTAGGGAATGTGGCGGACAAATACAAAGAGGCGGCGCAACGGGCCATGGACGAGGTCTTTGAGCGCGGATCGGTCCATCTGGAAGCTGACATGATGGTTCAAGGCGGCACCGCCCCCTACTATTTCACCGGAGTGCGGGTGGAACTGGAAGGCAAACCCTACGTTGCGGCGGTCGGGATTGACCTGACAGAAAGTAAGACGGCAGAAGAAGCGGTTCGTCGATCGGAGGCGGAATTGCGGTCGTTCGTCGAAAACGCTCCCTACGGGATCGGGACAATCAGCGTACAGCAGGACCAGTTTCTTCATGCCAATCCCGCGCTGGTGAGATTGCTGGGTTATGGGTCAGAGGCTGAGGTGCTCGCGCTGACCGTTTCGCGCGATCTTTATTCCGACGGGGGCGCCAGCGGCTTTCGGCCTCAGCCGACGCGTGCAGACTTTTTCAGCGCCGTAGAGTTCACCTGGAAGCGCCGTGATGGCAAGCCCGTGGTGGTGCAAGCGAGTGGTCGGCGGTTGTCGAATCCAGAACATGGAGGCGAGGTCCTCGAGATCATCGCTGAGGACGTGACCGCACGCAGGCTGCTGGAAGAACAGTTGCGTCACGCACAAAAAATGGAAGCGCTGGGACAATTGGCAGGCAGCATCGCGCACGATTTTAACAACCTGCTGGGCGTCATTATTGGCTACAGCGAACTCCTTTCAGCCAATTTGGGTCACGACGGAGAGACCTGCGCACGCCTGGAGATCATAAAGAAAGCTGGCGTGCGGGCCGCTTCGCTGACCTCCCAACTCCTGGCTTTCAGTCGACGGCAAGTGCTGGAGCCCCGAGTATTGAACTTGAACTCCGTTGTCACCGAAACGCAAAAGATGCTGCAGCGCCTCATGGGAGAAGACATTGAACAGAAAATTGTCCTCGACCCGGCGCTAGGCAAGACGAAGTCTGACCCAGGGCAACTGGTACAGGTCATCATGAACCTGGCGGTCAACGCGCGCGATGCCATGCCCACGGGCGGCCAGCTTACGATTCAAACCGCGAATGTCAGTTTCGAAGAGCCTGCTAACTTTTACGGCGTGGCCGTTCCGCCGGGACAGTACGTAATGTTGTCGGTTTCTGACACTGGCACAGGTATGGACGCAGAGACGAGGACTCGCATCTTTGAACCGTTCTTCACCACCAAGGAAGCAGGTAGAGGCACGGGGTTGGGATTGGCTACGGTATATGGCATCGTGAAGCAAAGCGGCGGGTACGTGTTTGCCGATAGCGAACCGCGGAAGGGGACAATGTTCAGAGTCTATCTGCCACGGGTCCAACAGTCGGTGGAAGATGCTTCCCCTCCGCACGAGACGATCAAGACGCTACCGCCAGGATCGGTGACGCTCCTCGTAGCCGAAGACGAACGTGCTTTCCGAGACTTGCTGCGCGAGGGACTGCAAGCGCGGGGCTACCAGGTACTGGTTGCCTCCAACGGAGTGGAGGCTCTGCAGGTGGCTGAGCAACACAACGGACCGATTCGACTGCTGATTACGGACGTGATCATGCCGCAGATGAGCGGCCCGGAATTAGCCAAAAGCCTGACCAAGGCGCGGCACAATACCGATGTGCTGTATATGTCGGGCTATGCCGATGACAAACTGAACGCGATTGCGAACTCGGACGGCGAACTGACGTTGATCCAGAAACCTTTCTACATTGACGACCTGGTGCGGAAGATCCAAGAGATTCTCCAGCGGGATGGGCCAGCGAACCGCGCGGCCTCTGCTCCAGGCCCCGAAATTCCCCAACAAGGTTGACCCTACGAGGTTGACCCTGCGCCACCGATGGCTGCAACCACGCGCTGGTCCTGCCGCTCGCAATCGCGACCTAGTGGGCCGCGGCCTGGGCAAGTTGATTCCGCTCGGCCGCAGCGATTTTCGCTTCCTTGCTGGCCTCCAGAGTCAAGTCGCGCGCTCCAAAGCCTACGCCAATTTTCTTGAGGAAGGCGTTGGGTGGAGTGCCCCCGGCAAAAATCCAGACAAAGTCGTTGGGAATCTCCTGAAGGTTGCCACCGACGTCAAGAACCGCCGACTCAGGCTTGAATTCCACTGGATTCGAGTTGAACAACACCCGCAGCTTTCCGGAGCGCATGAAGTCTTCGATGCGTTTCGCGTTGCGCTCTTTTATGCGGCTGAAACTCTCGCTGCGGTAGGAAACAGTTACCAGGTTGCCCGTCTGGCTGGCAAGCCCCATGGCGGCCTCGACCGCGCTGTCCCCGCCTCCGACCACCAGAATCTTCTTGTTGATGTAGTGATCGGCTTCGATGAGCCGGTACATCACCTTGGGCAACTCTTCGCCTTTGACTCCGAGCTTGCGGGGTTCGCCAGCTTTTCCGAGGGCCAGGATGACGGCGCGCGCGCGATATTGATTGGTAGCCGTCGCGACGGTGAAGATGCCGTCTTCGCCGCGCTTGACGTCTTCCACCTTCTCACCCGTGGAGACGTTGAAGTCGGCGCGGTTGAGAATCATATCCCAGAAGGCGAGCAGGTTTTCCTTGGAAAGCTGCATCTTTTTGAACTTGCCGTACATGGGAAATTCCACGGGACTCGTCATCACCAGCTTCTGCCGGGGATATTTCGCAACCGTGCCGCCAATCTCGTCGCGCTCGATCGTGATGTAGTTCAGCTTATGTTCGATCGCACGCAGCGAGGCGCTGATGCCGGCAGGACCCGCTCCGATGACCAAAAGATCGTGGACGCCGGGCACAGGGTGGGCTGCCCCATTCGCTTTGTGCCGGGCGGCGATTGTGTCCACACAGTCGCGGCCCTGGTTCACGGCATTTTTGATCAGAGCCAACCCGCCGAGTTCTCCTACGATAAACAGATTGGGCACGGAGGTCTCATATTCTGGGGTCAGATGAGGCATGTCGGCGGCCATGCTGGGACTGGCCATCACCATGGTGATCGCGCCGACTGGACACGCGTCCGCACACAGGCCATGACCGATGCACTTGTGTCCGTTGACGATCACGGCCTTGCCGGCAATCATCGCCAACACGTCGCCCTCCGGGCAGACACTGGTGCAGGTCCCGCAGCCAATGCAGTAATTTGAGTCGATATGAGGATGCTGGGCTTTCGGTCCCTCAGAAAACAGCTTCCCCTTTTCGACGGCTTCGCGAGCGCGGGCTTCCTTCTTCTTCAGGCTCTTGAGATAACCCACCAGAAAGAAGAGGCAAATCAAGCCGCCAATCCCGAATGTAATGAGCGTGTCCATAATATGCTCAACCCATGATCTGCTTAGAAGTACCCCAGGAAGAATTGCAATCCGATATGAATCATCGCCAGCACGGCAAAGGCGTAACTGAAAGGTTTATGCACGACGTGCCACAGATGAAAGACCTTCTGCGAACGCGACAGAAACAGCACTCGTTTGGAAAGGGCGGCTTCTTCCGCCGCGGCATGAATCGCCTTTTCGAGCTCACGATTCCGGGTCGGAAGGAATCCCGCGAGCGTCGTGAAGGATTCTCCGATGCTCAACGCATGCCGGCGTAGTCGAGCCACGCGAAACACGCGAATCACGTCGAGGAACATCATATAGACCAGCGCTATTACGATGGGCAGCCGCGACACACGGTTCGCGTCTGGCATGCGCAACAGGGCGCGCAAGTCCGCTTGCGGCAGCAGGTTCTGCGCCGCCAGTTGCTGCGCCAGGCTCTGCTGCAACTCCTGTAATTCCTTCATTGACAATTCAGCCGTGGTCACCTTGCGTGGAATCTGTGCATACAAGTAGCGCCCGACGACTCCGCTGGTCGATACCGCGAACATGATCCAGAACGCCATGCCCGCGATGCCCTTGAATTTCAGCGTCGAGTGAAACGCGACGATGAACGGCGCCGTCAGCCCCATCAGCACATGAATGTCGAGCCAGTGGCGCGTGCTGCCTTTGGTAGCCAGCCAGGCCCAATGCTTGCGAATCGGGTACAGGAAGATTCCGGCGAATAGGGCCACGCCCGCGAATCCCAGGTAAAGGCCGATCGGTCCACTCGGCCGCAGCATGTGGTGCTTCGGCGAAAATGGGCGGTCGAGAGACGACAGCTTGTAGTAATCGAAGCCATAAATAAAGATGGCAAGATTGGTCGCAATGGCGAAGACGTAGAGGGCATAGAGGCGCAGACGATGGCCTCTCTCGGCATCGGGCACCGTCTTCACCCCAGGGACGATTCGGGCGGCAGCTGTGGCATTGGCGCTCATTTCTTAGTGACCTGCTCCTCAGTGCTAACTGTGAATTTCCTGTATGCCGTGAATTGGTGCAAGTTACGCCAGTGCTGCTTGGGGGTCTCGACCTCCACGCGAGCCAGCGTCGGGAACCAGTACACATCCTTCGATCCAGAAAATGGCAGCGGAGCGAAGTCGATTTCCGAGTTCAACGCTTTAAGGCCGACGTCCTGCAGAGTATCGGCAATTCCCGCTTCAATTTTCGCGATGGAGCCGCTCTGCGGGTCGATCCACGCCGTGCCCGTAAGTTCGAGCGGATATTCCCTTCCGCGTAGAGCCAGCGCAGCCGGGGATTTCATGCCGGGAACATGCACGAAACTCACTTTCTCCAGCGTCCGGCCGCCCACCACTTCTTCTCCGGCCAGGGTGAACTTGAACGACTCCGCGTAGTACGGGTGAAACACCAGGAATAACGTGGCGAATCCATTGCTCAACAGCATGGACGTATTCTTGCGGTCCCGCTTAGCCTCCCGCAGGGGAATGCGGGATTCGGAAAGATTCAACTCGCCCCCGGCATTGGTCAGGATGACCAGATAATCATAGGTCGAATCTTCTTTGAGCTCGACCTTGTTATCTTTGCCCAACTTTTCCTGCCGCACCTGCTCCGTACACTTCACATCCGAAAACTGATCGAGGAAAACTGCGGTCTGATTGGCGGTGCGGGTCAGCAGATCGTTCAGCCGTTCCGCTTCAGGGGATGCAGACGTAGTACTGGCAAATCCAATACCGACTAGAAAGAACAGTCCCAGAGCCAGGAGCGGGGCTTTGCGGCCGCAGCGCGCGATGATCGTTGTGTAGTACATTATTCGCCCCTCCTCTTGGAATCGAAGCGGTAACCGATGGAGAACATGAACTGGTCGTAGCTCATGTCTCCGCGGTTCGTAGTGAAACTGCTCTGCAGGTAGTAGTGCGGGCCGAGCGTGGTCTCAACCGTGCCCGTGACGAAGCGGCTGCGATTGTTGGCCGTCAATGGGGACGCAAATTTCTGCTGTCCCAGCAAGACCTCCAGACGCAACCGGTCGCTCATTTGCCGCGAGAGCGACACCGCCTCGTACGACCCGTTGCCGAACGAACTGTTGAACCGCGCATAGTGAGCATCGG
>Ga0116223_10001278_pt1 | contig 26397 bp, 17 predicted proteins | sample Sb_taG_3_FD_90092 | JGI IMG/M metagenome (GOLD analysis project Ga0116223, IMG submission 90092) | Peat soil microbial communities from Weissenstadt, Germany - Sb_50d_a_PC metaG | ecosystem: Environmental > Terrestrial > Soil > Wetlands > Peat | place: Germany: Weissenstadt | collected 2010-09-21 | reverse complement strand
CGATGCCACGGGCTTGCCCCGTGGAGGCTCACGTTCGTTGCTACCCCCGCCCGGCGCCCCCCCAGGCGATGCCACGGGCTTGCCCCGTGGAGGCTCACGTTCGTTGCTACCCCCGCCCGGCGCTCCCCCAGTAGCAACGATCCTAAGCAACCACGGGACAAGCCCGTGGGATTGCTCGGGAGCGCGCCCCCCCAGTAGCAGCGACCCTAAGCAACCACGGGACAAGCCCGTGGGATTGCTCGTGCCGAACACTCTTGCCTCTTTTCGCTCCCCCTGTCCCCGGTTCAATTCCGGTCTGGGTCGTCTCGGCCCCATTCTGATTCAGGCGGGTTGCGGAACGGACGGGGGTAGGGGAACCGCGACGGAAGTGCGAGGTGCTGGCAGCAGCGCCTGCGCCTCCTGCACCTTGACGTCGCGGAAATGCAGTCGCACCTCCCAGCCGTTGCTGAGGAGGACCGACTGGCGCCAGGTCACCGGGTCGCCCGGGACGCGCTCGATCTCATCGTACTGCCAATCCACCACCGCGCCAGTGCTGCGGTAGTCGGCGGGCAGGGCCTCCCGATCGATGGCCGGGTCGTCCACGAGGTCGTACGTGAACGTGAGCAGCGAGTGGGGCGGCGTGTCGAGTTGCAGCACGATGACGAAGGAACGCCCCTCCTGACCCATGCCGCGGATCACCGCGTCGTGCAGGTAGTAGCTCTCATCGATCTTGTGCAGGCCCGCCGGGAATTCGGGGCGAACCGTGTCGAGGTAGGCCACATAGCGGTCTCCGACCTCCTCCCATCCCGCTTCGGCCGCATGCCAGGTCGCGGGATCCTCGGAGCCGTACCGCGCGATCCGCTCGGGGGTGAAGTAATTCATCACTTCATTGTACCGCGATGTCTGACCCCATCACCCGCGAAAAATACGAACGGGCCGGCATCTGCCTGAATTCACAGGCATCCGCCGGCCCGCTCCTTTTACCGGTTTCGTGTCACTTCGCCGCGGTCGTCTCCTTCGCCGGCACCGTGAACACCACATCCCCCGATCCAGTGTTGCCGGCCGCGTCCTTCACCTTCAGCACCAGCACGTACGTCCCCGGCTTCAGCGCCTCGGTCTTGAAGCGGAACGTCTCCTCCTTGCTGTCGAACAGGCCGTCGCTCGGGAAGACGTTGACCCACTTCTTGCCGTTGACCGCGAACGACGCCCCGGTCAGCCGCACCAGCGGGTCGCTCGCGTTCGCCTCGATCACCGCCTGGCCGCCGTCAACGCTCGCTACCTTCACCTTCACCTCCGGCAGCGCGTGCGACACCACAAACGGCTCGCTGGTCCGCTCGCCGGTCAGGGCGTCCTCCTCGGCGTTGTCGCGGCGGTCGCTGGCCACCACCTTCACGCGGTACGTCCCCGACGGCGTCGTCGTCGTGTCCCACTCGTATTCCTTCTTCTCGTAGTCCTCTTCGAGCAGGACCCAGTTCTGCCAGCCGTCCTTGCGGACGTAGACGTTGTAGGTGACCTCGTCCTCGTTGGGGTCGGTCGCGCTCCACTTGACGCGGAGCTTCTTGGGGTTGTCCAGGGTGACGGCGTCGAGGTTGGGCACCTCCAGCGAGGTGACCTCGGGCGCCTGGTTGGTGGTGGCGTAGCGGAGCGTCAGGTCGCGCAGCGACGGTGTCGCCGTGGGGCTTTCACTGGTCAGGGTCACGCGGTATTGCAGGAAGCGCGCCGCCGGCGCCGCGATGGTCGCATGCCGCGCGTCGGTCTGCTCGGCCGACCAGTCGCTCCAGGTCTCGTCCGGCTCGGCGACGTTGCCGCTGCGCACCGCCAACGTCACCTTCGTCTTCTCCGGGGTGTCGGCCTGCCAGCGCAGGGCGCCCCACTTGCTAATCAGCTTCGCGTCGAGTACCTCGGACGTGACCGTGCCGCGGTTGACGAAGCGGTCCTGCAAGACGTAGAGCTTGCCGGGGTCGCCGGTGCCGACGACGATACTGCCGTCCTTGCGGCGGCACAGCGCCAGCACCTGGCCGTGGTCGAGGCGGGCGATCTCGCTGCGCTCCTTCGTCGGTTCATCGATCTCGAAGAGTTGCCCCTCCATGCCGGTGCCGACGAACAATCGCTCCGCGTGCTTGAGCAGGCTCAGCACCAGGGCGCGCTCGCGGAACACCTCGCGCACGGTACCGTCCGGGGCGATGCGAAAGACCGAGTTCTCGCCCGACGACGGTGTGCTCGGCGCCGGGGCGGCGGTGGCCTTTTCCCCGTCCTTCGACTCGGACGACGACAGGCTGCCGCCGACGGAGGCGCCTTCGCTCACCTTCACCTTGTCCGGCCTGTCACCCCCCGCCGACGTGGACGACGACCCGCCGCCGGCCAACCCCGACGAGCCGCCCAGGCCGGTGGAACTGCTCGAGCCGAAGCGGCGGCGCGAGGTCGGCGACGAGGTGCCGGCGTAGACCGCCTGCGACGTCACCAGCAGGGTGCGAATCTCCGACTGCGGGGCGCTGAAGACGACGAAGCCCTTGCCCTTGCTGTCGATGCGATAAACCAGGCCCGACTTGTCGCTGCCGGCGTACAGGGTGCCGTCGGCGGCCAGGGCCAGGCAGAGGACGTGCTCCTGCTTCGTCTGGTAGAAGACGCCCGACTTGCCGTCCGGCGCGATGTGGTAGATCGCCCCCTTGGGGCCGGTGCCGGCGTAGACCTCCTGCGTCTTGCCATCGACGGCCAGCGACCAGACGTAAAGGCCGTCCCCTTGACGGACCACTTTCGCCTTGCCGTCCGCCTCGATACGCACGACGTGTCCGTTCGGCCCAGTGCCGGCGTAGACCGCGCCATCGGCAGCCTTCGCCAGGCAGAGGACCTGGCTGTCCTCCGCGGTGTACAGGACCGACGCCTTGCCGTCGGGCGTCACTTTGAAGACCTTGCCGTCATCGCCGGTCGCCACGATCAGGTTGCCGCCGGCGTCCTCGATCACGTCCCAGACGTGAGTCGCGTCGAGGTTGGCGAGGGGCTTGAGCTGCCGCGACAGATGCACGGCGCCCTCGCTGCTGACGACGGCGCCTTTGAGCTGGGCCTTGTCGTAGGCGGACGGCGTGGCGTGGTGCCAGACCTTCACCTTGGCGGCACTGGCAAGGGAAGGCAAACTCAGGGCGACGACCGCCGCGACGGTGGGGAAGTATCGGAACATGAGGCCGGTCCTCGGCGTTGAGGGAGGGTTGGGAGGGAGGCGCTTGCGGCTTAGCGTTCGCCTCATCAAGGATGGCGCGAACGCTAAGCCGCAAGCGGCAGTCACGGGGTCTCCGTCGTCTTCTTATTTTTCGCCACGCTGAACTTGACGGTTTCGGAGCCCTGCACCACCCACTCGGTGGCGCGGCGGGCGACGAGGGCGCCGCCCATCGTCTGGGCGCCGGTGCGGCGACTCTGGCCGAGGATGGCGACCATGCTCGGCGGCAGGTTCGGCAGCGACTTGCCGTCCAGCGCCACCCCGACCGCGTTGACCGGCACGCGCAGCACCAAGTTGGTCCGCTTGGCGTCGGTCTGCACCTTCAGGGCCGCGAAGATCTGATCGACGTTCTGCGGGTTGTACAGGGTCGGGTTGTCGCGCAGGTCCAGGCGAGCGTTGCTGGGGTCGTCGCACACCTGCGCCGAGTAGATCCCTTCCGGCAGGTCGGCCGGCAGCTTCAGGCTGACCGGCACGCGCTGCCGCTGCCCCTTGTACGGCCGCAGGAACGCCGTCGCCTTGACCGTCTCGCCGGGGGCGTAGGTGTCGGAGTCCAGCTCCACCGCCTCGATGTCGGCGCTGACACGCCCCGGCTTCAGGACCGTCTCGCACTCCACCTTCTTGAGCCGCACCGGCTTGTACGAGTTGTACGTCAGCTGGTAGATGATACTGCCGATCGGGTTGTACAACGCCGACGGCGCCCGGCCGCCGGAGTAGCTCGACCCCGAGAAGGTGTCCTGAACGACGACCGGGTCGCGGCCCTCGACCTCGATGCGGCAGGTCATTTCGGCCGTCATTTCCTCCGGCAAGTCGCCTTCCATGTCCACCGAGTTGGTCAGGGCGGTGTACACCAGGTTGGCGAGCATGCTGCGCTGGCGGGCCACCTCGACGTTGAACGTCTTGGCCTCCTCGTCGGAGCCGTTCTTGACGGTCATGCGCACCGGCAGCATGTCGGGCTTGCGGCCGACCCAGCCGGCGATGCCGGTGCTGACGTCGGCGTTGATAACGCCGACGGTCTTGAGCGGCGAGCCCATCTTGAAGCTCACCGTCTGCCGCGGGTAGATGGTGTGGATGTAGCCGGTCATGGCCGGGAACTCGCAGGCGCCGAAGCCCATGAACGGGTGGCCCCAGCCGTAGACGCGGTTGCCCTCGACGTGGGTGACGGTGCCGATGCCGGACAGGTCGAAGTCGCCGGTAATCAGGGCGACGGCCAGCGGCCCGCCCGGCTCGAGGACGGCGTTCTTCTCCTCGTCGGCGACGCGGGCCGGGGCGGCGCCGCCCTGCATGGGCAGCATGCCGTAGCCCTTGACGCGGTCGCGCAACAGCGACAGGGTGTGCGGCGTGAAGCCGCTGGCCGCCAGCGGCGTCTGCAGGGGCACCAGGAACAAGCCGTCCTCCTCCTTCGGGGAGGCCGGGGTGTCGAACGATTGCGAGACGGTAACGGCGTCGAACGATTTGCCGCCGGCGCGCACCGGCGCCTTGAGGCCGACGCGCGTCGCCTTGCCCTGCTCGGCCAGGTCGCGGCGCTCGAAGGCCTCGACGTAGCTGTGCATCTGGCTGAAGGGCGTGACGCCGGCGATGGGCTCCTTGCCGTAGGGCCAGGCGAAGGCCACGGCCCCCATCAGCTTGTTGTCGATGTAGATGGGGCTGCCGCTCATGCCGGCGATGACGCCGGTCTTGTCGAGGTTGAGGCCGGACAGCCGGCACAGGACCATGTCGCGGCCGGGGCTGGTGTTCTTCATCACGCCGAGCACCTCGGCCTCGAACGGCTCGACCTTGGTGCCTTTCATGACCGTACGGCCAACTCCTTTCATGCCGGGGCGGAGGTCATCGACGTTCCAGTAAGCCTCGGGCTTCATACCGGCCCGGGCCACCGGATCGTTCGCGGGGATGGACGTCAGAAGGACGAACAGGGCCGTGCCGGCGCTGGCGAAGCAGGTGGTGGCTTTCATTGCCACGTCTCCAAACAGAGGTGGGAGGAAGGCCGCGCGCAGTCCCTCCATTGACCGCAAGCGGCACATTCCCCACGAGGGGCAAGGGCGCCCCGGGGGGATAACCAGGGGACAACATGGCCCGAACGAGGAGAGCGTTCCGGGGGGGGCCATCAAAGGGGGCGGGAGTCGGCCACATCGGCCAACTGTCCGCGTCTAAACCGCGGAGTCTACCGGGAACCGCACAATTCGGGCAAGCCCAATCGGCGGCGCAACTCCGCGCGAGTCGGCCCGTTCCGGCCGGCCGACCCTACGGAATAAGGGATGAGCATTCCTGTTCCGCACATAGATTCTACACGAATTATCGAGTGAATTGCAACAGGCTTGCAGCAGAATGTGTAAATGGGACGGCCGGCGTGCCGGCCTTGGGCTACCATGACCGGGACGCCCCGGGCCGGCGCGACGAACGAGGACAATTCCGATGAAAAATACCGCCATCCTGCTCATCGACTGCCCCGACCGCAAGGGGATCGTCGCCGCCGTCGGCGAGTTCCTCTACCGCCACGACGCCAACATCCTGCACGCCGACCAACACCAGGACGGCGAGCGTCACCTGTTCCTGATGCGCGTCGAGTGGGACCTGGCCGAATTCCGTCTCGACCCCGTCGAGTTCACGCGCCAGTTCGCCCCAATCGCCGAGCGCTTCGCCATGCGCTGGCGGCTGGAATTGTCGTCGCTGCCGCACCGTGTCGCCCTGTTCGTGTCGAAGTACGACCACTGCCTCGCCGACCTCCTCTATCGGCGCCAGAGCGGCGAGTTGGCCTGCGACGTCCCCCTGATCGTCAGCAACCACCCCGACGCCCGGCGCTGGGCCGACTTCTACGGGGTGCCGCTGCATGTCGTCCCGGTCGAGTCAGGCAACAAGCCGGAGGCGGAACGTCGGCAGTTGGAGTTGCTGCACGAGCACCGGGTCGATCTGGTGGTGCTGGCGCGGTACATGCAGGTGTTGTCGGCCGGCTTCGTGGCCCGTTACCCGCGGCGGATCATCAACGTGCATCACTCGTTCCTGCCGGCGTTCAGCGGGGCCCGGCCTTACCACCGGGCCTTCGAGCGCGGCGTGAAGCTGATCGGCGCGACCAGCCATTACGTGACCGAGGAACTGGACGAGGGGCCGATCATCGAGCAGGACGTGGTGCGCGTGTCGCACCGCGACGGGCTGGACGACCTGCTGCGGCGCGGCCGCGACCTGGAGAAGGTGGTCCTGTCGCGGGCCGTGCGCTGGCACATCGACCACCGCATCCTGGTGTACGACCGCAAGACGGTGATCTTCGATTGAAGTAGGTCCGGCCTGCCGGGCCGGACCAGAAGTAGGTCCGGCCCGGCAGGCCGGACCTACCGCCGCCGAAAGATTGGGACCTCAGCGCCCCGCCGTGCCGTCGAAGTACGCCTGCGTCCGGGTCCACTCGTACTCCGCGAGCTTGCGCCCCATCTTCAGGCCATCGACGTTATCGGTCTGGATGTGATAGCCGCCCATGACGCGTGAGATGCCTGCCATATCCGCGGTGGCGCTGAACGTCGGGAGTTTCAGGGCCACGTCACAACTCAGCTTGCCGTCGGCCGGCGCCTTGCCGTGGCGCATCTGGATCACCTCGCACTTGAACCCCGGCTCGGTGAGGAGGCCGGCGCTGCGCTTCTCCGTCTCGCCGAAGCGGTCGCTGCCGGTGAATAGCTCGAGCATCTTGGAGCTGGCGCCGCTGACGGTACTGTGGCCCGAGGGGTAGCCGGGGAACGGCGGCGTGATGAACGTCATCGGCGAATACGGGTGCCAGTCCTCGGCGGGCAGCGTCACCACCCCCTTGCCGGGGCCCGCCCAGCCCGTCACCTTCTTGCCGGCGTAGTAGTGGCGCACCAGCGTCCACGGCCGCGAGCTGTCGTAGTAGCGCTTCGCCTCCCAGCAGGCGATGAAGGCGTCGAAGGCCACGTTGCCCACGGCGAAGTACAGCTTGACGTCGCGGTCGAGGTCGTTCTTGTCGCGGCGCGACACGTCCTGGGCGAAGCGCAGCCAGTGCCCCGACTGCCCGGTGGAGCGCGGCCCGTCGCGCATGAACTCGACGACCGCCTTCTGCTCGGGGGTGAGGGTGCCGTTGAAGGCGAGCACCTCGTCCACCTCCTTGCGCAGCTGCTCGTTGCCGACCTTCGGCGGACCCGCCGGACGGAACATGTCGTTGCGCTTCAGGGCGAACGACTTGACGCGATACCAGTGCGGCGTCAGGAAGCCCGGCGTCACCTTGCCGCCCTTGCCGTCCTCGAACTCGATCGGCTGCCAGCAGTCGGGGTCGATGATCTTGTCCTTGGGGTTCACCGGGCGGTAAAACGTATAGTCGGAGTAGGGAACACCTTTGCAGCCGACCTCGTCGCCTTGCTGGTTGGCGCCGTCGTGGCGGCGGAACTCGACGACGGCGGCCGCGGCGGCGTTGCCGACGCCCTCCGGCGTGGACGGGTCAAGCGAGTCGTCCTCGGGGTTGACGCCGCGCTGCCGCACCTCCTCCTGGATCCACTTGGCGTCCTCCGGGAACAGGTACATCATCGCCCGGTAGGTGGCGTAGGCGACGGCCGTCTCCTTGTTGGCCAGGGTGCGCTCGCCGGAGGGGCGGCGCAGCTTGTCGCCGAGTTGGGTGCCGACCGCCTTGTCGTCGTAGGCCGCCCAGGCGTCGTACATCGCGGTGACGATGATCGCCAGCATGCGCGAGCCGACCGTCGGTCGCGGGGCGTTGCGCTCGTGTTCCCGGGCCGTCGCTTCCAGGGCGACGTCCAGCCACTTGTAAGCGGCCGACGGCGTGTATTTCACCGTCACCGGCGTTTTCGTTTCCCCGGCGGCCGACGCACGCGGCTCGCCCACGTTGACTAGCAACGCCACACACGCGATCACGCCGGCCAGGAGGCCCGCCGCGATCCACTGACGACTCTTCATGGAACTGCCTCACTTTCCCGAGAACCTGCGGCAATGCGCCGCGAGATGATGACACCGTCTCGGATAGTTTGAGGCACGCCGCGCAAGATCGCTGTCGGGGAAGGTACAATTTCCTTGTAGGAAAAATCCGACAGGCCGTAGGTCAGGCTTTCCAGCCTGACCCGAAGAAGCGTCAGGCTGGAAAGCCTGACCTACGCAGCTCAGCCGACGATGTCGTTCTCCAGCGCGAAGCGGATGACCTCGGCGGTGCTCTTCAGGTTGAGCTTCTCCAGCAGGCGGGAGCGGTAGGTGGAGGCGCTGCTGGTGCTGATGCTGAGGCGGTCGGCGCACTCCTTGAGGCTCATGCCGGCCCCGAGCAGGCGCAGCAGCTCGAACTCGCGCTGCGACAGCGACTCCAGGCCGACGCGCTCCTTCTTCGGCCGGCGCAGGTGCTGGATGACCTTTTGCGACACCTTGGGAGAGATGTAGACCTCGCCGACGGAGACGGCCTTGATGGCGTCCACCAACTCGCCGACGGCCGCCGACTTGACGACGTAGCCGTGGGCGCCGCACTCCAGGGCCTTGACACAGTAGTGGATGTTCTCGTGGACGGTCAGGACGAGGACCTTGAGGTCGGGCAGGAGTTGGCGGAGCGAGGACAGGGCCTCGGGGGCGGCGAGGCCCGGCATGCTGTAGTCGAGGACGAGGACGTCGGGCCGGAGTTTGAGGGCGGCGTCCACGGCGCCGGGCCCGTCGGCGGCCTGGCCCACCACCCGCATGCAGCCGCTCTCTTGCAGGATCTGCGCCAGCGCCTCGCGCACCATCGCGTGGTCGTCGGCCAGCACCACCCGGATGTCGCCGCGCACCGCCATGTCCCGCCCTCATGCCGCTTGCGGCTTCGCAAGACCTGCGAAGCCGCAAGCGGCCTGGTCAAAGGCCCCCCCTTTTTTGTATCAGAACGGCGACCGGTCGGTCCTGACCCCTGGTTCCTACTCCCTGGGCTGGGGGACGACGTGTCGGGTGTTGATGGCGGTCTTGTCGAGCGGCTGCCAGCGTGTGCTGCCGGGCCAGCGCACCTCGGCCCGGTCGATCTTTGCCCGCTCGCCGAGGCCGAAATGCAACGTCTTGGACGACTGGGACAGGTAGCCGCCGGCGGAGTGGACCTGGCGCACCATGACCTCGTCGCCGATGTGCAGGCGCACCAGCGCCCCGATGGCGTCGCGGTTGGTTTTGGTGCCGTTGCCCTCGAGCCTGTAGGCGACCCAGTTTTTCGGGGGGAAATAGTTGCGGAAGTAAAAGGCCCGGTCGTTGAAGTTGTTGACGACGAGGTCGAGGCGGCCGTCGCCGTTGAAGTCGGCGACGGCGGCGCAGCGCGATGAGCGCGGGGCGTCCGTGGCGCCGATCTTCTCCTTGAGGAACCGGCCCCCGCGCGGCGGCTCGATACCCAGCGAGGAGGCCCGGTCGGTGAAGGTCTCGTTGCCGTTGTTCATCAGCAGCGCGTTGGGCCAGTAGGCGTAGGGGTAGCCCATGCCGGACGGGACGAAGACGTCTTCCCAGCCGTCGTTGTCGAAGTCCCCCGTGGCGATGCCCCAGGGCCACCACGTTTCCAGGCCGGCCTTGTCCGACATTTCCTCGAAGCGGCCCGACGGCAACTTCTTGAAGAAGGTATTGCCGAACAGCACCTCGTCATAGCGGATCTTGAACATGTCCACGAAGCGCTTCTCTTGCTCGTCGTCCCGCTCGCCCCTGGCCCCGGTGACCCTGGGATACTTCTTCGTAAAGCTCATGCGCCCGCCCTGGGTGTTGGGATCGACGTTGGGAGGGAGCCACATGTCCGAGTGCATGTCGGTGATGTAGAGGTCGAGGAGGCCGTCGTTGTTGAAGTCGAACACCTTGCAGCCGGCCGCCCCCCAGGAGGTGCGCTTGAGGACGTCCTGGCTGACGTCGGTGAAGGTGCCGTCGCCGTTATTGCGGTAGAGCTGGCTGCGGCCGAACATGTTCGTCACTAGCAGGTCGGGGCGGCCGTCGTCGTTGTAGTCGAAGACGGCGACGTCGCCGCTCCAGCCCTTGCCCTTGAGGCCCGCCTTCTCGGTGACGTCGCTGAAGGTGCCGTCGCGGTTGTTGTGGTAGAGGATGTTATACTCGATGGGGCAGGTGGACATCTCGGCGAGGCCCAGGTTGCCGGGGAAGAAGCGCCCGTCCACTTTATCGACGTCGAGCGTCCATTTGGCGGTGTTGGTGACGAACAGGTCGAGGAAGCCGTCGCCGTCGTAGTCGAAGAAGACCGCCGTCTGCGAATGGCCGACGTGGGTCAGGCCGGCCGCCTTCGTGACGTCCTCGAAGGTGCCGTCCCCCCGGTTGTGGAACAGCACGTTGCCGCCCCGCGTGCTGGTCACGAACAGGCTCTGTCGGCCCTCGTTGAGGTAGTCGCCGAAGGTGGCGCCCACGCAGATGCGGTCGCCCAGCGCCACGCCCGCCTCGGCGGTGACGTCGGTGAAGGTGCCGTCGCCGTTGTTGCGGTACAGCGCGTTCGACCCCATCTGGTTGAGGAAGTAGATGTCGTCGTGGCCGTCGCCGTTGTAGTCGCCGATGACGACGCCGCAGCCGTGGTCGTAGAGGTTGGTCTTGAACTTCTCGCCCTGCTCGCCGGGGATGAAGTTCATCCGAAAAGTGATCCCCGATTCGCGGGCGCGTTCGCGGAAGGCGGGCAGGTTGGCCCGTTCGGGCGTCTCGGGCTCGTCGTCGGCCGCCGGCGCCCCCTGGTCGGTCTTCCCGCCTTCTCTGGTCCACAGGTAGGCGGCCACGCCGAGGGTGATCACCACGGCCGCGAGCAGCACCGCGGCCTTCCGGGAGAAAAACGGCTGTGACGGCGGCACTGGATAGTCCCCAGGTCTGGTTCGTCCACTTCGACGCATTCTCGTCTTTCCTGACGCACTGCGGCTACAGGAGAGGGATGACGACGCGAACCTCGGTCCCCCGGCCGGGCTGCGCACTCACGGCGAAGGTCCCGCCGAGCAGTTCGGCGCGCTCCCTCATCCCCAGTATACCAAGTCGCTTGCCGTCGCACTCGGCCGGGTCGAAGCCGACCCCCGCGTCGCGGACGGTCAGGGCGACCCGGTCGGGGGTGACGTGCAGGCCGACCCGGACCTCCGCCGCCCGGGCGTGGCGCGAGACGTTCGTCAGGGCTTCTTGCAAAATGCGGTAGACATTCTCGCTGACGGCGGCGGGGACGGCGGCGTGCTCGAAGCGCAGGTCCACCGTGGTGACGACGCCGCTGCGCCGCTCGTAGTCGCTGAGCAGGCTCTGCACGGCGTCCTTGAGGCCGAGGTCGTCGAGCATCGGCGGCCGGACGCGGGCCGAAATCTCGTGGATGCGGTCCAGCAGGCAGCCGGCGCCGTGCAGGGCCCGGCCGATCAGCTCGTCCTTCCGGGCGGGGTCGGCGGCCTGGCCGGCCCGCTGCAGGTCGAGGGTGACCGACGTCACCACCTGGCCCAGTTCGTCGTGCAGGTCGCGCGAGATGCCGCGCCGCTCCTCCTCCTGGGCGGTCATCAGCTGGGCGGAGAGGGTCCGCAGCCGTGCCTCCGACTCGGCCAGGCGCTGCTCGTGGTCCTGCCGCAGCGTGCCGACGTAAGCCAGGTACCACGCCAGGGGCAGCAGGACGACGAGGACGGCGGCGTACAGCAGCAGGAGCAGGCGCAGCAGCCGCGCCGAGCGCCCCTCCAGCACCGCCGGCGGGGTGTGCGCCACCACGACCAGGCCAGCGTCCCGACCCTCGGGGCCGCCGCCCGCCCGGCGCGGCAGGAGGACTCGGTAGGTGAACAAGCCGTCGGCGGCCATGAACTGTCCCCCCTCCCCCGCGGCGACACGAGACCACGCCTCGGGATGCTGGGCCGCGAAGGTGCGCTCGTGGCCCAACATGAAACCCCACTCGTCGTCCGCCGTCGGGCCACGGAGGTAGTGGCCCTCGCGGTTGAGCAGCAAGGCGGTGCCCGGGAAAGTGCCGGACACCTCGGCCAACTTGCGGAGCAGCGCGGCCCCGAGATAGTTCAGCACCAGCACGCCGCGCCTGGCGCCGGCGCCGTCGAAGACCGGCGTGGCAAAGCGGAGGGTCGGCTTCAGCGGTTGTTCGATCGCCCCGTGCTCGACGTTGAGGTCGAACGGCGACACGAAGACCTCGCCGCGCTGGAGGCGCAGGGCCTCGATGAAATAGTAGCGGTCGGCCTTGGGCTGCAGCTCGCCCTCGGCAACGACGGCGGGGCGGCCGTCGTTGAAGTTGACCCGGACGCGCTCGCGGCCGTCGGCGTCGAGGTAGCGGATCTGGTCGTAGACGGCCCGGCGGCCGCAGAAGAGCTTGTACTCGCCCTGCAGCTCGTCGCGCCCGGCCGGGACGCCCGCCAGGTAGTGGCGCAGGGCCGACTGACCGGCCAGGTAGAGCAATTCGGACTCGACCGCCTCCAGCTCGCGGGCGATGATCGCGGCGTGCAGATCGACGAGGTGCGTCCCCGCCTGTTCGTGAAGGCTGTGGTCGGCGGCGCGCTCCTGCCAGTACAGGGCGAGGACGACGCAGCCGGTCAGCAGCGCTGCGGGAGGGAAGATAGCGAGCAGGCGGCGCAGCACCGGGGTCGAGAAGACGCCCGGCGGCCCGGTGCGCGGGTCCGACATGGGGAACTCGGGTTGCTCGATTAGCCGCTTGCGGCTTAGCGTTCGCTTCACCGGGGTGAAGCGAACGCTAAGCCGCAAGCGGCCTCAAGGGCGGATGGTCTGTCCGGGCACGACCGTCTCGATGGCGGCCGTCCCCTGCTTGCCCTCCTCGACGACGATGTGGCGGTCGCCGCCCACGTCGGTCAGCACCTGCTCTTCGCCCGACGGCCAGCGGATCGTCAGGCGCTCCGCGTGGTCGTGATCGCCCAGGCCGAAATGGACGATGTTGGGCATCTGCGAACGGTGGCTGTTCTGCGGGTACATCTCGCGGACGAGCTGCTGCCCGTTGACCACGGCGACGAGGCGGGCGCCGATGCCTTGGCGGTTGCTGCGCGTGCCGCGCAGCGTCACTTTCAGGTAGTGCCGCTGCGGAAAATTGTTCTCGTACAGTTGCAGCGGCCCGCCGCCCGACTTCCGCACCACGACGTCGAGGCGGCCGTTGTTGCGGAAGTCGCCGGCCACGACGCAGCGGCCGTCGCCGTCGTCGTCCGCCCCGGACAGGTAGCTGATGTCGAGGAAGTCCTTGCCGCGCACGTTCAGCCAGGTCCGGCCGCGCTCGTACGCACTCAGGTTGTGCCCTTCCTCGACGGTTTCCCACGGGTTGCTGACCCAGAATTCATTGAGGCTCGGGTCGAGTTGGCCCGGCGGCGGGATCCCACGCGACCGCATCGAAGGCTGTGACACGACAGCCAACCAGACGCAGTTTCAGCCATCGGGCTTGGTGCGGTCGCGGCTCATGAAGCCCGCGGTGGCGTGCAGGTCGAGCCAGTCGTCGTTGTCCAGGTCGATCAGGGCGGCCCCGTGGGGCCAGCCGCAGTCGGCCACCTGCCATTCCTTGCCCTTCTGCTCGAACTCCAGGTTTCCCTTGTTGCGGTGCAGCTGGCTCCCCTCGACGAAGGTGCGGAGCTGAGTCATGACGCCGGGGGGGTAGGTGTCCGGCCGCAGGTTGCCGAAGACGCGCTTGCCCGCCTTGGAATACATGTTGGCGAGATAAAGGTCAATGTTGCCGTCGTTATCGACGTCGCCGGCCGTCACCCCCATCGTGGCGTAGTCGGACGGCCCCGGGGTGAGGGAGTGTTCCTTGAAGGTGCCGTTGCCCTGGTTGATGAGCAGGACGCCGTTGCCGAACTCGTTGGGCACGTACAGGTCGGGCCAGCCGTCGTTGTTGGCGTCGAGCCAGACCGCGGTGAAGGCCGAGCGCTGACCGCCGCCCGCCCCCGCCATCTCGGTCACGTCCTCGAACTCCCAGTTGCCCTTGTTCCGCCAGAGGTGGTTCCCCATGCCGCCCTTGTCGCCGAGGAACCCGTCCCATCGGGCCGTGCCCTTGAGGACGACGTAGACGTCCGGGCGGCCGTCGCGGTCGTAGTCGGCGACGGCGAAGCCCACGGCTTCCTCCGGCAGTCCCAGTTTGCAGCGGGCGGTGACGTTGGTGAAGCGCTGGCCTCCCTCATTGCGATAGACCGAGCGGTAAAGGATCAGGTCTTCCCAGCCGTCGCCGTCGATGTCGATGAACGCCGCCGCGTAGGGGCGATCGGGGGGGATGGGGCACCGCCGCGGCAGCCCCATTTCCTCGGTGACGTCGCGGAAGCGCCCATCGGGCAAGCCCTTGTACAAGAAGTTGCCGTTCAGGTCGGTTATCAGAACGTCGAGGATGCCGTCGCGGTCGAAATCACACAGGTAGACGCCGCCGGTGAAGATGTGCTCCGGCCCGCCCTTCCAGTTGTCGTGCAGGGCCGCGACGTTGATGCCGCGCTCCGCCGCGACCTCGCGCGAGAGGAAGCTCCTGGCGTGTCCCGTCTGGCTCTGCTCGATGGCACAAGTGGTCAGCCAGCCGCCCTGATCCAGACGTTGCCGGGTCGGCCTGGGGACCTGGTAGCTCAGGTAGGCGATCACCTCGGCGGGCTGCCCCGGCGCCTTCTCCCCCCACAGGCGCAACTGACAGGTGCCCTGCCAGGGACCGTCAAGGTCCTGACGGCGCACGGGGGAGAGCTTCATCAGGGACAGTTTGACCTTGGGCTCGGTGGCGAAGCAGCGGCGATAGTCGAGCAGGCGCTCGACGAACTGGCCGCGGTCAAGGGGCAGCGGTGGTTGGCCGCCGTCCATCTGCCGCACCACGTTCAGCCAGTCGCTGCGCCAGGCCACCTCGCGCGGCGCGCGCAGCGTTTGTCCCCGGAAGTCCTCGCCGCAAAGCGCCAGCAGGGCGGGGGCGTCCGCCTGGCGCAGGGCGGCGGTGAGGGGACCGAAGCCGTGTGCGACGAGGAGGTTGCCGCCGTGCTCGATGTCCCAGAGGTAGGCCCGCTCGGATCCCGGCAGGGACAGCGATTCATCGGGCTTGCGGCAGTCGCCGTCGGTGCAGGCCTCACCCTCCGGGTCCTCTTCGCCGGGAGGGGAGTAGAGGTGATAGAAGGACCCGAAGCCGGCCCCCGCCGCCACGACGAAGCCGAGTAACCAGACCACCAACCGCGAATGAAACATGGCACGCCTTCTTTCCAATGGCCTCGGGCCGCTTGCGGCTTCGCGGCACTAACTGTTTGGCGAGCGGGGGGCGTTAGCCCCCCGGTGTAGCGGATGACCGGGGGGCTAACGCCCCCCGCTCGCCGTTCTGTCAGCCCTTACGGGCGGATGGTCTGTCCGGGCACGACCGTCTCGATGGCGGCCGTCCCCTGCTTGCCCTCCTCGACGACGATGTGGCGGTCGCCACCCAGGTCGGTCAGCACCTGCTCCTCGCCCGACGGCCAGCGGATGGTCAGCTTCTCCACGCGCTCGTGGTCGCCGAGGCCGAAATGCACGATGTTGGGCATCTGGGAACGATAACTATTCAGCGGGTACATCTCGCGGACCAGCTGCTGGCCATTGACGACGGCGACGAGGCGGGCGCCGACGCCCTGCCGGTTGCTGCGCGTGCCGCGCAGGGCGACCTTGAGGTAGTGCCGCTGCGGGAAGTTGTTCTCGTACAGTTGCAGCGGCCCACCGCCCGTCTTCCGCACCACGACGTCGAGGCGGCCGTTGTTGCGGAAGTCGCCGGCCACGACGCAGCGGCCGTCGCCGTCGTTGTCCGCGCCGGACAGGTAGCTGACGTCGAGGAAGTCCTTGCCGCGGACATTCAGGAAGGTGCGGCTCCGCTCGAACGCACTGAGGTTGTGTCCCTGGGTCACGATGTCCCAGGGGTTGTTGACCCAGAATTCACCGAGAGTCGAATCCAGGCTGCCCGGGGCCAGGGTAGCGGCCGATCGCTTCGAGGGCTGTGACACGACAGCCAGCCAGACGCAGTTTCAGCCATCGGGCTTGTCGCGGTCGCGGCTAACGTAGCCGGCGGTGGCGTAGAGGTCGAGCCAACCGTCGTTGTCCAGGTCGATGAGGGCGGCGCCGTAGGCCCAGCCGCAGTCGTTGACCTGCCACTCGTGCCCCTTCTGCTCGAACTTGAGGTCGCCGAGGTTGCGGTGCAGCTCGCTGCCGGTGACAAAGGTGCGGATCTTGGCCATCACGTCTGGGGGGTAGGTGTCCGGCCGCAGGTTGCCGATGACCCGCGAGCCGGCCTTGGAATACATGTTGGCCATGTACAGGTCGATGTTGCCGTCGTTATCGACGTCGCCGACGGTCAGGGCCATGGTGCCGAAGTCACACGGCCCCGTGCTCAGGGAGCGCTCCTTGAATGTGCCGTCGCCCTGATTGACGAGCAGGACGCCGTTGCCGAACTCGTTGGGCACGTACAGGTCGGGCCAGCCGTCGTTGTTGGCGTCGAACCAGACGGCGCTGAAGGTCGAGCGGTTGCCGCCCTCGGCCCTGGCCGTCTTGGTGACGTTCTCGAATCGCCAGCCGCCCAGGTTGCGCCAGAGGAAGTTGCCTTCCTGCTTGCCGTTCTTCCCTTCGAGCCAGCTGTCGGCCTTGCCGTTGGCGTTGCGGGTGATGTAGACGTCGAGTCGGCCGTCGCGGTCGAAGTCGGCGACGGCGAAGCCGATGCCGTCGATGGGCAGCGCCAGGTTGCACTTCGCGGTGACGTTGGTGAAGTGCTTGCCGCCCTCGTTCTTGTAGACCGACTGGCCCAGGATCAGGTCGTCCCAGCCGTCGCCGTCGATGTCGATGAACGCGGCCGGGGGCGCGTAATTGGGCATGGGAGGGCGGGTCGGCAGGCCCATCTCGACGGTGACGTCGCGGAATTTCCCGCCGGGCAACCCCTTGTAGAGCCAGTACCCATTCACGTCGGTGATGAGCATATCGAGAATGCCGTCGCGGTCGAAGTCACACAGGAAGACGCCGCCGGTGTCCCCCGGCTGCCGCTCCGTCTTCCAGCTATCGTGAATCGCTTCGACGTTGATGCCGCGCTCGGCGGCCGCCTCGCGCAGCAGGAAGTGCCTGGCCTGCCCGACATGGCTCTGCTCGATGGAGCAGGCGGAGAGCCAACCGCCGACCTTGAGCCGTTGCTCCGTCGGCTTGGGGATGCGGTAGCGCAGGTAGGCGATCACCTCCGCGGGCTCCCCCGGCGCCTTCTCCCCCCACAGGCGCAACTGACAGGTGCCCTCCCAAAGGCCGCCCGTCTCGCCGCGCTGCATCGGGGAGAGCTTCATCAGCGATAGCTTGACCTTCGGCTCCTTGTGGAACAGGCGGCGGTAGTCGAGCAGGCGCTCGACGAACTCGTTCCGGTTGAGCGCCAGGGGCGGCTTCCCGCCGTCCATCTGCCGCACCGCCGTCAACCAATCGGTGCGCCAGGCCACCTCGCGGGGCTCCCGGAGGGCCTGTCCCTGGAAGTCGTCGTCGAGGAGTGTGAGCAGGGTCGGGGCAGACGCCTGGCGCAGCGCAGCCGCCAGTGGCCCGAAGCCGTAGCGCACCAGCACGTTGCCCTGGTGCTCGATGTTCCAGAGGTACTCGCGCTCCTCCTCCTTCAGGGTCAGGGATTGATCGTCGCAGCAGTCGCCGTCGGTACAGGCCGCACCCTCCGAGTCCTCGTCCGGAGAGGGGCGAAGCTGGTAGAAGGCCCCGAAGCCGGCCCCCGCGGCCACGACGAGGCCAAGTAACCAAACCACGAACCGCGAGTGAAACATGAGACGCCTGCTTTCGCACCGCCACGGCGGGCGCGGGCCGTGACCTCGACAACGGAGAGAACAAGAAAGGATGAGAACGAACAACACTCCACGCGTAATCATACCGCCCGGAGTTGTCGAGGAGTAGCGCCGCCACGGTTTTTCGGCGGGGATTACTGAAGGGAGCATTCCGCACGGCCGGCTTCGCGTCTGTTGCGGCAGCCGCTTGCGGCTTAGCGGATTCCAGGCTTCCGCTAAGCCGCAAGCGGCTGCCGGAACAGACTCTCAGTCGCGGGGCAGCATGGCGCGGTGCCGCTCAGCCCGCTCCTTGTCCCCCTTGCGCTCGAAGTAGTCGGCCAGGTATTCGTTGGTCGGCCGGGAATTGGGATCCTTGCCGAGGGCCTTGTACATCCAGAGGAGGCCCTGCTCGCGGCCGTTGCGCAGGAGCAAGGTGCCCAGCTCGTGGTAGAGGGCGGCGCTGGGGTTGCTCAGCAATTCCTTGCTCATGATCTTATCGACGCGCATGAGGTCGGCTTCGAGCTGGATGCGCCGCGCGTCCATCTTCGAGGCCTCATCCTTCTTGCCGAGTTTCGTGAGGCAAGCGACCATCGAATACACCGCGACGGTGTTGGAGGGGTCGGCTTGCATGGCCCGAGTGAGCCAGACCTCAGCTTCCTGCGTGTCTTCCTGCGTGTCGCCCATGATCAGGGCCACCTTGCCGCGCTCGGCCAGAAGGTTGGCGTCGCCCTTGCCATCGGGGAGGGCCTCGTCGAGCAGCTCGCGCGCCTTCGGCAGGTCGCCCATGCCGACGTAACAGCGGGCCAGGATCCCTTTCAGGAGCGGGTCGTTGGGGTGTTTCTTCAGGCACGCCTCGGCGTGGGCCGCCGCCGCCTTGTAGGAATGCGCGTCGGCGAGCACCAGGGCCAGGGTCTGGCGAACGTCGTCGCGGTCGGGGTCGATGTCGATGGCCCGCTGCAGTAGCTCGATCGCTTCTTCCGTTTGCGCCAGGTTCGCCTTGCACGCCCCGAGGAGGTAAAGCGCCTGGACGTTCTTCGGTTCTTTCGCCACCCACTTGGTCGCAAAGGAGGTCGCTGGGGCGTAGAGTTGCTCGTTGAACGTGGCCAGCACCAGCGCTTCGAGGATCAGCGGCGCTTGCGGCTTGTCCTTATCGACGTAGACGTACAACTGCTCGAAGACGTCGTCGAGGCGGCCGCGCTCGGCCTGGACCATCATGACTTCGAGCTGATAGTCTTCGGATTGCCCCTCGATGCGGCGGCAGGCGTTCAGGTGCTCCTCGGCTTGCAGCAACTGCCCCAGTTGGCGGTGGACGCGGGCCAGGCGCAAGTGAAGGGTAGCGCTGGCCGGACGAGCCCGGACAGCGGCTTCCAGGTGGGGTTTGGCCACCTCGTAATTTTGCCGTGCCAGGGCCCGGTCAGCCTCGCGGATGTGGTAGACGGCGTAGCCCTCCACGCCGGCACGGGCCAGACCCATGACGATCAGCGCGACGAGAAGAAGGACGGCACCGCCACGGACCAGTTGCCTTTTGGTGTCAAGCATGATGGGTATGCACGAGTCGCGGGCCAGAAGGCGAACGCAAGTCCCGGTCCTGGGTCTGATGGTGTTGTTGCACGCTGGTCCGTAGCGGCAAGCTGGCAACTTGCCAGCTCTTCGGGCCGGCAAGCTGGCAGCTTGCCGCCACGGATCAGGGGTCGCGGGCCCCGAGAGGGGCCCACGACCCGCGAGAGACGAGAAGCGGCGAGAACTGCGCCCCTTCCGGAACGATTGTCGTTACCGGCCGCCCGGAGCCATTCCTCCTCCTGGACCGGGCCCGGGCTGCGCTCCGCCTGGGGGAACGCGCCGCTGGCCAGGCGCCCAACCTTCGGGCTTGACGAGGTTGATGTCGAAGGTCTGAGTGCCCTTGACCACGGTGAGGGAAAGCCCCGACTTGTCGGGCTCGTTGTACTTCATCGGCAGCTCCCTGTACTTCTCCATCAACTTCTTCATCTCCTCCTTGCCTTCTTGCAGTTTCTCCTTCGGATCCCCCCCCGCCTGCTGTTTCTCCCTCAGCTTTTTCTTGTCCTCATCACTCATCTGCGGCCCACCCGGAGGCGCGTCGCCGCCCTGCATCTTGGCGGCAATAATCATGGCCTCGAGGTAGCTGGTGTCCACAGTGACCTTGCAGGGGCCGAGGGGTGCGTTGACGGTGAAGTCCCCATCAACGATTTCGGCGGGCTCGGACGATTTTTCGCCGATGAAGTTAACTTTCCCGGCGAGGAGGGGCTTGCCATCGAACGTCACCTTGCCCATCACCTTGCCGGTTTTCGCGCAGCCGGTGACGCTGAATGCAAGGAACAACAGGGCGAGGGCAGCGAGCCTTCGTCCGCTGAGGAAACGTGCGAGCTGCATGATCCAGTTCCTGATATCTTTGGGGTTGAGAGACAAAGTGAAGCCGACCGAGAGCAGGCGCCGGAAAGAACCCGGCGGGCATCACTCGTGAGCCAGGGCTCGGAATGGGATGCGAGAACCAGGGATCGGCCGCGGGAAGCGGCCGATCCCTGCTGACTTTCGGTCGGTTGACCACGAGGTCGGATTACCAGTCCGGGCCCAACAGGTCGCCGTACGCCGGCGAGACCGCGGCCTGGAAGGTACCGGGGCTCATGCTGGCGCTCACCAGGCGGGCACTGCCGTCCCACAGGCTGACCTGGAGGCCGGCGTTGCTGAAGCTCTGCGCATACGGCGGGCTGGCGTTCCCGACCGGCACCGGCTTGATCTGGAACGGCGGGTTGTAATTGCCGTACCAGGTCGGGGGCGCGCCCCAGGCGCCGGCACCCTGGAAGTAGTTGCTGCCGTCCCACCAGTTGCGGACCTGGCCCCAGGAGTAGACCTTGGAGTAGCCTTCCGCGTACGCGATGGTGCTGGAGGTGCCGTCGGAGAAGGACGCCGGGTAGATTGGCTGGTTACCCGAGCCGCCGCCGAAGGCGTAGTAGTTGTACAGGTAGCTGACGCCGCCGGACTGGGGGGTGTAGGTCGGGTCGCCGGAGGCGATGTAGACCTTCGGGGTGATGTAGCCGCTCCACCCCGCCGCCCAGTCGCTGCGGAAGTTGCCGTTGAGGTTGCCCGTCTTGTACAGGTTATCCTGTTCGATGTAGGGCATGATGTGGTACATGGGCCCGCCGCCCCAGCCGTTGCCCTGGTTGGCGCTGTTGATGAGCGGATACCAGGTATAGCCGCCGGCGCTGCCGGGGAGCTTCCCGTTGTTGGTATCGGCCATGTTGATCGTACCCAGGGTCATCTGCTTGAGGTTGTTGCTGCTCGACAGACGAGCGGCGGCCTCGCGGACCTTCTGCACGGCGGGAACCAGCAGGCCGATCAGGATGGCGATGATCGCGATGACCACCAGCAGTTCGATCAGCGTGAATCCCCGCCAGCGGCGGAAGACTCGGAAGAGTGGCATGAGTTCACCCCCAACACAACGGAAAAGGAAAGAAACAGAAGAACGCACGTCCCGGCCGTACGCCGAAACTTTCAGTGAAGAGATCGTATAACCCCCCGAATCCGCCAAAGGAAATCGGGAGGAGTTTCACTCGCAACAAAAGGGATGGCTTGGCGAACCCGCAAAGCGGATTCGGAGGGCCTATCCCTCGTACCCCGCAGCCCTGACATGGGCAGACTCCGTGCGGCCCCACTGCCGCTGTCCCAACGATTGCCGGTCCTGGCGTGATCGGGACGGATGTACAGATACGTCTTGGGGAGCGACCGGAGGGTTCCCCCCTCCCGACGCCATCACCCGAGCGCTGTCACTCGCGCGCCGCCCTCTCACTCTCGTTGGATCGGACATTCCTTTCACCCCCAAAGGTTCCGGGCGAGAAAGCCGGCACGGACGCCTCGGGAGCGCAAGGACTATGTAACAGCTTGTTTGTAATCGCCCTCGGAGCCGTCGTCAAGCATAAAGTCTTCCGGAAACTTTTTTTTTTGAAGATTCGTCGAGGGTGCGCCGGTGAGCCGCCCGCCCTCCTCTTCCGTAAGACGCACGGGGCCGTTGCATTTCCCGTAAAATATCGTTGCTCTTGCGGGGAGTTACAGGTAGCTTGAATAGTTCTTTGCCCTCACATCTTCAGGAGGTGGTCCCATGCTAGCCCGACAGCGACTTGGCGTGCTGGCGGTGACGATCGTGGCGGCCTTGCTGGCGGTGCCGCCGGCGCGCGCCGCGGACAAGGCGGCCATCGAAGCGGCCGTCGAGAAGGGGGTCAAACACCTCAAGTCGTTGCAGCGCGAGAACGGCTTCTGGCCGCACGAGCAACTGGGCCTGACGGCGCTGGCCGGCCTGACCCTGCTGGAGTGCGGCGTGCCGGGCGACGACGACGCCATCCAGAAGGCCGCCGCCCTCGTCCGCTTGCATTCCATCGACACCGACCAGACTTACTCGATCGCCCTTTCAATCCTTTTCCTGGACCGGTTAGGCGAGACGGTGGACGTGGCCCTGATCGAGTCGCTGACGACCCGGCTGCTGGCGGGGCAGAACGGGCTGGGCGGCTGGTGGTACACCTGCCCCAAGACCGACTTCGGCGAGCAGCGCCGCCTGACGAACCTGGTCAAGCAGCGCAACGAACTGGTCGCGGGTCAGAAGCCGCCCAGGCCGGAACCCGGCGTCCAGCGCACGGTGCAGGACATGCCGAAGGAGATCCAGGCGCAGCTGGAGCAAGTGCGGAAGAGCCGCGCCGCCGGGGCCGCCGGCGGCATGGGGCGCAACGGCATGGACGACAACTCGAACACGCAGTTCGCGGTGCTGGCCTTGTGGGTCGCCCGGCGGCATGGCCTGCCGGTGGACGCCGCCCTGACCGACACGGAAAAGCGCTTTCGCAGGTCGCAGGTCTCTGATGGGGGTTGGGGCTACGGCTCCGGGTCGATGGCGGCTCCCATCGCCCCGACGATCTTCCCGGTGCCGCCGCACCTCGCCTCGTGGCCGGCCATGACCTGCGCCGGCCTGCTGGGCGTGGGCCTGGGCTACGGCGCCTGGAACGAGAACGCCCTGCGAACCGACCCCAAGGGCAAGGAGCCCGGCAAGCCCGGCGCGGCCCCCGTCAAGCCGCAGGACCCGAGCAAGGACAAGGTCGTCGTCGCCGCCTTTCGCCTCCTGGGCGCGTGGGTTGACGGCATGGCCGCGGCCGGCGGCAAGGCGCCCCGGGTCACCGTGGCCAACGGCAAGTTCTACTACTTCCTGTGGTCGCTGGAGCGCGTCGCCGTGGCCTACGGCGTGGACAAGTTCGGCAAGACCGACTGGTACGACTGGGGGTCCGGCGTCCTCCTGGCCAACCAGGGGGAAGACGGCGGCTGGAACAACGGCGAGTTCCGTAATGGCCCCGACACCTGTTTCGCCCTGCTTTTCCTGAAGCGGGCCAACCTGGCGCAGGACCTGACGCGCGCCCTGACCTCGCAGATGAAAGAGGGCATGCAGACGGCGCTGCGGCAGGGCGGCGTCGGCGGCGCTGACGTCGTCAAGGGGCGCAAGCCATTCTTCGACGTGGCGGTCGCCGAGGATCCCAAGGAGAAGCCCGACGCCGACAGCCAGGCCGCCAAACTCGGCAAGCAGCTCGCCAAGGCGAACGGCGAGAAACAGGACGAGTTGATCAAGGAGCTGCGCGACGCCAAGGGGGCGGCCTACACGCAGGCGCTGGCGTCGGCCATCCCGCAGCTGGAGGGCGAGGCGCACAAGAAGGCGCGCGACGCGCTGATCGATCGCATGGCGCGCATGAAGTCGGAGACGCTGGGCGTCAAGTTGGAGGACGACGACCCCGAGGTACGCCGTGCCGCCGCCCTCGCCGTCGCCATGAAGGAGGACAAGACGCATGTCTACAAGCTGATCGACCTGCTCAACGACCCGGAGCCGACGGTCGCCGCCGCCGCCCACGCGGCGCTGAAAAGCCTCAACAACGACGAGGATCTCGGCCCGCCGAAGGGCGCTAGCCGCGAGGAGCGCGCCAAGGCGGTCCTCGCCTGGAAGACGTGGTGGGGCAAGCAGCTGCAGGAGAAGAAGTAAGCGCCCGCCGGCATGGTCCGTGCCCGTGCCCGTGCCCGTGCCCGATTCCAGACCGGGCACGGGCACGGGCACGGGCACGGGCACGGACCCGCGCCACCTGAAACGGCCCGTTTTTGAACCACGCGCGCCCGCCGGGTAAACATTATCACAGAGGTAGATCATGTCTGAAACCACCGTGGCGCCGCCGCCGCGGCGGCCCCGGACGGCGGCCCTGCGGGTCGTGACGGTGGCGCTGCTGGTGCTGGCGGGTCTGGGCCTGGCGGCGTGGGGTGGGCGGCACGCCTGGGCCTGGCACCACTTCCGCGCCGGCCGGGCGGCCCTGGAGGCCGACGACCTCGACGCAGCGCGCTCCCACCTGGACAGCTGCCTGCGAGCCTGGGGCCGCAGCACCGAGGCCCGGCTGCTGGCGGCGCGGGCGGCGCGGCGGGCCGACGACCTCGAGGCCGCCGAGCGCCACCTGGACGAGCACGAGCGGCGGGGCGGCGACGCCGAGGCGAGGGCCTTCGAGTGGGCCATGCTGCACACGCAGCGCGGCGAGTTCGCCGACACGGAAACCTACCTGAGGAACAAGGTCGCCGGCAGCGAGGGCCGCGACGCGCTGCTGGGGCTGGAAGCCCTGGGCAAGGGATACGCCGCGACGGGCCGGATGCCCGATGCCCTGCGCAGCCTCGACGAGCTGCTGCGCCGTCAACCCGACCACTTCCAGGCGCATCTGCTGCGCGGCCGAGTAATCTCCGAAATGGGCGAGTTGCCGGAGGCGCTGGCCGACTACGACGCCGCCGTCGCCGCCCGCCCGTCGTCCTTCGAGGCGCGCCTGCGCCGGGCCGCCCTCCTGGAACGGCTCGGCCGGCTGGCCGACGCCGTCGCCGAGTACGAGGCGCTGCGCCTGGCTCGCCCCGACGACCCGGAGGTCCTGCTCGGCCTGGCGAGGCTGCGCGCCGATTCGCACGAATTGGAGAAGGCCGACGCCCTGCTCGGCCAGCTGCTGGCGGCGCACCCCGACCGCACCGACGCCCTGCTCGAACGCGCCCGGGTCGGGCTGCGGCGCGGCGAGGCGGGGCGAGCCGAGGAGTGGGCGCGCGAGGCCACCCGGCGGGCCCCGGGCGACCGCGACGCCTTCAGCGTGCTCGCCCTGGCCCTGGAGGCGCAGCAGGGGAAGGAGGACGACGCCCGCCGCTGCCGGGCCCGCATCGACGAGATCGACGCCGATCGGGATCGCGTCATGCGCCTGGGGGACCGCGCCCGCGAGGAGCCGGGCAACCTGACGCTGCGCTTCGAGATCGCGGCCGCGCTGCTGCGTCTGGGGCGTACGGAGCAGGGCGTGCGCGGCCTGGAGGGGGTGCTGGCGGCTGACCCCAATCACCCCGGCGCCCACGCGGCGCTGGCCGACTACTATGAACGCACCGGCCAGCCCGACAAGGCCAAAGCGCACCGGCGGCCCTGATTGACAAGCCGCAAGCCGCTTGCGGCTTCGCATGCCCTGCGAAGCCGCAAGCGGCTTGCGGAACGCACTCTTATCGCAAGGTGGCTCGCATGAACCCCGTTCCCCCAGTCCGGCGCCCCGGCAAGGTTTGGCCATACGTCCTGGCCTGCGCCGTGGTCGCCGCCACCGCCGCGGCCGGCCTCGCCTACCTGTCCCTTTCACCGCCGCCCTTCGCGCCCGCCCTGCCGGCGGCGACGCCGGTCGCGGTGCCCAACGAGGACAGCCCCGAGCGCGTCCACAAGTTTTGCAGCGAATGCCACAAGTACCCCGACCCGGAATCGTTCCCGCGCCACCACTGGCGCGCGGAGGTACGCCAGGCCTACGACTTCCTCCGCGGATCCTCGTTGTCGGTCGATTTCCCCCCGTTCGAGTCGGTGGTGCGCTACTACGAGGAGCGGGCGCCGGAGGAGTTGCCGCTGGTGCGGCCGCCGTGCGCCCCGGCCGGCACCTACCCCATCCGCTTCGAGCGCGAGGTCGTGCCGGGGCTGAAGTTGGGACAAGAGCCGACGGTGTCCCACGTCAGCCTCGTCCACCTGTTCGACGCCAAGCGGCTGGACGTGCTCACCTGCGACATGCACACCGGCTGGCTGGCCGCCTACCAGCCGTACACCTCGCCGCCCGCCTGGCGGAAGATCGCCCGCCTCACCAACCCCGCGCACGCCGAGGTGGTGGACCTCGACGGCGACGGCAACAAGGACCTGATCGTCGCCGACCTCGGCAACTTCACCCCGACCAACGCGAAATGCGGCAGCGTGGTGTGGCTGCGCGGCAAAGCGGACGGCACCTTCACGCCGATCACACTCCTGGAGGGAGTGGGCCGAGTCGCGGACGTGCAGGCGGCGGACTTCAACGGCGACGGCAAGATCGACCTGATCGTGGCCGTCTTCGGCTGGCGCGAGACCGGCGCGATCATCTACCTGGAGAACCAGACCACCGACTGGGACCACCCGAAGTTCGTGCCGCATGTCGTCGATGACCGGCACGGCGCGATTCACGTGCCGGTGACGGACCTCAACGGCGACGGCAAGCCCGACTTCGTCGCCCTCATCAGCCAGGAGCACGAAACCATCGTCGCCTTCCTCAACGACGG
>Ga0116223_10001273_pt1 | contig 26488 bp, 23 predicted proteins | sample Sb_taG_3_FD_90092 | JGI IMG/M metagenome (GOLD analysis project Ga0116223, IMG submission 90092) | Peat soil microbial communities from Weissenstadt, Germany - Sb_50d_a_PC metaG | ecosystem: Environmental > Terrestrial > Soil > Wetlands > Peat | place: Germany: Weissenstadt | collected 2010-09-21 | reverse complement strand
GTTGAAGCGACCCCCACTGCCAAACGCATCTCCCGTACCCAGAAAGCGTAGTTTCATTCGACCATGCTCGCATTCTCCTCGCTACCCTAGAACTTCAAAGCTTGACGGGGCATTCCGGTTGAGCGAAAGGTCTCGTCGCATGCCCCTGAAGCTCGGCAACAGCCTTCTAAGTGCAGGTGACACATTCGTCCTCTCTGTCTCAGATGGCTGCGCCGGATGAGCTATCAGGTGCGCCCTAATGTCAATGGGCAGAGTCTTCCAACGAGGCGTGAAGGAAAGAAGAATGCAGTCTCGGCGACTATCGCAATGATTTCCGTGGGTGCCGTGAAGTAATCGGTAGTCAATCACCACAGCATCACCCGAACGTAAGCAAAGCGTCAGTTGGCCGGGAAGATCGCTGAACGCGGCGTGCTCCGGACTGAGTTCCACCGCAGCAGCGCCATGCGCTTCCGGAAGAACAGCATGAATTGGTGCGCTCTTCAGGTGAGAACCGGGCAGAACCCGGAGCGCACCATTTTCGGCAGTAGTGTCCGCGAGATAACAGAGGAGAGCTACCTGTAAGGTTCTTGGCTGATAAGTGACCGGATGATCCCAACACCACCAGTCCTGATGCCACCATAAGGGCGGGCTGTGCGCTTCCTTGACGCTCACGTACCCGGAAATCCATTTAAGGTCGTCCGCACGCAAGGCATCGGTCAAGGCTTGCATTCTGGTGTCGGATTCCAGCAGCAGCCGAACGATAGGATCATTCCATCGTAGCGGTGCAAGAGTATTGTGCGGGCGTGTACATGCGAGTTCGCGGGATGATGTCAGGATCGATTCGACGAGGGGTACGAGGTCTGTCAACTCCACCTTGTTCACGAAGCCCTCAAGCACGGAGAAGCCGTTACGAACGAAGGTTTCGAAGCGTTGCTCACACAAGCTAGCAGGTGACCAGTTGTTGGTAATCATGGATGAGCCTTGCGGTCACTGGATTTTGTCTTCCTCGCTCAGCGTGCTCCTATTCTTCCCGATCACGCGCACTTCTTTTCCACGGAGACCTGCGTACTTGATCGCCATGCCGAGGAGCAAGTATTCATCTTCTTGGTAGTCGGCAGCAAAAGCGTCTTGGTGGAGCAAGACCAGTTCCGTATCATCAGCGCACGCTTTCGCGAAATCAGGAAGGTTCTTTCTGATGGTAGCAATCAGGTCGGACTCTCGCTGCATCCGCTCGTCATTGGTCATGGGTGCTATGAGAATAGCTGATTCTGGGCGGGGAAAGATTCCACAGGTTGAGAACATTCTTCATCATCGTTCGCCACGTGATTGATTCGAGTACTCACCGGATAGCACCGCATCAGCCGAGCATCGTAGGGCTTCAGCAGTTCAGAGACCGCAGCGACGTTTTGCATTCCCGGATCGAGCCAGAGATCGTAATGATTCGAATCGAGGATAACGGGCATCCTGTCGTGGACGCCTGAGGTCACTGCATTCGGCGTCGTGGTAAGAATCGAGCAACTCTTCACCCAGTTTCCGTTCGAATCCTTCCAGCCGTCCCACAGTCCGGCGAAGGCGAACAACTCGCCATCGTTAACCTCGAAGCAGTAGGGCTGTTTACTTGTTGCGGTGCGCTTCCATTCATAGAACGCGTCTGCCGTGATCAGGCATCTCCGAGATTTCATCGCTTCACGGAACGCTGGCAGGGTGTGTGCCGTCTCCGATCTGGCGTTGATCATTCTCGCTGCGCCAGAAGTGTCCTTCGCCCATGACGGAATCAGTCCCCACCGCATCAGCGAAAGATCGCGCCAAGGTTCCTTCGGATGCTGCCGCACGACAGGAACGGGCTGTGTAGGAGCTATGTTGAAACGAGGATTCCAGTCGTCGGTGTCTGAGGACACGTCGAAGTACTCCTCTACAAGTTGCTTTCGCCGGGACAACCGGTATCTGCCGCACATGGGAGCATTATGGCAGATCGGGTGAGCGTTTCGCCTGCGATGACAGCTTCATTTCTTTGTCAATTTGAGGCGTTTGTTGCCGGTGTCTAGGTCCGGGCTTGCGCTTACCGTCGTAACGCCGCGCAATTCTGCTCAACGTGCCAGTTGAGAGGTGGAACTCCTTCGCCAATTCTCGATAGCTTTCCGTGGTGTTCTCTGAAATGTACTTACCGACCTTTGCGTTCAACGCCCTTCGTGCCCGCTTGAGTTCAGCTTTGTAGTTGAATGGGCATCGCACATCGTCGAACGCGTCGTCTTTCATCGTATTCCTCCAGTCTGCGTTGCGGTCTTTCTAGTCTAATTATTCACTTTATTGAACAATTCCCGCCAACAACTGGGCCGCGATCAGTGACTTAGCGACCAGACGATTGTGCCATTTTTCGCCTATACGGTGAGTGGGGGAACGCGGCAAGGCGGTCTCCGACAGTCGAACAGGTTCCTTGGTAGGAATTCTTCGACACGGGAGCAAGCACAATGGCAAAAGTCAGAACGGCAAAAGTCAGAACGGCAATGATTTCATCCGCGATGACGATGAAAAAACAAGCTGCTGCCGAGATTAGAGCCGCTTGGCAGAAAATCGAGAAATACAATCTGGAGTTCGGCAAGGTTTGCTGCGAGTGGCGTGACAGGTTCAAGGCAAAGGGATTTCGAAAAGAGGGCGACGGCGTTGTTCCAATCTTGGAACAACTTGGCATCCCCACCAGCACAGCCTACTTTTGGATGAACAAGTACGAAATCTCAATCGGAGCGAAGCCAGCCAAACCGCAAAAGCAGAAGCCTGAAGTCCCCTCGTTGTGGACACGCGAGGACGAGAAACGAGCGAATCGGTCTGATCCAATTGCTGGAATGGAAGGCTACAAGATTCTCGCCAAGAAAATGCTCGAAGCTGGATACCGCGCTCTTCTTGCAAAGAAAGCGGCAGACCAGAGCCATCTGTGGGCAGCAAAGGATTGGGCAAAACTCAGGCTCGAACTCGGAGATGCCCTATGAAGATCAAGCACGGCTTTTTCGCACGAATCGACGAACGACTGGCGAGGCTCGCTGTCATAGAGAAGCACTACCTCCACAGACCATGTTCCACCTCGTGGGCATTTGGAATCATCATCGACGAGAAGCTCAAGGGAGTGTTGACCGTTGGCAAGCCGTGTTCAAGAACGATGTGCGAGGGTGTGTGCGGCAAAGAGAGATCGGCCGACGTTTACGAACTGAATCGGCTTTGGCTAGACGAAGACCTCCCATGCAACTCGGAAAGCCAATTCGTCGGCTTTTGTTTGCGGGAATTGCGGAAGATAAATCGGAAAATGATTCTCGTTTCTTATGCCGACACGAAGCCGTCTGAGGGTGCAGCCAATGGACATGTTGGGTATATATATCAAGCCACGAATTGGATTTACACGGGAACCTCGAGACCGTTCGCTGATAAGGTACGAGGACAGAAGATTGAGCGCAGCACGAAGCACAGGTACGTGTTTTTTCTGAACGCTGCCGACAGGAAGCTCTTGGCATGGGAGACACTTCAATATCCCAAACGACCAAACAAGGGCACCTCTGGCGAAAAAGCTCATCTCAAAAGTGTTTGCCGCTATGAGTTCTTGCCCTACGCCAAATGTCACACGGCGTGAGAAGCGGCTGCTGCCCCATCTGCGCCTGTTGTGAGCTTCGACGATGCATCGTCACTCGCGGCTGTCTAGTTCAAGCTGGCGGGAAACGTCCAAGCAGGATCATCAAGATGCTCGGATTCCCAGAGATGAGTATTAACTAAACATATGAACCACTACTGCGAGTACACGATCAAAGGCTGCCGCTGCGAAGGCGGTGTCCAAGAACCAGACTGCGACGAGGTGCGGTGCGATAAGCCAGCCTCAATCAAAATTTATCAGCAATGGTTTTGCGAAAAGCACGGCGACAGAGTGCAGGCGATCATAGACAGGCACGAAAAAGGTACGCCGTTGCCGACAGACTTTTTTGAAAGGTAGGCTGTCGAGAGAATATCCGTCAGCGGCAAGAACAAAGCCCTCTGGAAACAGAGACTCGCGTGTCGCATGGCTACTTTTTCTTGAAGACAAAGATCGGCTCAGTCTTGTGCTTACCGTACTTGTGCTTCGCACCGGGCATTGCACTGAGTTCTAGCTCCAGCTTTTCGGCATGCGTAAAGCCCTTTTGGATCGCCAGAGCAAGAAAATCATCCTCCAAAGAGCCTTTGTAACTTCTGACGTTCGCGATATTGATAGCCAAGACCCCACTGGGCTTGAGGCAGTAAGCGCAGTTGTCGAGGGTCGCGCCCATAAAACCATTGAGCCACGATTCTTGATCGGGGTACATTTTCCAGCTTTGGCTTGGATCGTCGCTGTATTTCTCTTGCACGAAATATGGCGGGCTGGTGAAAGCTACATCGACGGAGTTGGGTTTCAATTTCCTCCGCATCTTTTTGGTCTGGCTTCCCAGCCTATACATTTCAACGTCGAGATTGCGGCCCATGCTCCGCGCCATCGGCAGCAGTTCGTCGCGCATCCGCTCAAGACCCTTGAATGTCTTTATGCCGGGATCGCAGCCGATGTACTTGTGAACCTTGCCGCAAGCTACGGCTCCCAGCAATCGACCGCCCCACCCCATGCTGGGATCGAATACCACGCCGCCCTCTTTAGGCAGAAGTTTATGATAGAGTGCCCCGGCAGCGACCGGGGAGAAATTGCTGACGCACTGCGTGCCAGAAAAAGTGCGTAGTGCCTTTCGTAGGCTCGACTTGGTAAGTTGCGATTCCGGCATGAAGCCGTCAAGCCAACCGATGTGCTTCTCCTCGGCAAGCTCTGCCTTGGTGCGGTCCCCTATCTTCGCGAACTTTTCCATAGCTTTGATGAGCGACAAAAAGTCGTTGAAGAGTTCGAGAGACGTGCGCTTGCCTCCGGCTTCGACACTCCACATGTGAGGAAAATAGCAGGATGCAAGCGCGTTGTAGTACGTCACCTGCTTGATCCTGCCGTCTTTGATCACTTTGGACAGGTCGTACTTGAGCAGCCTGCGGAGGTTGGCTTCTTTTTCTTCTTGAGTAAGGTAGTGATAGGGGAACCCATCGAATCTTGCCTGCAAGGCAGCCGCGAACGGCGACATACGGACGGTGAATCCCTTCTCTTTTTGCCGAGCCATGAAGCAACCGTACCAGCCAAACCCCGGCTGGTGCCAGATTACTCCCGTACTGCCAGCGCGTGCAGCGCGATGGCGTCGGCTATCGGTTCGCCTTCTATCCGCTGGACGAGGCTGTCAAACGTTCATTGTCTCTGGATAAACGTGCTTGAATTCCCTGATCATGTCCTTCGCAGTTTCGATTTTGATCGCCAAGTCGATGTGCCCCTCGCTGAGCAGCATCTCAAGGGCGAGGAGCAGCAGCCTAGCGAGAAGACGCTCCCTGCGCCTGCGTTCCTCCGGCGCTGGTATCAGCGCGACGGCGAGCACTTCTGGTTTGTCTGTGTTGTTCGTGGACTCTTTACTGTTCATGCTGAAGACCCATTACCAAGGGTTTTCGTAGCGAGATTGGGGCGGGCTGGGCTTACGCCGTCACCGCCCCTGCGTTCACTCATTCGTCATTAGCGGTAGTAGTTTTGCTTCTGGCTATGGCGACCACGCCCTTGCGCCTCGATCTTGCTGCACCGAGCTTGTGCCCGGTTTACGCGCCTGTCTGGGCATCGTGTCATTGAACATTCCATCCAGCCTGCGGACGGAAACTCATAAACTCGTGTAGCTGGGGCACTCCTCGATATGCTCGATGGCGTGCTCCTCGTTAAGCAGCGGCTCGCCGCAACGTTTGCACTCGTGCTTGCTGCGTTGGGCGCGGGCGTTGGCGATAAGCTCGTGGTATTCCTCGCGCTGGTCTTCCATGCTGACTCGGCTGTCCACCACGGGCTTGAACTTGGGCGTGTAGCCTTCGCAGATGGTCACGTCATAACCGTGAGCTTTGTAAGCAGCGGCGTCCATGCCGGGGTTGTAGTCCGGGTTGACGTGGTATTCGTTCGCGTGCAGCCATCCGCCGCAGCGCGGGCACTTGGGTACGCGGGCAGCATTCCAGTTAAGCTGGGGCGAAGACTTCTTGTTAGGCAGCGGCGATTTGAAACCACCGACGACCTTCCCCTCCTCGCGTACCTTGGGCTTTATTTCCGTGCAACGCTTGTGGTGGGTTCCATCCGTGCGCCAGCAGACCGAGCAGGTACTTCCTTGCGCTAAAGAACCCTTATCGCTTTTGACTTGCTCTTGGCTGGGTACATCACTCGCCGAAGGCGACGGTCGTCCCGCCGAAGGCGGAACGGACCCTGAGGTTCCGCCCTGCGAAGACGAACTAACACCGAACCCTCCTGAAGTTGTGGAGACGCCCTGAGAAACCCCCTGCACGGCACTCTCAGCCATCTCAGTTGGCTGAGACTTCATGGCTAAGATGGCTGAGAGTTCTTGGCTAGACGGCTGAGAGTTCTCAAGAGTTGGCTGAGAGTTCTGAGAGGATAGCTGAGAGTTCTTGGCTGTTGGACCATGAATTCGACCGTCTCTGCGCTTGAATGAACCCTTATTAGGCTTGTATACGCGGCTGGTTTTTCGCTTTGGTTTGACATCCTTCTGGCGTTTGCGAGCGATCACCACATCTTCAACCGCGTGGTATTCGAGGTGCGGCGTGTTGTTATCGTCCGTCCATTCGCGAGTGATGATCACGCCGTCCGCTTTGAACTGCTTGATGGACTCGTAGACATACTTCTCCGAGCAACGGCAGCGGAGCGCCAGCGTCTTTTGGGACGCCCAGCACCAGCCGATGCGGTTCTCCTTATATTCATCTGGCGCATCCTCCGGGTAGTTGCTGTCTTCCTCGCGCATCTGCATGAAGGCGATGACCGTGAGAATGAACGCACGCGTCGGGGCACCGTCGTACAGGTCGGAGTCCAAAACTTGGATGATCGCCGACCCAGCGATCATGTTTTGGGTCTTGCGGATTTTAGCCACCAATTCTTTCTGCTTGGCGTCCATCAGACCACCTCGTCGGAGGCTGCCGCGAGGCTCGCGACCTGTATGACGATCCAGTTGCGCTGCCCAGAGTAGCTCCCGCCCGCATCATTTGGGTCGGGGTTAGGCATGCTGATCGAGTCTGAGTCCGTGGTTACGGCGCGGACTTTGGGGTTAAGGCTGTTGACCGCCGACAGGCGGACCTTGAAGTTGACGTTATTCATCGCGCCCTGCTGGGGCGCATGATCTCGAATTCTTACTGCTGATTGTCATACGCATTGCTCCAAAAGTTTTACTCTCACGGCTGATGAGACCGATACGCTCGATGAACAAACTTGGGGGCTGGGCGTATGACCAACCCCCTGATCCTTCTGGCGAAGAACCCATCCGATAAGAGGATTCCGTAGCTGAGGAATCCAATGTGACTTGCAAGGTCACGCTCTCTAATACTCAATTCAGGCGAAAACGCGGACCGCGACGGAATCTGGAACGGCGATGCCGCCAGCTTGGCGGCGGAAGGGAATGAAAGCCAACATCCTGACCAAGTGGCGAGGAATCGGGTATTAGAGCCACATAGGCTGTCGAGCCGACACGGGTCATGACCGACCTCTTGAGGTGTTCGACGGGTATCGAGTAGCAGAAATCGAATTTCGATCAGGGCGGCATTTCCCCTTGGTGAGAACGGATTGCTGCATCGCCAAGGAGTGTTTCGTTTGTGGATCGCCCCAATTCGCTGCCAGATTTAGGCACGCCAGTCGCGGCAGCTACGCCGCTCTGGGACATAAAAAGAGCAGCCGAGTACTTACAGGTTTCCGATTCGTGGATTCGGCGGCACCTTTCCGAGTTGCCCCACAGCCGCCACGGTCGGCTGATCCGCTTTGACAGCGACAAGCTCAAGACTACAATTGCTGCCGGGAAGTCGTTGAAACCAGAAAGCGAGAAGCTCATGGTTTCGCGACGTTATCAAGAAGGCTCGGTTATGCCGAGAGGAAAATGGTGGATCGGGATGTATCGAGTAGATGCACAAGACGGACGGAAGCAGGTGAAGGTCAAACTCGGTCTGCGGAGTGAGATGACGCGCAACGCTGCGAAGACAAAACTGCGTAGCATCATCGGAGGTGATACCACGCCGAGGTCATCGGCTCCGAAGATTGCGATGTCGTTTGCAGATGTAGTGACAAAGTGGAAAGAGATCAGGGGTCCGTCGTACAAGACCTCTACCTTCAACAATTACGTCAACACTCTGCGAGCGTGGGTGACGCCGGAGCTAAAAGATGATGACATAACGGCGATCACCAATGATGACCTTCAGTTGTTCTTGAACGAGCAAGCCAAGGTGCGCTCTAGGAGTTCGGTGCGCAGCATGAGGGTAGTGCTGCAACACATCATGTCCTACGCGCTGAAGAGTGGTTTGATCACGTCAGACCCCAGCAAGGGTTTGACGATTCCCCAGCAGTGTGTGACGACGGGCTGCGTCGAGCGGATCGTCTACACACGTGAACAGGTTTTAGCAGTGGCGGATCAGTTGAAAGAGCCATATCGAACTTTATGGCTATTTTTGTTGGCTTCAGGGTTGCGGATCAGCGAAGCCGTCGCCATCAAGTGGACGGACTTCGATGGAAACTTGCTGCGGGTCAGGCGACGGGTCTACAACCGCAAGGTCGATGACCTGAAAACCAAGAAGAGTGAACGTCTGATTCCGATCCAGAACGCGGAATTGTTGGAATCCTTGCGCTCTTTGGGTGAGGGGCGGGAGTGGGTCTTTCGAACCCGCGCCGGGACACCCGTCATCCCCAACAATTTCATGAAGCGTTATCTGCGCCCGGCGTGCGAGGCGGCGGGGGTCAACCCCGGTGGATTCCACGACAGCAGACACACCGTCAACACGCTGGTGCAATCCCTTGGATCGCGCTCCCGTGTGGCTGCAGACATTCTCGGTCACACGACTGCGCAACTGGCTGAGAACCTGTACGACCATGCTTCGGTCGCGGAGATGAGGAAGGCACTCTCCTCCGTGGTCAACGAGTTGTTACCAAACGGTAACAACTCAACATCTGGGCAGTGAGTGAATATGCGCTAAGCCCGCATAAACACTGTTGAAGATGGTGAGCGCGGTAGGAATCGAACCTACAACCTACTGATTAAGAGTCAGTTGCTCTGCCAATTGAGCTACGCGCCCGGGAGAAGTCCCCACTACGAAAATACCACGGTCTTCGTTCTGCTGTCTCCCCGTGCGCCAATTTTCGGGGATCAACCCAGAAATGACCAATCCGTCACCTAACCCACGCAATATGGCACAGGCCCCCGAGCAATTTTAGAAACCAAGGATAGAAACGATCGTACGCGCTGGCTGGTCGGCGGAATCGCCTGGCCGATTACTTTGGAAATTTCCGCACGGTTACTGACGGTGCATTCAAAGTTACGAACGTGGAATGTACAGCCCGCTCCTCTCGACGTAGGATCAGTCTTGATTTTGGCAGTTCCGGGAGAGGGCTGCCAGGGCGTCCTGGACGGTGAATGTTCAGGGCGCCTTTTTCTTTGTCAATTCTTCCAGCCGGATCACACCCGCGCATGCCTAGCCGCCAAGGCCGCTTTTCCTCCTGCTTCCGTCTTCCGTATACACTTGACCCATGTCCACGCAGACCCTCAACTCCCTCTCCAAGGCGTCTTCCGCCTACCTGCGCTCGGCCATGCACCAGCCTATTCGGTGGCACGAGTGGGGGGAGGAAGCCTTTGCCACGGCGCAGCGCGAGAACAAGCCTATCCTGCTCGACATCGGCGCGGTGTGGTGTCATTGGTGCCACGTCATGGACCGCGAATCCTACGACAGCCCGGAGATTGCGGCGCTCGTCAACGAACGTTTCATCGCGGTGAAAGTGGACCGCGACGAACGGCCCGACATCGACAGCCGTTACCAAGTTGCTGTGAGCTCGATCAGCGGACAAGGCGGCTGGCCGCTGACCGCATTTCTTACTCCCGACGGCAAGCCTTTCTACGGTGGAACTTATTTCCCGCCCGATGATCACTACGGCCGTCCCAGCTTCAAACGCGTGCTGCTGGCCATATCCGACGCCTATCGGGAAAAGAACGGCGATGTGATCGAGCAGGCGAAGATGGTAGAAAACGCCATCGCCCACGCGGAGTCATTCGCTGGGAAGAGCGGTGAATTTTCTCCGGCGATCATCAAAGCGGTCGTCAACTCCGCGCTCAGTATATTTGATCCTGAGAATGGCGGTTTCGGCAGCGCGCCCAAGTTCCCGCATCCCGCGGCGCTGGATTTGCTCATCGACCAATACGCGCGCACCGGCGATGAGGATCTCCACAAGGTATTTGTTGCAACTCTGGAGAAAATGGCGCGCGGAGGTGTATACGATCAACTCGCGGGTGGATTTCATCGTTATTCCGTCGATGAGCACTGGATCGTTCCGCACTTCGAGAAGATGTGCTACGACAACTCCGAATTGCTGAAGAATTACGTTCATGGCTACCAGGCCACGGGTTCGGAATTCTTCGCGTCCGTGGCCCGCGACATCATTCGCTGGATGGACGAATGGCTCAGCGACCGGGAGCGCGGCGGCTTTTACGCCTCCCAGGACGCGGACTACTCGATGGACGATGACGGGGATTATTTCACCTGGACACTGCAGGAAGCGCAGGCCGTTCTCACCGAAGACGAAGCCCGCGTTGCCACCCTGCACTATGGCATCAATGAGATCGGCGAAATGCATCACAATCCCGCCAAGAACGTGCTCTACGTTCGGACTTCGGTCGAGGAGATTGCAAGGCGAATGAATCTGGCGTTGCCCCAGATCGAGGCGCTTCTGCAATCGGCAAAGCAAAAGACGTATGCGGCACGCCTGCAGCGCCCGACTCCGTACGTGGACAAGACTGTATACGCAGGCTGGAATGCGCTGTGTATCTCGGCATACCTGGAAGCGGCCAAAGTACTCGACCTGGATACCACTCGGCACTTTGCGCTACGTTCACTGGACCGCATTCTTGCGGAGGGCTGGAGCGCAGAAAGCGGTCTGGTGCACGTGCTGTCCTACTCCGACGAAGAAGCAGAGCGGCGTCGGATTCCAGGCGTGCTGGATGATTATGCTTTCGCGACCCTCGCGTGTCTGGATGCCTATGAATCGACCGCCGACCTCAGTTACTTCCAATTTGCCCGGCGCATTGCGGACCACATGGTGGAACACTTCTTTGATCCGGTTTCTGGCGGCTTCTTTGACACTGCATCGGTTGCGGGTGAGAAGTCTCTCGGCGTTCTGGGCACACGACGCAAACCTTTCCAGGACTCGCCGACTCCTGCCGGCAACCCGGTGGCCGCGATCGCACTGCTGCGGCTTTACGCCTACACCAACGAACAGAGCTATCGCGACAAAGCCGAACAAACCATCGAAGTGCTTGCAGGAGTTGCTGCGCAATACGGACTTTTCGTGGCCACTTATGCGCTGGCGGCAGTGCAGCTCTCGCAGCCTCACACGCAGGTGGTTGTCATCGGAAGTGATGGCGTGGCGGAGAAACTTTACCGGACGGCGGTGGCATCCTATTCCGCGAGCAAGAGCGTGCTTTGTTTTACGCCAGGAAAAGTCGTCCCTCAGAACCTTCCGCCAGCTCTGGCTGAAACGCTTCCTAACTTGCCGGGGGTAAGCGAGGGTAAGACAGCGGCGATCGTATGTTCTGGTTTCGCGTGCCTGCCGCCCATCTCAGAACCGGAAGAGTTGAATCGAAGCTTGTTCCGGACCGCCTAAGCACAGAAGCCTCGATCCAGAGATGCCAAGACAAAATAAGGCTGGTGCTGCTTCGTCAAGCAAACACCAGCCAATAAAACTCGAGCGCCGACTGAGCGGCAGCTCGGCACTTACAGTGTCGGCAATTACCGACAGTTCCCGCCAGAACCAGGCGGGCACCACGGCGGTGGCGCTCCTTCTTCTGCGAAGGTGGCCACAGGTGTCACTAACGCCGTGTACGTGCAGAACATCCCTACCATCAGGATGAGCATCCTGAGCGCACGTTTCATGGGTTGTTTCTCCTTGTGCGGGTCCCCTGGGAGCGGAAACCCTTGATGGGCAGAAATTATACGCTTCCGTGTCAAGTCCTAAGGTGATCTTGGTACCGGCGTACCGTGTTTAATGTATCTGCGTTTGGAGAGTTATCGATTATCTATAGTATTTTCAATACGATGGGTGAGATCACGTGCAGTATTCTCGAGGCAGCACAGCGCCGGATAGACGGCGCAACCGTCCAAGCCTGAGACGAAATAGCGGCACTACCTTCCAGACGAGGCGCGCGAAGCTGCAATCTGCGACGGTAGCTTTGGAGTGGAGAATTGCCGGCCCGGGGCTTCAGACTCAGGTTCACCGCCGGTGCGGGAGAATGCGCGATCCACCATCCCCTCGAACATCGGGATAAGAGAACCAGCAGCGGCGGGCCGCTGCAAGTCGCCTAGGCTCTGTTCCCAGCGCTGGGATGCCAGCAAGCTCGCAGACATATCCCGGGCTGGCGCCTTCAGGGCGGCGTACGCAACCCAGGTCAGCACAGCGCAGGTGTACGCGGCGGGATACAAGAAATTAGTGGCCCGGGAATTGACTTGGCCTCCTGAATATAGAGCGTTGCCAACCAGTTGCACGCTGGCATAACTGCCGAAGCCGAGCACGATACCGAAACTATGCTGCCGCCACGATACTCCCAGATACTTGGAGAAAAACAGCAGGAACAGCACCAGTCCACACTGAATGACCTTCACGCATCTCTGCACCGTCGCCACCGCTTGCACCAGTGGAGACTGTCCCTCGGGACTGGAGGCTGCTACCACAATGGCGACGAATATCATGACCAGCGCTGCCCACTTGAATAGCACGGTGCCCAGATCTTTCAAGGTGTGATAAGGCCGAAACACATCCAGGAAGACCTCGTGGATGACTGCGAAACCCAAGGCCAGGGTGACCATGGCGCCGATCCAGTAGGAATAAAAGTAGAGGTCATACCCGCCGTACTGGTGAATTGGAAACAGGATGGCAAAGTTTGCGATTTGAAAGACGATGTAGGAAAAGAACAGAGGGAACTTGTGGTGCAGCTTACGCCAGAGCATCACTCCGACCAGGGGCAGTTCCAGGACGGGTTGAGCGATCCACAGCGCCAGCTGGACCTTGGCATTCATGGGGTTGATGTAGTCCGCAGGCGACAGGGGTACAGCGACCCTTCTCCCGCTTTGGTAACGTTAACAGTTTTGGTTCAATGGTCAATGTACCAAAGTAACTAGGCGTAACCGTTACCGGTCACGTTGCTTAAACCTCAGGCAGAGTGGGTGTTAGCGCCAGGGATCGGCGCGGTTCGAGGTGGCGGCGAGATGAGAAAAGGCTACATCTCCGGTGACGCCTGGATGTAGGCGCGCATCATGCGGACCTCGTGGTCCTTCTCATTGAGGTCATGCAGCAGGATATCGCGCAGAGAAACGACCCCAAGCAGCCGCTTGCCTTCGCAGATCGGCAGGTGGCGAAAACCGTGTCGCCGCATGAGGAGCATGCAGTTCTCCACGCTCTCGGTCGGGCTGACAGTCAGGGGATCTTCGGTCATCACTTCTTCAACCCGCGTAGTCCGCGGATCGCGTCCCTCGGCCACCACGCGGCTCATCAGGTCGCGTTCGGAAAATATTCCGGTCAGAAAACCGTCACGCAGCACGGGCACGGCGCCGATGTTACGCGTGACCATGTCCTTCGCCACCTCGAGCACGGTTTGCTCACCGTCCACGCGATAGGTTTCCTGGTTGCTGATCAAATCGTAAATTTGCACTGGCCACCTCCGGCGATCACTCCACAAGACGCGGAGTATATGCCGAAAACCCACCGAAGAAAAGCGGGAAATCGCTGTATCTGCGATACCCGGAGTCGGTAGGCTCCGTTTCGGTCACGCCGGGGAGCCGGATTTGGAGCCGGACTTCTCCTGGCCGATAAAAACAAAGTAAGACGAGGCCCAGAGGGCGGTCGGAATCGTCCCCCGCGGCCGTGCCGTCAGGATGATGTTGTACTCGTCGGAGGCCTGAAGCTGCTCGACCACGGAGGACGCCGGCTCCGGCTTGACCACCGCCAGGTAAGCCAGGAAACGATAGATGTCTGGCCCTCCCTGGTAGCCCTGGGCGGCGAAGGAGATTTCGGTGTTGGCCCGTGCGAAATGCCAGCTTAAGGATGCCGCCAGCCGGACCGCATCCTCGTACGCCGCTTCAGACACCACACCACTCGCGAGATTGTCGAACACGATACGCAGCTTGCGCTCATCCTCGCGGCTGAATTCCCGCACCTTTAGCGATCCGGACTTGGCGGTCGCCTTCCAGTCCACATGGCGCGCCGAATCTTCTGGCATGTACTCGCGGATGCGATACAAGTCATAGCCGCGGCCGCGGGCGAAGATTTCGAATTCCCCGGTGATCAAAGGCAGCACTTCAAAAAAATCATCGGTCGGATCAACCCGCGGATACACGATGATTTCGCGGGCCAGGGATATGCGGCGCGACTTGGTCAAAAAGGCAAACGGAAAGCGCGTGGCGAGAGTAAAACTGTCCTGCTGGTAACGCCCGCGGCGATCAAAACGCAGTTCCAGATCGGCCTTGAGAACGTCGTCGGCGGGAATGTAGGGAAAATACGCCGACCCTTCAAGAATGTCAGTGGCGGGCTCGCTGGTGCGAACGCGACGCAGCTTGCGGTCCGGCAGTTTGATCCATTGTTTTTCCGGAGGACGCCCCGGAGGAAACGCGAAAGTTGCGGGCATCCAGTTCCAGTGACTGGCGGTTCGTTCCTGATTGTGCGCGGTCACACTGATGGAGAACGATGGCAGCCAGCGCCGCGGATTGTGTAATACGATTCGGCCCAGCGTCGGCCGGGTGGCGAACACGTGCTCCGGGAGCCGGACATCGAGTTCCAGCTCGCGCAGCACCAGAGCAGAAGCGAATCCGGAAACCAGAATTGCGGCCAGCATCGCCGCCACAATGATGTAGAGCAGGTTGTTGCCGGTATTTAGCGCCGGAATCGCAACCAGCAGGATGGCAATCACGTAGAAGATGCCGACGCGGGTCACGTCGTAGTCGAAGGCGTCGCGCAAATGGGCGGCCGAGACACGCCGCGCCAGGTAGGGAACTGTGGTCAGCCCGACAATGACTGCCAGCAGCAGTGCCGCCGAAGCCAGAATCAGCGTCGCCCAGAGATTGCCGGATTCTCGCGATACGGTCGAGAAGAGCGCAGCCGCAAAAGCCAGAACCAGTCCGACGATGGCCAGCAGGAAACGCACCCAGACTTCAGGGAGATCCACGTGCAGCCCGCGGGTGATTCGCTGGATACCCGAGAGCGCTGGCTCAGCCGTCTTGGAAGAAGCGTACATCCTGGCGATTGAGCTGAGAGTAGCACCGCGAAGGCGGGGCGGCAATCAGTGAGGTGGTTCGGAGCAGAATTTCTGCACCGTGTGCTGCCGGTGAAACCAGCCCCGACAAACTTGTCATTCCGAGGGGGCACAAGCGACGAGGAATCTGCAGTTTTGTTGAGAATCTCCGAACTGCAGATCCCTCGCTTTGCTCGGGATGACAACAAAGAAATATTGATGGTTGGCGCGATCATTTGCGCTTCGAAGCGAGAAACTCCCCCACGGCGCGGTTGAATTCCTCCGCCGCTTCTTCGTAGGGCAAGTGGCCAACGCCATCGAAGGTGAGCAATCGGCACTGACGAAACTCCTGTTTCAACCGAACCGCTGACACCGGGTTGACGGCGCCATCCAGGCTTCCCCAAATCAATAGCGTCGGAATGTCCGCGATCTTTGGAAGCGACAATCGCAATTGCCGCAAGTCGCGGTTCCACGAGCGCAGCACACTCAAGCCGTAATCGAGAGAACTCGGCTGACGCTGCATCGGCTTGAGATAGCCCTCTAATGAGTCTGGCGGGATGCGTCGCGAATCTCCGTAGAGCCGCCGAAAGTAGAACTCCTGCAGAAGCCGAAGGTGAGGGCCGAAGGCAAGCAAGGTCGGCGCGATCGGAGGACTGGTAAGAAAACGAGACAGCCATGCCCCGCGGCCAGACCAGGGATTCACCGGCGCGGCCAGAATCATTCGGCGGACGCGTCCGGGATTGAGCGCGGCTGCCATCATCGTCACCGCTCCACCATGTGAGGTACCGAGCACATCGCAGTGGTCGAGCCCCAGCGCGTCCATGAAGCGCAGCAGACGCTCGGAGCAGGCGCGCATGGAGCAGTCCAGACTGCGCGGGCGATCGGAGAAGCCGGTTCCCGGCATATCCATCGCGTAGACCGTTGCCTGGTGCGCCAAGGCGGGGATTGTGAAACGCCAGGAGAACGAATAACCCAGCAATCCGTGAACGAGAAGCAAAGGCGGGCCTGAGCCGGCGCGCTGATATCGCCAGCCGACGCCGTCAAGAGTCAGACGGAGTTCCTCGATGTTGTTACGTTTCGTGACACGAGACGGTGTGCGGTTCACGGAGTTTTTTCTCTTCGGACAACCCTTTGGAGGCGGCGGCAATCTATGTAAGTGATCGCCTCTGTCGCTTCTGTGAGGGAGAGTTTCGGCTCTCCCTTTTTTTGTTGGACTTCCCCTCAGCGGCTAAAGCCGCAGCATGAAACGAAGCGGCAATGCAGCGCTGAAGCGCTGCTCCACCCAAAATCAAATGACTCAAGACTTCCTGCGCTTTTTCCCCAACAACTTCTTCAGCACGCGCACGCCTTTGTCGACGTGCTTTTCCTGGAGCAGAAATGGAGGAAGGAATCGCAGCACCGTATCTTGGGTACTGTTGAACAAAACACCTTCGGCGAGCGCCTGCTCGACAATCGGACGCGCAGGTACTGTAAGCTCCAGGCCTTGAATCAATCCGCGGCCGCGGGCTTCCTGGGCAGCCGCAAAGCGCTCAGCAAGCGTTTTCAACTGCTCTTGCAGGTATGCGCCCACGCGCGCAACGTTCTCCAGAAGGCGCTCTTCTTCCACGATTGCCAGGTATTCGAGAGCGACCCGGCAAGCCAGCGGGCCGCCACCGAAGGTGGTGCCGTGCTGTCCTGCAGAAATGGCCGAGGCGAAATCTTCTCTTGCCAGGAAAGCGCCGAGCGGCAGTCCGGCCGCGATCGGCTTGGCAATCGCGACGATGTCGGGCACAACCCCAAGAGTCTGAAAAGCGAAGATGGTTCCGGTGCGGCCCAGCCCGCATTGAATCTCATCAAAGATCAACGCAGCACGATGACGATCGGCCGCCGCGCGACATTCCTGCAGAAACTCAACCGAGCACTCACGGATTCCGCCTTCGCCGAAAATCGGCTCGAGCACGATGGCGCAGGTATTGTCGTTGACGGCGGCGCGCAGCGCGGCAATGTCGTTGCGCGCAACGAACGTCACGTCTTCGAGCAGAGGCTCAAAGCCTTTCCGGTATTTGTCCTGGCCGGTGAGAGACATCGCGCCGAACGTGCGTCCGTGATACGAGCCTTCGAGCGCCACCAGCCGGCACTTGGCCTCGCCGCCAGCGCGGTGGCCAGCCAGGCGCGCCAGCTTGATGGAGCCTTCGATCGCCTCGGTGCCACTGTTAGAGAAGAACGCGCGCTGCAGGCCGGAAAGGCCACAAAGCTTCTCGGCCAGGAGACCCTGGTATTCGTTGTAATAAAGATTCGACAAGTGAATCGCGCGAGCGGCCTGATCGCGAATGGCCTTCACAACACGCGAGTGAGCATGGCCCAAGGCATTGACGCCAAGCCCGGCCACAAAGTCGAGATAACGTTTGCCATCGAGGTCAAAGAGGAAGACGCCTTTGCCTCGCGCGAAGACAACAGGGTAGCGGTTGTAGGTCTGAAGCAGGAATTGCCGCTCGCGTTCGATCACATCTTGGCTGGTCATAGAAAGGCAATTCTAACGGAGACGCAAGTCGAAGGGGCCGAGTCAGCTTTCAAGACAGTGGAACCCTGAAACGCAGAGAGCGCAGAGCACGCAGAGGAAAGAGGGTCGGCTGAACAATAAGTCTCTGGTGACCACAATAAGCTGCTTTCAACCAAAGACTTACCAAATATCACAGCATATTTCCAAAAACCATATCTTTGCTATGGAAATCGCTCTATAATTTTGGAAGCTGATGTTGTGACGTGACTTAACGCGCCATTCAGGGCCCAGGATCATGGCAGCGAACGTGCAAATCCCGGTTCGGGATACCCTCCTCCGGCTCACGGAGCCCCAGCAGTCTATGAACAGGGACTTCCAAGTCCGTTTTACCGCCAGCCTGCTTGCCCTGCTGACCGCGGCGGCGATGGTTTATGCCGTCTACAACTTCCAGGTCGAACGGGCCTACCAGGTGCCTTACGACGGGGCGTGGTGGGTGGAGCACAGCCGCAAGCTGATCGCCGATCGCGTACCCGCAGATGGTCCCGGGGCGCGGGCCGGCATTAAGGTCGGCGACGAGCTCACGGCGGTCAACAAGCACGCCGTAAATAGCACCGCCGCGCTGACCCACCAGTTGTATCTGGTTGGAGCCTGGTCGAAGGCCACGTACTCATTGGTGCGAGCATCCGTGCCGGTGGACGTAGAAGTGATTCCGGTTCCCGCCGATCGCTCGCAATATAACTGGCTGCGTTTGATTGCGCTGATTTACCTGGGCATCGGCCTGTACGTCCTGCTGCGGCGCTGGACGGCCCCGAGTTCCACGCACTTCTACATTTTCTGCCTGGTTTCGTTCATCCTGTACTCGTTCCACTACACCGGGAAATTCAACGGATTCGATTGGACCATCTACTGGGGGAATGTCGTCGCGGGGCTGCTGCAGCCGGCCCTGTTCCTGCATTTCGTGCTGACGTTTCCTGAGCGACACCCGTTCGTGCGCAAGCACCGCTGGGCGGTCCCCGCGATTTATCTGCCCGGTGTGGCGCTGCTGAGTTTTCACATCGCGGCCATCGTCTTCCTGAAAGCCAGTGAAGTGTTGCGTTGGAACCTCGATCGTCTGGAGATGGGCGAGCAGTCGCTGTACTTCGTGGCCGCGGCCGGCGTGCTGCTTTACAACTATCGCCACGCTGGCACGCCCATCCTGCGGCAGCAGTTGAAGTGGGTCACGCGCGGGACCATTCTGGCGATCACTCCCTTCACTCTTTTCTATGTCATCCCTTATATGACCGGCACGTTGCCGACGGTGGGGATGAGAATTTCTGTGTTGTCGCTGGGGATTCTCCCGTTGACCTTCGGCTACGCGATCTTCCGCTACCGCCTGATGGATGTTGACCTGATTTTCAAGCGAGGCATGGTGTACACGCTGGCGGCGGCGGCCATCGCCTGTGCCTATTTCGCCGTCGTGGCGGGAGTCGCGGAACTGGTTCATGCTCGTGTGCCCAGCTCCGGGCCAATCGGGTTGGTGCTGGCCATCGTCGTGACCGCGCTGCTGTTCGACCCGGTGCGGAAGTGGATTCAAGAACGGATCGACCAGTTTTTTTATCGTACGCGGTACGATTACCGCAAGACGCTGATCGAGTTTGGCCGGGAACTGAGCGCGGAAACCGATCTGGACGAGATGCTGAGTTCGGTGGTCGATCGCCTGTCGCGCACGCTGCTGGTGGATAGAATGGCAATCTTCCTCTTGGCGAGCGAACCGCCTCACCCGTTCCTGCTGGCTAAGTCTTTCGGCATGGCCCAGACCAGCGGCCTGGATTTGAGCTTCCTCAGCAAGCCACGGCCGGAGCTCGACGCCGGACATCTTTTCTTCGACAACACTCACCAGGTGCCACGCGAGACTCCGAGCGCACAGCAGACCATCGCCCGGCTGGACTTGAACTATTACATCCCCTGCCGTGCCCAGAAGCAGATAGTGGCTGTCATGGGCCTGGGCAAGACGGTCGAGGGTGACTTTCTCTCCAGCGAAGACGTCGAGTTGCTGGAAACGCTGGCCGGATATCTGGGAATTGCGATTCAGAACGCCCGCCTGTACGCTTCGCTGGAACAGAAGGTCACGCAGTACGAACGGCTGAAAGATTTCAACGAGAACATCGTCGAGTCGATCAACGTCGGTGTACTAGCCGTGGACCTGGCCGACCGCATCGAATCCTGGAACTCGCAGATGGAGGTGATGTACGCTCTGCCCCGGTGGCAGGCGCTCAACCGGCCGATCAGCGAAGTTTTCCCCGCTGCCTTTGCTGAGGCGTTCTATCGCGTGCGGCAGAACCCGGGCATTCACAATCTGTACAAGTTTCGCTTGAACACGCAGGCCGGCGAAGCCCGGATTGTGAACGTCGCCATCGCTCCGCTGGTGACCAAGAAGTTCAACGTGATTGGACGTCTCATCATCATGGACGACATCACTGAGCGAGTGGAGTTGGAGGCGCAACTCTTCCAGGCTGACAAACTGTCATCCATCGGCTTGCTGGCGGCCGGAGTGGCGCACGAGGTGAACACCCCCCTGGCGGTGATTTCGTCTTACGCGCAGATGCTATCCAAGCAAATTCGCGGAGATGAGCAGAAGAGCGCAATCCTCGAGAAAATTACCCGTCAGACTTTCCGCGCCTCCGAGATCGTCAACAACCTGCTGAATTTCTCGCGGACCGGCAGCAGCGAGTTTACCGAAGTCGATGTCAACAAAATTATCCAGGATACGCTGGCCCTGCTCGAGCACCAGTTCAGGACATCCAAGGTGAAGATCGAGGATCAGTTGTGCCAACCGCTGCCCCCGATCAGCGGCAACGCCGGCCGTTTGCAGCAAGTTTTCCTGAATCTGTTCCTGAACGCCAAAGATGCGATGGCCAACGGAGGAACGCTGATGGTTGCGACCGCTAACGGCGATGGAGTCAGCGTGCGGGTTTCCGATACCGGCACGGGCATTGCGCAGGAGCACATTCACCGCATCTACGATCCGTTTTTCACGACCAAGACTGCGCGTGACGGCCAGCCACGAGGTACCGGGCTGGGATTATCGGTGAGCTATGGGATCATCCAGGAACATGCCGGAAAGATTCGCGTTGAGAGCCGTCCGGGCGGAGGCACTACTTTTTATCTCGATTTTCCGCCGGTGAGGAAGGCCGTCAATGTCTGAAGCCGCAGTCATCACTCGCAACGACCTCAACGGTGGGTCCTCTGCGTCTGCGGGGTCAGTGTTGATCATCGACGATGAGACCGAGATTCGCGAGTCCCTGGAAACTTTGCTGGGACTGGAAGGCTATTCCGTCGAGTCAGCCCCCAGCGGCGAAGAAGGTTTGCGGCGGATCGGAGCGCGCCCGTTTGATCTCGTGCTACTGGATCTGGCTCTGCCCGACCGCAATGGCATGGACCTCCTGAGCGAAATTCAGGTCCAGGACCCGAGGCTCTCCGTCATTATGATCACCGCATATGGGACGGTGGAGAATGCGGTGAAGGCGATGCAGACCGGGGCGGCGAACTTCATTCAAAAGCCCTGGGACAATGAGAAGCTGCTGGCCGACGTGCGTGCGGCCATCGCCTGGCGGCGGGCGGAAGAAGAAAACATCCAGCTCAAGCGCGCGCTCAAGCAGCGCTACAACTTCGAGAACATCGTGGGCAAGAGTGAGCCCATGCTCAAGATTTTTGACCTGGTAGCCCAGGTCGCGCCCAGCCGTTCCACGGTACTGTTGCAAGGCGAGAGCGGGACAGGCAAGGAACTGGTGGCCAAGGCCATCCACTTGAACTCGCCGCGACGCGACCGCCCGTTCGTCCCGGTCAACACTGGCTCCATGCCGCCCGATCTCTTGGAGTCCATCCTGTTCGGGCATGTGAAAGGCGCGTTCACCAGCGCGATTGCCTCGAAGAAAGGCCTCTTTGAAGTGGCTGACCGGGGCACGCTCTTCCTGGATGAAATCGGCAACATGGGGCTGGACACGCAAAGCAAGATTCTGCGGGTGCTGCAGGACCGGAAATTCATGCATCTGGGCGGCGTCAACGAGATGCAGGTTGACGTGCGCATCATCGCCGCTACCAACGTGGACCTGAAGCAACTGGTGCGGGAAGGGAAGTTCCGCGAAGACTTGTTCTATCGCCTGAACGTCATCACCATTGACCTTCCGCCCTTACGCCAGCGGAAGGAAGACATTCTGCTGCTGACGAATTTCTTCCTGGAAAAGTATGCCAAGGAAAATCACCAGAGCGCCCGGCGCCTCACACCGGAGGCCCTGCGCCTGCTCCTGGCCCATCCCTGGCCAGGGAATGTGCGCGAACTGGAGAACGTGATCGAGCGGGGAGTGGTTCTTTCTACCGCTGAGGAAATCGGGGCCGAACTTCTGCCCGACTCGATCTTGGGACGCACAGCCGCCTTTCCCATGCTCGAGAACCATGCAGATTCGTCGCTGTTCGACATCATGGACGGCTTGCAGCGGCACGTCATCGTCGACATGCTGGAAAAATGCAACTGGAACCAGACCGAGGCGGCGGAACGCTTCCACGTTCCGCTCTCCACCCTGAATCAGAAGATCAAGCGGCTCAATATCGAGATTAAGAGGAAGAATAGAGACAGCTAACAGCTATCAGCTATCAGCTCTCCGGGCGGAAAGAGCGGTGGCGTGAATTCGCAAACGTACAATTGGAAGATTGTTCTTGGCGCGTTCCTGCTAATCTTCACTCCGCTTCGCTTATTTGTGATGCCTGTAACCGAGCGGGCTATTTTGCGCGATCTTGCGCTAGTGATGTGGTGGGCCTTCGTGCTTTGGCTTTTGGTTTCCGGCCGCAGGGCAACAATCCCCAAAAAATCCAAAGTAGCCCACTACCTAGTTAAGCGGTACTGATCTAATTTAGCGGAATCAGATCAGTACCAGTTAAGCTGACAGCTGATAGCCGATAGCTGATCTGCTATAGTTCCGTCTAAGTGCGATGGAACTGATCTCACCCACGGAAATCGCCAAAGAAAAAGTCCAGGCGGTGCAGGATTACTCCCTGATCGCTGGACGGTCCATTGCCAACCTGTTCCGTGTCCCCCGCTATTTTGCGGACATGGTCTACCAGGCCGATCTGATCGGCTTCGGGTCTCTGCCCATTGTGGTGCTCACCGGGTTGTCCATCGGGGCGGAGCTGGCGTTGAACAGCGCCAATACCCTGCAAAGGTTCGGCTCGCTCTCTCTCATCGGACAACTGGTGTCGGTGGGCATGGTCCGCGAACTGGGCCCAATCATCACCGGACTCATGGTCGCGGGGCGCAACGCGTCCGGCATGGCCAGTGAACTGGGTTCGATGATTGTGACCGAGCAGATCGACGCTATGCGGGCCCTGGGCACCGACCCGATGAAAAAGCTGGTGACCCCGCGGGTGGTTTCCACGGTGTTCATGCTCTTTTTTCTTACGATCATTTCCGACCTGCTGGGCTTGTTCGGCGGCTCCGTGATTTCGACTTTGTTGTACGGTCTGGATTGGCACCAGTACTGGAGTTCGGCGTGGCAGATCCTGGTGTTCCAGGATGTGTTCATGGGATTGGTGAAACCGGTGATCTTCGGTTTTGTTATTGCCACGGTGGGCTGTTATTACGGAATGACTGCCCGCGGCGGTACGCAGGGCGTAGGCCGCGCGACAACCCAGGCGGTGGTGGCGTCTTCCGTTCTGATTCTGGTGGTAGACCTGCTGGTGACCAAACTGCTGATGTCGATTTTCGCTTATCGCTGAGTCATGGCCGCCCCTCCCACTACGATCGAGAAGCAGGTTCCTGCCGCGCAGGAGTCTTCCTCAGTAGCGCTGGCTTTTGAGGATGTATTTCTGGCCTTCGGCGACAACCAGGTTCTGAACGGCATTTCGTTTCGCCTGGCCAAGGGAGAAACCAAAGCCATCTTCGGCGTCGCTGGAGCGGGGAAGAGCACCATCCTCAAACTGGCCCTGGGACTGCTGAAACCGGACTCCGGCCACATTCACGTGCTGGGCGAAGACGTGACCCAAATGCGTGAACAAGACCTGTTTGAGCTGCGGCGAAGAATCGGCATGGTGTTTCAGGAGAGCGCCCTGTTCGATTCGCTGACCGTACGCGAAAACGTCGCCTTTCGCCTGCTGGAAGAAGGAACCGTTTCTGAAGAAGAAGCCGATGCGCCGGTGCGGGAGGCTTTGAGTTTCGTGGAGTTGGAGAACACAGTGGACCTGTTTCCCTCCGAACTCTCCGGAGGGATGCGGCGCCGTGTCGCCATCGCGCGCGCAATTATTACGCATCCCGAGATTATTCTCTACGATTCTCCCACCGGCGGCCTCGACCCGGTCACCTCAACCACCATCATTCAATTGATCGTGAAGCAGCGTGACGTGTACAAAACCAGCTCGCTCATGGTCACTCATCGCCTGCAGGACGCCTTCATCATGGCGACCCACTACTTCGACCGCAAAACCAATCAGATGCAACCGCTCCCGCCGGGCATGCGCGGGGAGGTTCCCATGGGGTTCCTGATTCTGCGCGACGGCAAAATCATCTTCGATGGCGATGCTCACGAACTGGCGCAAACCAGAGACGAATATATCCGCGAATACATCTCGGTTTAGTATCTTTTGAAATTCCGACTGACTAGCTGGCCTTCGCCATCTTTGCCATGGCTTCGCGTCTCGCTGCCAATTGCCCTTGCATCACGACCAGAAAGTCACGGCCACGCTTGGAGCCGGTCACGACCTTCTCCACGTTGGCAAAAATGTGCGGGTTCTTCATTTTGCTGCGCAGTTCCTTCAGGAATGGCTGTAGCTTGGCATAGATGAGAAACATCTCGCCGCTGAAACTGGGCTCCAGGAACAATTCCTCGCTGACCGTGCCTGCCAGCGTCAGCGACGCGGCCATGTTCCAATATCCGCCCACCTGGCGCATCCAGGCGTTTTCCTGAGTGCCGAGAGAACTGGCAATCTTGATAACGTCGTCCACGCTTTGCGGCCAGAAGTCGATGACGGCCCAATTCCGCGCCTTGCGCATCTCGGCTTCGCGGCGAAGATCGTAGAGTTTTAGAATCAGTTCGGCATCAGCAGCAGTCGGTTTCCTTGACATGAGGGTCCTCCGGAATGAAATTTTAGTGGGATTTACTAGGAACCCATCTACTTGACGAGCAGTGGGCTTCCCGTCAGATTATATGCCGAATAAGGATTAAGAGCCGACTGGCGCAGCTTCTACCGGCGCCGGCCGCTCGAAGTCGCACTCTTTATTGGGGCAGGCGATCACCGGGCCAGACTTCAAATTCTTTTCCACCAGGAATTCGTTTCCGCAACTCGGGCACTTCTCGGCAATCGGCTTGTTGGCGGAAGTAAATTTGCACTTGGGATAGTTCGAACAACCGTAGAACGTATTTCCCTTGCGGGCGCGCTTTTCGACAAGTTCGCCGTCTTTACAAAGCGGACACTTGACTCCGATAAAATTCTGCTTCACATACTTGCAGTCGGGATAGCCGCTGCAGGCGGTGAACTCGCCATAGCGCCCGTGGCGAATCATCAGGTTGCGTCCGCACTTGGGGCAGAGTTCGTCGAGAGGAATGTCGGGTACTTTCTTGCCTTGGTCGAGACGGCGTGTGGTTTTGCAATCAGGATAGCCCGTGCACGCCATGAATTGTCCGAAGCGTCCGCGCTTCAGCACCATCACGCGGACGCAGTTTTCGCAGTATTCTTCCTGCGTAGTTTCCTGCAGGTCGGCCGAATCCAGGTCGGGCAGATTGATGGGATTTTCCTTGGTGAAAGTGCAGGTGTTCGGATCGTCTTTGTCGTAAGTGCTGCAAGCATAGAAGGAGCCGTGCTTGCCCCATTTGATCACCAGCGGCGCGCCACAGCGTTCACACTTCTCCTCTGTGGGCTTCTCCATCCGCTTGATGTTTTCCATGTGCTTCGCAGCGTAGCGGAGGTCCTTTTCGAACTTCTTGTAGAAGTCCGCCAGCGCGTCGGTCCACTTCTCCTTGCCTTCTTCAATCTCGTCCAGTTCCTCTTCCAAACGCGCGGTGTACTGGACGTCGAAGATGTCACGGAAGTTTTCCACCAACAGGTCGGTCACCACCAGCCCGATTTCCGTGGGAACGAACTTACCGCCGAGCTTCTGCACATATTGCCGCTCCTGAATGGTGCTGAGGATGGCAGAGTAAGTCGACGGACGGCCAATGCCGCGCTCTTCCAGTTCCTTCACCAGGGAAGCCTCGTTGTAGCGTGGCGGAGGCTCGGTGAAGTGTTGCTCCGGCTTCAGGGCCTTCAAGGTCAGATGCTGGCCCGCTTCGAGCGGAGGCAGCTTATGTTTGAGCTCCTCGTCCTCTTCGTCTTTTCCTTCCTTCGATTCTTCGTAAACTTTGAGGAAGCCCTCGAACTTCATGACTGAGCCGGTCACGCGGAACCAGAAATTGTCCGCGCCGGATTTGGCATCGATGTCCACCGTGGTTTGATCGAAGACCGCCGGCATCATCTGCGAAGCCACGAAACGCTGCCAGATCAGCTTGTAGACCTTGTACTCGTCTTCCTTCAAATATTGTTTGATCTGGTCGGGATGACGCATGGCCGAAGTCGGACGAATGGCCTCGTGCGCTGCCTGCGCCTCTTTTTTCTCCTTATATGTATTCGGCGTCTCGGGCACAAAGGGCGCCCCGTATTCCTTGCCGACGTACTCGCGCACCTCCTG
>Ga0116223_10001269_pt1 | contig 26602 bp, 22 predicted proteins | sample Sb_taG_3_FD_90092 | JGI IMG/M metagenome (GOLD analysis project Ga0116223, IMG submission 90092) | Peat soil microbial communities from Weissenstadt, Germany - Sb_50d_a_PC metaG | ecosystem: Environmental > Terrestrial > Soil > Wetlands > Peat | place: Germany: Weissenstadt | collected 2010-09-21 | reverse complement strand
TTCGGAAATGGTGATCCAAGCAAGAATGCGCAGGCGTTGCTGAAAGTGGCGACCGAAGCTGCCCTGCTGAAAGTTTAGTTCTTGTTTTAGGTTTTTGTGGGACCGGGTCTCAGACCTGGTCGGGCCGGGCAAAGTCCGCTGCGCATGGGGCCAGAATCGCATAACGGTCCCGACCCCACAGAGCAAAAGCAAGAGAACGAACCGAGCTCCGCTCGGCGGCCGGGTCAGAGACCCGGCCCCACACAAGCAAGTTCGAACAAGCAAGTCCGAGGTCTTATGTCACATCGAATTCCGTTGATTGCCATGTTGGGCACGCTGCTGCTGTTCACCGCCGCCTGCACCAACAAGAAATCGGTGAACCCGCTGGCCAATGTCGGGTCGAAGCAGCCCGATAAGGTCCTGTTCGACAAAGCCATGGAAGCGATGCGGCACAACCGCTTCGACGTGGCGCGCCTGACGCTGCAGACCCTGATCAATACCTATCCGGATTCGGAGTTCATCGCTCGCGCCAAACTGGCCGTGGGTGACTCCTGGTACGCCGAAGGCGGCACGGCTGCCCTGGCCCAGGCCGAGCAGGAATACAGCGATTTCCAGATCTTCTTCCCCAACATGCCGGAAGCCGCCGAAGCGCAGCTGAAAATCGCCAACATCCATTACCAGCAAATGGAAAAGCCGGACCGCGACTACACCAACGCCAAGCGCGCCGAGGATGATTACCGCAAGTTGATTCTGCAGTACCCCGACAACAAGCTGGTGCCCGAAGCCAAGCAGCGCCTGCTGGAAGTGCAGGAAGTGCTGGCCGAACGTGAATTTGAAATCGGACGCTTCTACTACCTGCGTGAGTCCTATGCAGCGTCGATGGCGCGCCTGGAATCGCTGGTCGACAAGTATCCTCTGTACAGCCGCGCCGATGAAGCGCTCTATCTGCTCGGGCAGAACTACGAGGGGCAGATGGCGCATGTGCGAAGTGCGCCCACTTGCGACGTGCACTTCCTGCCCCGGGGCTGTACGACCGAGGCAAAGAAGGCAGAGTTTATCGATATGCTCACCAAGCACGCGTCGGAGCAGTATTCGAAGATTCTCACGCGTTATCCGCTGATGGATCGTTCCGATGATGCCAAAAAGCGCCTGGCAGCTCTGCACCAGCCAATTCCCCGGCCCACCAAGGGAGACGTTGCCCGGAACCGGGCCGAGTTAGAAAGCCGCAGCGAAGCCACCACCGTGCAGAGATTGATGGGGCTCGTAAAGAAAGGTCCGGACGTGGCCTCGGCGGCCAAAGTGGGCGAACCGACTATGGTGGACCCCGACCCAGTGGCGCCAAACGGCATAATTCAAAAAGAGTTCCAGGGGCCGCTCGAGTCCAGCGGGAAAGGCACGCTGGGAGTGGAAATTGTAAAGCCCGATCAACCCGGTGCGAACTCGTCCGCACCACCTTCCGATGTGACACCCGGCGCTTCACCGTTTGGGCGACCCGCTGCCGGCACCGCCCCGCCAGCTGGAGCTGCTGATCCCAACGAACTGAAGCCCAACGCGCCCGCCGATCCCAATGAATTGAAGCCGACCGACAGCGGCAATGATCAGGCCTTGCCCCCGCCGCCCCAGGTGAATGAAATCCACCAGGGGCAGTCGTCATCTTCCGCTACGGCGAGTGCAGACAACTCGGCCCCGGCCAGCGACCAAGATCTTTCCAGCAGCAAGAAGAAGAAAAAGAAGGGCCTGAAGAAAATCATTCCGTTCTAAGAAACGGCTGTTAGCGATCAGCTATCAGCCAACGTGGTTTCGCGCATACGGACGGTGATGCAGAACACTTGGGAATTCGTACGCGAGGCGTGGAATCGGGCAAGCACGGAGTGGTGCTTTAGCTGCTAAGCCGTAGCGATTTCCTGTCCCGGACGCACTAGGTGCTGACCACTAGTAACCAGTTACTTCCCTTTTGCATCATTGACTTAGGTTGTGTCTCGGGTTACCTTCGCGTTATCTCCCCTCATCAGAGGATACCTTTGGCCCGGAAGATACTGCTCGCCGATGACAGCGTGACCGCTCAGAACATGGGGCGGAAGATCCTCGCGGATGCGGGATACGAAGTCATTACCGTCAACAACGGTTCCGCCGCGCTGAAGAAGATCGCCGAGCAGAAGCCCGACCTGATCGTCCTCGACGTTTATATGCCCGGCTACAGCGGGCTCGAAGTGTGCCAGCGCCTCAAGGAAGCGCAGGAGACGGCGCGGGTTCCGGTGTTGCTGACCGTGGGCAAACTGGAGCCTTTTAAGCCGGAAGAAGCCAAGCGTGCGCGCGCCGATGGCTTCATCGTTAAACCTTTTGAGGCCAGTGAATTACTGAGCGCCCTCAGCAAGCTCGAAGACAAGATCGTACCCCGTCCGGAACCTTCCAAGCCGGGGCGCTTTGCCCGAGCCAGCGCTGCTATCGAGGAAGGCCGTTACGACAGGACGGTCGCCATCGAAGAAGATTCCGGATGGAAAAACCGCATCGGCTTTCCCAACAAGAAAAAGGGAAAGGCCGCACCTGAGGACGGCGACGATTCCGAAATTTACAACGCCATGAACAAAGACTTGCGCACGGTAGTCGAGCGCAAGCCATCCGAGAAACCGCACCATGCCAAGGCCGAGGAAACTCGGGTTGATCTTGGCGCCCTGGCGCCCGAGGGTCTACCCAAGGATGTGACTCCAGAGGAGATCGCCGCGTTGGCTGCGGCCGCCGCCCAGGTCCAAGCCAATATCGTCCAGGCCAATAGCGAAGAGCACCGGCATGGCGAGCCTGCTCCAGCTGGCGCTCAGGCGGAACAGAAGACGCAAACCACGGAGCTGGCCCAGCCAGCGACACAGGTCCCATCGTCAGTCCCAGCGACTTTCGCGGAACAGAAGTCTGAAGAAAAGATTGCAGAGAAGTCCGCCGAGAAATCGGTCGAGAGGTCGGAAGATAAAACCGAACACTCGATCCCTGGGCCCGCGGACAAATCCGGCGACGAGCCGAAGGAAGCGGCCAGCAATGCCGCTCCCAGCACGGCTGAAGTGATCGCTGCGATTGCCGGCCTGGAACTGGATTCAGTCACGTCGACCGGCGCAAGCGCGGAGAACGGATCGTGGACAAACCCCGCAGGCGGCCCGATGGCAGGCGAGCCCGTTACCATGGCAATGGCCGCTGGCGCGGCGTCCGCCGGGGGAGCTTCACGTTGGACGGCGGTTTCCGTTGCCCTCGCCCCCGAGGAAGCTGCGATTTCTCTCGAGCACGAAATGCAGAAGGCCTATGCCGCCTTCGCCGCGGCCGAGGCCGCTCATACGGGATTTGACACGGCGCCTCCGGAGATCCAGCCAGCCACATCTGAGCCCGCGGTCGCAGCAGCCCCCGAGCCAGCTGTTCCGGTTCCGGCGACTCCCGCGCCCGAAGCGGCGCAGAGTTTGAGCGCGGTGGCTAGCGCTGCGACCGAAGCCATCACTGCCGCAGCGAAAGAACTGGAAGCGGTCGCGGCATCCTACCTCGAGCCGACCACGCAGAATCCGCCAGGTCCCGAGCAGTCCGAGCCAGCAGAGAAGGCCGAAACAGCGGTCCAGCCTGCATCGGAAGCGCCTCAGACCACCGAAGCCAGCGCGGAGCAAAGTGCTGAACAAAGTTCTGAACAAAGTTCTGAAAAAAGTCCGATGGTCGCCGCCGAACCGGAAACTCCGAAGCTGGACACGGCCAACCAGGAAGCTCCGGAAGCCGCGTACCACGAGCACGCCAGCCCAGAATCGAAAGACTCTGCCCCGGCTCCGGATGTGGATATCTCCGCTGCGGCGCCCGAAGGAATGTCGGGAACTGCCGAGGCGCAGCCTGAGACCGCGGCACCTGCAGTGGTCAATGAGGCTCCTGCGGAACCAATTCCCTCTGAACCAATTCCCTCTGAACCAGTTCCCGCTCCCGCCAGCGATATTTCAGAAATTTCAGCCTCAGCAGCCGCGGAATCAGTTCCGGCCACAAGGGAACCGAAAGACGAATCCGATATATCGGCCACCACAGCAGCCGCGTGGGCCAGTTGGCGGCGCATTCGCGAGGGCGGGACTCCCAAGTCCGCATCGTCGGAACCTTCTCCGAAGGAAGTCGAAGAAAATGCCCGGGCGGTTGCCGCTGGCGCCGAGAAGACTCCCGAGCAAGCGTCCGACGCGCCCGAATCCGATACGGAGGGCATTGCCGACATTGTCGACAGCGTCCTCGCCGATCTGCGGCCGAAGATCTACGAAGAGATCACGCGCAAGATGGGAAAGAAGAAGTAACAGCTTCTCAGCTCCGCCTCGATCCGAAGTATCACCCGCACCCGATTGGTTTCCCGCCATGTCCCTTTTCCAATAGGCGCGGTTGCTTTGGCTTAACCCCACCACAGTATTGCCGGGCCAGAAGGAAGCAATAAGAAATATGAATTGGACTCGGTTCCCGCCTGCCTTTACTGTCTGCGGATCGTGAACCCGACTTTGGGTCACGAGGGCTAAGAGGGAAGTATTTGGGGCATATGAGACAAATCCGCAGAATCTGGCCTTCCGTTTTTCGTACGGTTCTGGGTTGTGTTCTGATCGGGCTCATCTCGTTCGTTTGCCATCGCCTCCAACTGACCCTCAGTGTCACTGGCTTCGCCTTCCTGATTGTGATTGTGTTGCAGTCCCTGGTAGGAAATTTTGTCTCCTCAGCTGTGGTTTCTGTGGTGGCAGTTCTCTGTCTCGACTTTTTCTTCACTCCTCCTCTGTATTCTTTTGAGGTCACGAACCCGCTCGACATCCTGGCGCTGATTTCCTTCTTGACGACTGGGTTGGTCATCACTCGACTCACCACCCGGGTGCGCGAGGAAGCAGCCATCTCCGACCGCCAGCGGCGTCAAGTGGATCGGCTGTACCTGCTGGCGCAGGGGTTGCTGGCCTTGGATCCCGAAAAGACGCTGCACACCCGGTCGATCGAACTGTTTCAGCATGTTTTCTGTATTCGGGCAGTTTGCCTGTACGATGCGGCCAAAGCAGAAATCCACTGCACAGCCAATCCTCCCAGCGACATGGCGGAGCAGACGCGCGCGGCATATTCCTCCGGCCGTGATAGCGAGGATGTTGCTTCGGGAATCCTGATTCGATGTTTACGTGCCGGAGGAAACACCATTGGGGCGATCTGCTTCCAAGGTCTGAGCGATCCGGAGCTCACCGCGGGACCTCTCTCCGCACTGGCCGCCGCCATGCTGGAAAGGGCGCATACCTTCCGCAGCGCCAGCCATGCCGCGGCTGCCGCCCAAGCGGAGTTATTTCGCGGAGCCGTATTGGACGCCCTCGCTCACGAGTTCAAGACGCCACTCGCGACTATCGTGACCGCGGCCGGGGGCCTGCGCGAGCTCGGCCCTCTCTGTTCCCAACAATTGGAGTTGACCGACATTGTCGAAACCGAGGCTTCCCGTCTGAGTTCGCTGACTTCCCGATTGCTCCGCACCGCGCAGGTCGATCGCGAGGAAGTCAAGCCGCAACTGGAATTGACCGACATGGCCGACCTGGTTACGGTCGTGGCTGACCAGTACTCCAGACAATGGACCGACAGAAAGCTTTCCATTCGAAAACAGGCAGCGGCCACCGGGGTGATGGCCGACCCCGAGTTGCTCCAGTTGGCTCTGCGGCAGTTGCTGGACAATGCCTGCAAGTATTCCGTCCCTGGTTCCGCGGTTACGATCAGCATCGACTCGCAGGACGAGTGGGTCGCCATTCGCACATGCAACAGCGGCAGCCGGATTGGGCCGAGTGAGCGGTCGCGCATTTTCGAAAGGTTCTACCGGGGTACAGAAGCGCGGCATAAAGCTCCGGGTTCCGGCCTGGGTCTTTATGTGGCGCGGAAAATCGTTCACGCGCACGGAGGGAGCCTCGATCTGGAGATGGCGACCCCGACCCATCAGGATACGGCGTTCCGTCTCGCTCTGCCCCGCGCGGGTTAGCGCCATGATTCGGCGCGTCGCGAGCCAACTGGAATCTTTTCTTCGAAGAGGTTGAACGACCAGTTTGAACGACAAGGTTGAAAACCGAAAACTGAAAAGAGCAAAAAGTTTTTCTATGACCGCAGACGGTTTGAACGCACTGATTGTCGATGACGAAGCCTCCTTTCGCCGAGTGCTGCGAACCTCGCTGGCCGCCAGCGGGTTTGCCATCGAAGAGGCGCGAAGCGGCGAAGAAGCCGTGGCGACTCTGGTCCGCTGCAATTTCGATCTTGTCCTGCTCGATGTGAATATGCCGGGGATGGGCGGTGTGGAGGCCTGCAGGAAGATTCGCGCGCAGCTGCCGAAGATCGGCATCGTGATGGTCACCGTGCAGGATGGCGAGAGTGAAATGGTCAGGGCTCTGGAAGCCGGCGCCGACGACTACATCACCAAGCCCATCCGGCTGCGTGAACTGGTCGCCCGGCTAAGAGCAGTATCGCGGCGCCTCCGCACCGACGAGGCCATCATTCCGACGATGTTGCAGGCGGGCGATTTGGAGCTGGATCTCAATCGCCATCTGCTTTACCGGCAAGGAAAAATCGTCCACCTTACGCCCACTGAGTTCGAACTGCTGGCGCTGCTCATGCGAAATGAGGGAGCCCCGGTTACGCACGCCAAGCTGTTGCGATCCGTATGGGGACCGGAATACGGCACAGAATCGGAGTACTTGCGCTCCTTCGTCAAAACTCTGCGCCAGAAAATTGAAGACGATCCCGCCAAACCCAAGTACATCCTGACCGAGCCCTGGCTGGGATACCGCTTCTGCAATCCGCGTCCTCGCCCCGAATTCAAGACACCGCAAACCGCGTCCCTAGGATTTATTCTTCCCAGTAGTGCCAGTCCCGGTTTGACGGGGTAGGTACTGTCCGGGAAGAACTCGCCTCGATCCTTTTCCACCACGTGCGCCGAGTTGATTTGCGCCGGCCCGGCCGCGGGCCAATAAGGCCGCCCCGAATTGAGCTATTCCTCGGCCGGTCGATGCTTGCCAAATCGGACGTTGATCCCCACCCAAGGTCCGTAAACATTGATGCCATAGTTCAAGAACTTTGGCTGAGACAAATAAAGATTCGATATATGCATATAGTGCATCCCGGCCTCAAAGGAATACTGCGGACTGAGGTTGTAGCGTACTCCACTGCCCAGGTTAAGGGTGAACGTGAAGTTTTGCCCCTGTGCATACGAGACCCCCAGGGGCCCTTTGGCATCAATTTCCCCCAGGCCCAACTGTCCATCAACATAAGGCGCGACTCTCCATCGTCGCGGCACAAAATTGCGTCGAATCCCCATGATGTAAGAGAAATACCGTGTTTCCGCTCCCCGCGGAATCGCAGTGACCGACCCGCTTGCGGTAACATCCCAGTTGCCGCGCAAAATCCAGGGGCCTCCGACGTCATCCAATTGCCACCGGACAGAAGCAATGATGGGCACTAGCGTGTAATACAGGCCAGGGAAGTTATAACCATCGCCCAAGAGAAAGTCGAAAGGAAAAGGGATGTTGATGGGAAGCCATCCACCTTCCAGGGAGAATTCGAGCTTGTTCTTGTAGTATATGTTCCGGTTGCGATCCGTCAGGTGATCGTCCCGCAATCTCGGATTCATCGATTCTTCGGAATCCTTGCCGGGCTTGCTGCCCTCTGCTCCTGACTCAAGACGAGGCTCAACTGATTGTGCCGAGGGTTTCAGGCCGGAGAACGGATCGGAATCCCTTGCTTCCCATGAGGCCCCAAAAGTGGCGAAAGGCTTTGGCGGCGAAGCTTGCGGTAGCACATCGGTTTCTGCACCGGCCCCGTTACACGCCGCTACTGCCGGCGTCCGTAGGCCGCGGAAACCGAATGTGGCATACGAAGTCTCGTTCTTCTGCGGATTCACCCCTGCGTCGCATTCCAGAGACACAAGAATTAAGCCTTGGTCAGACTGGGCCTGCAGCGGCGCGGCCATCGCCAGCACCGCCAGCACGGCGATCCCCAGCGTTGAGACTGTAAGCCGTGAGAATTTGCTTCCCAGTTCCAAAGGTGCAACCTCGCCGAGGCGACCGCTCATAGGCCTCCTCAGAGCAAATGCGAAACTTTATCACACAGATGCAAGCACTGACGCCGGGGACCTTGCGTCAGATCCAACAAGCCAGGGACTATGGCTCCGTGAAAATCATCTGGATCATTTTCTCGTGAATTTGGATGGCAGCATTTTCTCCGCCTTCCCGTTCATGATGAGCCGAGGGTCGTTGTAAACTGACTGTCATGTCGCTGTTCTACCGTGTGATAGCGGGGGATCGCCCGTCCAGTACAGGCACAGGTTCCGTACGCTTCGATGCGGGATTCTCGGCTAAGTCTGCCCGTTTGGGACTATTGAATGTACAGTGGAATGGACAGGGGAATGCACCGTTGGCGCGGCTGCTGTGGACGCTGGGCGCGGCCATGGCGGCACTAGTAGCGTGCAGCTGCGCCTCGCCCGTTGCAATTCTCCAGATCAGCGCTCCCTCCAGCGTAGTGGCGGGTTCGCCCTTTACCGTTACAGTTACCGCGCTAGCCAGCGGGCGCCGGGACACGATTTTCAACAGCCCCATCCACTTCACCAGTTCCGATAGCGCCGCCGTCCTTCCTCCGGACTATGCCTTTACCGCGGCCGATGCAGGTTCCCATACCTATACCAACGCCGTTACCTTGATGACCGTCGGCAGCCAGAGCATAACCGCGACCGATCCCAACGCACATACCATAACCGCAAGCGCCAACGTCACTGTCACGGCCGCCTACAGATAATTCAACGGAAGTGTTTTCCGCAGGTCGGTCAAGGCGTGGGCACCCTAAGAGGCTGCGGGAAAACGCACGATTCTGTCTTGTCTTGAAAGGGCACGGCTTCAAGCCGCGCCGTAAGTCGAATCGAATCAATGCCGGCTTTATAGCCGCTGAGGGGAATCTCAGCCGTACAAAATACTTTTTCCGCAACCTCCTAAGCAAGTAGTGGCGGCTAGCGATACTTGGTGGCGAGATCGTTGAGCTGACTTCGATGTCTTTCATCGCGATCCTAGTCTAATCGCACCAGGAAGACTGCGCCTTCGGGGGTCTCGGTTTCGGCCGCGAGCTTCTGGGCGCGGTCGTGCTCGTCGTCGAGCACGCGGATGCGGATCCACCAGTTTCCGGCGGGGCTCGCGAAGCACAGGACCTTCGCCGTCTGATAGCGGCGCTTGAGGTGATCGGCGAGTTTGTTGGCGGCAGGTCCATGGGGGAATCCGCCGATTTGGACGGCCCACCTGCCGGGCGAATCAGGAGATGCGGACTGCATCAACTCCACTTTCACTTCGGCGACCCCGGGCTGCCAGACATCGACCTTCCGGGCCGCGGCGAGGGAGAGATCGAGAACGCGTCCGGGGATGAACGGACCGCGGTCGGTGATGCGGACCAGCGCGTGCTGTCCGGTCTTCACGTTAGTAACGCGCACGATGGAGCCAAGCGGGTAGGTGCGGTGTGCGGCCGTCATGGCGTGCATGTTGTAAACTTCGCCATTCGATCCCCGGCGGTTGTGGTAGGGAGGACCGTACCAGCTGGCGAGCCCGGTCTCAGTAGCGAGGGGCTTGGCGTTGCCAGGGATCGTGGGCTCGGCAAGATCGGCGTCAGCGTCGGTGTCGGTTTCTTCCTTGGGCTTGGGGGCTGCGTTTTCTTTTGCGGCCGGAATGCTGGCAGCCGGCCGGGGCGCGACCGGCTCGGTCGTTGAGGCCGGCGGTGGGGGCGGCGGGACGTTCACGCGCGCCTGCTTGGGATGGCTGCAGCCGCTCAGAAAAAGGATCGCGATGAGGAAGAGAACGATCACAAGCATGGCGGTGCTGACGAAGCGTGTGCGACGGCGTGGCGCGCCTGCCGATCGAGCGCCCCACGGCTCTACTTGGGCGGGTGGTGGTGCTGCTCCATGTAGTCGGCGAATTCCGTAAGCTTTTGCGAGGCCGTACGCAGGGCCTTGGTGGAGTGCGTGCGCACTGCTGGAACCACTTCTTCGTTGAGATACTTGATGAATTCCGGAATCTCTTTTTCCAGGCGTTCGGCGGCTTCGTTGATGGTTTGACCGACGCGGGCCGACGCGTCTTCCACCTTGCGGTTGAAGTCGTTCATGGTACTCCTCGCGATGACACGGCGTGAATCGATTCACGCGCTGTTGCGGATTGCCAGGCTCCGCTATTATTTCGCGCCCGGAGGGCGGGGTCAATGGAGTAGACATGAATTCCGTGGTTCGGCCAGATCACCCCGAAAATATCTGCTGACTTGGATTCGCGCTAAATCGAGTTCTTGCCTCCTGTAAAATGCGGGCTCCGGCGATGAATCCCCAGGCCAGATCGCACCCCGATTTGCGTGAACAGACATTTCGCTCCCAGCTGCTGGCCTGGTATGACGCGCACGCGCGCGATCTGCCGTGGCGCCAGCCGCCGCGCGCAACCAAGCCCCACGATCCGTACCCAGTGTGGCTGTCGGAGATCATGCTGCAGCAGACTCGGGTAGCGGCAGTGATTGTGCACTATCACGAGTTTCTGCGCCGGTTTCCGACGGTCGAGAAACTGGCGCGCGCGCATGAGGCCTCCGTGCTGGCAGCGTGGAGCGGCCTCGGATATTACCGGCGGGCGCGCATGCTGCATGCCGCGGCGAAGGTTGTGGTGCGGGAGCGCGGCGGGAAGTTTCCGGAGACGGTGGTCGGATTGCGGGAGTTGCCGGGTGTGGGGCGGTATACGGCGACGGCGATTGCCAGCATTGCATTTGGTGAGCCGGTCGCGGTGGTAGATGGCAACGTCGAGCGCGTGCTGCAGCGGGTTTCGGGGCGGCGGCTCGCTGGGGAAGAGTTGTGGCTCGATGCCGAGAAGTTGCTGAATCGCGAGCGCCCGGGAGATTTCAACCAGGCGATGATGGAACTGGGGGCTACGGTATGTACGCCGCGAACGCCCGCATGTCTGGGTTGTCCCGTGGTGGAATTGTGCGCGACCCGCGGGGAAATGGGCGGATCGGCAAGAACGGCGCGGCAGAAGAAGCGTGAGATTCACTACGCGCTGGATTATCGCGATGGTGAAGTTTTCCTGGTGCGGCGGGCGAGCGACGCTCGGCTGATGGCGGGGATGTGGGAGTTGCCGGAAGTGGACGGGCTTGTGGTGGGCGCAAGCGAAAAGCAGGTTCCTCGCTTCGCTCGGAATGACAAGAAAAGCCGGAATGATAAGAAGAGCCGGAATGATAAGAGGAGCGGGGATGATAAGAGGAGGAGCGATTCGCAGTTGTGGCTTACCGCGCGGCACTCGATCACCGTGACGGACTATACCGTGCGCGTGTGGCGCATGTCTGCGCCATCGCAGATTCGTGGGAAATGGATTCCGGTCGAGAAGCTTGCCCGAGTCGCCCTCACAGGGCTGGCGCGGAAGATTTTGCGCACGGCGGACATCCTTGCCGCCCATCCGGAGCAAGGGCAGCATCATCTAAGATAGGAGCAGTCCCTGTGCGAAGACTTGCGCGTGGACGGCAACACATTGAGCAACTGGCGAATCGGAGGACGATCCATGGCGGCATTGGCTACTGGTACGAAGGCGCCGGAATTCGAGTTGAAGACCTTAGATGGACAACGGTTCTCGCTGCACACGGAACTGGCGCGCGGTCCGGTGGTGCTGGTGTTTTTCAAGGCATCGTGTCCGACGTGTCAGTACGCGCTTCCTTTCTTCGAGCGACTGCACAAGGCCTACGGGCACAAGGGCGTCTCGCTGGTCGGTATCTCGCAGAACGATGCCAGGGACACGACCGCGTTCAACAAGGAATTTGGCGTCACGTTCCCCACGCTGCTCGATGATACGCACTCTTATCCCGCCTCGAATGCCTACGGCCTGACCAATGTTCCGACGATCTTCTGGATCGCGCAGGATGGAGAGATCGAAGTCTCCAGCGTGGGATGGTTGAAGGCCGACTTCGAAGAAATCAACCGCCGAATGGCCGAGGCGGGGAAGATTGCGCCGGCGGCGGTATTCAAACCGGGTGACGATGTGCGGGATTTCCGCGCCGGTTGAGGGTCGAAAAACTAGCCGCCGGTCGGCGGACGAACCAAGCCGAGCTTCGCTCGGCGGACGGGCGAAGGCGCCCGTCCCCACACCAGCGCCCGTCCCCACACAAGCTCCACACGCACAAGCTCCAGTTGGACACGTCCGGGAGGGTGCTTGTTCCGGTGGTGGCTGCACTCTCGTGCAGCGGATTCCGCACTTCTCATGCAGCCGGGACGAGGTCGTCCTTTACAATTCTTGCAGACTTTCACGAAAAAATAGCCTTCCAGCGACACCGCCGCTTTGTTGGGGGAGCCCTGTATATGCAAGGAATGCTGAGGACCAGTTCGGCCTGCCTGTTGCTGTGCGCCAGCCTGCTCGTGTGGGCCGATGGCGGAGCCGGCGCTGGCGGCTCGAAAGGCGGCAAAAGCGCGCCTTCGGTGAGGCTGCCGGGGCCCGCGTTTGTCGCGCTGGAAACCATCACGCCGGAACACATTCGCTGGCACGTCCGCTACCTGTCGCACGATCTGCTCGAAGGCCGCGGCACTGGCCAGCGCGGGGGAGATATCGCCGCCGAATACATGGCCACGCAGTTTGCCGAATACGGTCTGAAGCCGGCCGGCGATCACGGCACCTACATGCAGAAAGTTCCCCTCGTCGGAATCACCACTCTGCCCGATACCCAGTTTTCCCTGGTGCCGAAAAAAGGCGAGACCATGAACCTGAAGCCGCTCGACGAATATGTCGCCTACGACCAGACCCAGCAGGCGCAGTCGGACGTGGATGCGGACATCGTTTTCGTGGGCTATGGGATTGAGGCTCCCGAGTATGGTTGGGACGACTACAAGGGCCTCGACGTGCACGGGAAAGTTCTGCTCATGCTGGTGAACGAACCGCCTTCCGACGATCCCAAATTCTTCAAGGGCAAGGCGCTCACCTACTACGGGCGCTGGACTTACAAGTATGAAGAGGCCGCGCGCAAGGGAGCCGTGGGAGTGCTTCTGGTCCACCAGTCGCAGATGGCCAGCTATCCGTGGGAAGTGGTGCGAAATTCAAATTCCGGCGAGAAGTCGTTTCTGAAGCTGGAAGGCCCGGCGCTGAAAGTGGCGTCGTGGGTGCATCTCGATGTGGCAACGAGACTGGCTGCGGCATCCGGGATGAATCTGGACAAAATGCTAAAGGACGCCCAGACGCGGGAGTTTCACCCGGTCGGTTTGGGAGCTCGCCTCAAGGCGCACATGGTCAGCAAGGTCCGGAATTTCGAGTCGAACAATGTGTTGGCCATTCTGCCCGGCTCCGATCGCAAGATGGCCGATGAGGCCGTCATCTACACGGCGCACTACGATCATTTCGGAATTCGTCCCGACATGCCAGGGGACAACATTTTCAACGGCGCCGACGATAACGCCACAGGCTGCGGCATCCTGCTGGAAGTGGCGCGCGCATTCGGAACGGTGGCGCAGCGCCCGCGGCGCTCCATTCTATTTGCGGCGGTCACGGCTGAAGAGCAGGGACTGCTGGGGTCGGAGTATCTGGGGAAGCATCCGCCGGTTCCGGCGGGAAAGATCACCCTCGATTTGAACTATGACGACGTGAAGCCCCTGGGTGCGCCGGAAGAAGTGGAAGTCTCCGGGGCCGAGCGGACCACGTTTTATCCGTCGGTGGAGGCGACAGCAAAAGAGTTTCGGCTGGCGATCCGTCCGGATGCGCGGCCGGACGCGGGCCACTTCTACCGCTCCGATCATTTCAGCCTGGCGCGAGTGGGCATTCCCGCCTTTTCGATTAACGAAGGGATGAAGTACAAGGGTCACACCGAAGCCTGGGGCATCGAGCAGGAGCGCGAGTACGTGGAGAAGCATTATCACCAGCCCAGCGATGAGTACCATCCCGAGATGGATTTCGTGGGCGATTCGGCCATGGCGCGGTTCGGATTTGCCCTGGGATGGGAAGCCGCGAATCTGCCCAAACTGATCGGCTGGCAGAAGGGCGATGAGTTCGAGGCGGCGCGGGCGAAGAGTCAGTAGAAACAGCAATCGTGAGTTCTGATCCGCATCATGATGTCTGCAGCCCTGCTGCCGCAGCGAGTTTAGCCTGACGCTCGTCGAAAGTCCAGAAAACTTTGCCTCCCAGATCAAGGGCAGCGGCAACGTGCAAACTGTCCAGAGTCCGAACGCCAAGACGGGGGCCATGGCGGCGGGCCAGTTCCGCGCACGTATCCCAAACCGATTCCGACACGTCAACCTTGAGCCAGAGTCCGCTTCCTAGATCGCGTTCCAGTTCAGCTTGCGCCCGTCGCGCCTCGAGGGTAGTGATCTCCTTTCGGAAAACATGTTGCGAGACGGCGTGCATCCACTCGGCACGGTGCAGAGGAGTGAACCAGATCCGCGGTTTTGCGGCCATTCGGCGCTCCGCCTCGGCCGAGTGTCGATCCGGTAAGTAGAGGGAAACGAAGAAACTCGTGTCCGCGTAGATACTCAAAAGCGCCCGCGCTCCTTGATCACAAGATCAGCTCCGGATACGAGTCTTTTCCCGAAGATCTTCTGGCGGCGGCGGGCAAAGTCGGGCCAATGCTCAGGGCCTGAAGGCAGCTGTGCCGGAACGATGCGGGCGATAACATTCTGGCGCTCGCGGAGTTCCACGATCTGGCCGGCGCTCAACAACTCTTTCAGGCGGCGAGTGTCGCGCAACTGACGAATATTCACCGATGGCATGCCCATATTGTGACACATAACGTGCCACATCGCAAGCATTGGCCTACTAGGTGTGCTCGGGGCACCCCCCGACGACCGTTCCTAAAACCAACGACAGCCGCAGCTTAGAGCCGGTAACCTAGGTAACTTTAGCCACTCCCCTCCCCATGCTAACCTCGACATGTCCGTTTGAAATCAGCAACTTCCGAACAGACTCCTGATTCAGGATGCCGAGGATTCCTATTTTTCGTCTAGGTGGAGCGCCGGACAAACCGGCGCCGCCGAATCTCGCCGCGTCGACGCCCTTTGTCTCGCTCGAGGGACTCTCGGTCGGCGTCGATAACCTGCGGCACGATGTGCTGCTGAGTCCGAAGTTTGTGGAGTTGGGCCGGGCGCAGATTGCGCGGCTGATCGCGCGTCACGGCGAGTTGGAAGGGTTGCTCTCGGCGGAGGCTCCCCAGTCGACGCAAGGGCCTTCGTGGATGAGGAATCAGGCGGGGAGGGCAGTGCGGGCGAAGAACGATCCCGGAGCGTGGAAATCGGCGCTGACCGAGTTGCAGGTGGCCTCGCTCAATCGCGCCAAAAAAGAATTCAAGCTGTCGGTCGACCTGCTGGCGCGGCTCGCGGTCACGAAATTCCTGCGCACGGAAATGAACCTGCAGTTCTCCCAAGTGCTGGAGCGCTGCCGCGTCCTGCTCAAGAGCTACGACAATATGCGGCAGGGCAAGGCGCACGAGTACCGCGAGCGCTTGGCGACGTTCCAGGTACGCAAGCGGATCATCCTGCGCAAGACCGGACAGGAAATCTTTGAGACCCTGCGCGAGGTGGAGAAGAGCACGCTGGCGCGCACCCGGCGGTCGCTGTTCGGCGAAGAGACGGCTGGAGGAAGCTATTTCACCTATCCGCTGTTTCTGAACCGGCTGCTGTTTTCCGAAGACGGCCGCGATGACTACTTGTGCGCCGAGCACTACGTGATGCTCGGAAATTGGGATCGCGATCCCGACCGGTACGGCCGCATGCGGGAAGTTGTCTTAACCTTCCTGCACTCGCTTTACGGCGCGGACCTGAACGCCGAGACTCTCGACTCGTGGATGAACGTCCCGGAGAACGCGCGCGAACTGGTCGGAACCGGAACTCCGGAAGATTCCGACGAAGGCCTGGCGCAGCAGGAACGCCTGGCAGAGTGGGTCCGTCTGCTGGAAGACGAGCGGATCATGGAAAACGTGATCGCCTCGTATCACGTGGTGCCGCTGCTCAGCGAATATGCGCCGCGCATTAACGCGCAGCAGCTGAAAAATGCCCTCATCGACCGCACCGAGTGCGACCGGGTAGAGCGCATGATTCAGGAAGGCAGGCTGTCGCCCAACAGCTTGTATGCGGCGGTGGCCAAGGGCGCGACTTGCCGCGGGGCCGAGCGGGCCAAGGTCGCGGCGCGCTTCCTGGGAGATTTCTTCCACTATCATCGCGACCTGCGGCGGCTGGAGATTTTGAACGCCGCTTTGGATTCCGTGAACCTGGTAGGCAACGAACGCCTGCAGGAACTGTCGCGGGTGAACGGAACTCTCTATGAGTTTCTGCTCCCGGAAGAACAAGGTCAGACGGATTCGGAACGAGTGCTGCGCCACGTGGTGCTCAAGGCCGATGTACGCGACTCGACCCGGCTGACGCGGACCATGATGGAGAAGGGATTGAATCCGGCATCGTACTTCAGCCTGAATTTTTACGATCCGGTAAACAAGCTGCTGGAAAAATATGGCGCCCGGAAAGTGTTTCTCGAGGGCGACGCCATCATCCTGGCCATTCTGGAGCGCGAAGGCGAGCCCGGCCTGGCCGTGAGCCGCATGTGCGTGCTCGCCCGCGAGATCATCGAGATCGTCCGCGGTTACAACGAACTCATGCAGCGCTCCGGTATGCCGCAACTGGAACTGGGCCTGGGCATCACGGCGCAGGAGTCGGCGCCGCTCTACCTGATGGATGGCGACCATCAGATCATGATTTCCGAAGCGCTGAACGAGAGCGACCGGTTGTCGTCGTGCAATAAGCGGGCGCGCAAAGTAATGGAACCCCAGGCCGGGCCATTCCACGTATATGCGTTTCAGGCGGCGGAACTGGACGAGAACGGCAATCCCGAAGACGTGATTATCAGCTTCAACCTTGGCGGCATTCGCATGAATGAAACAGCTTTCCGCAAGTTGGAGAAAGAAATTACGCTCGAGCCCCTGAAGGTGCGGCTGCCCGCGTCGCTGGCTTCGTCGGATAAAGGCGAATACCGTCTGTTCAGCGCCACGGTGCCCGTCGACCGCGACATCTTCCGGAAGATTGTCGTGCGCGAAAGCCGCATTCCGCGCATCGATCCTGCCGACTTTTCCGTCAAGGGCTGGACCGAGCGGAAGTATTACGAAGTCTGCACCGATCCCGTGATCTACGCGGCCCTGGAGAAGCGCAAGGCCGCCGCGCATTGACGAACGTGATTGGACGATTAGAAATTCGTTCCCACACGCGTCGGCCGAAACGGAATGTGGAACGTCGCCTCAACATCCACGGGCGACCCGTTCTTCATGGCGGGCTGGAATTGCCATTGCGCCACCGCCTGGCTGGCGAACTGGTCAATACGGTCATCGACGCCGCGCAGAACCCGAACGCTTCCAACCGTGCCATCCGCGTGGATGATCGCATAAAGAATCACGGTGCCAGCCACGTTCTCACGCATAAGCTGCAGCGGATACTTGGGATCGACTTTGCGCGTGGCCATGGGTTGGGATAGATCCTCGACGGGAGCAGATGCGTCGTGATGACTGGTGGAGTCATGCTCGAGTTCCGCGAAGCGGATCACCCAACTGCCGCCCGCGGAATTCAGGTTCGGCATGTTGAGTGTAAGGGAGTAGAACTTCCGGCCGCCGAAGACCGTGCGCTCGGCTTCGGAAAGCTTGGCTGCGCTTTCCGGCTGCGTGGAACGCGGCGGTGCGCTGGTCACGCGCGGCGGACGCACACTCGCCATAAGGTTTGGATTTGCGGCCGGGTCGGGTGGGGCCTTGCCCGGATCGCCCGCCACGGGCGAGGGCTTCGCCGCCGCGCTTCCGACAAAGAGGCCCGCAGGCAAATCACGCGTTCCCTTCCCCGGTGAACGCCCTCCGTTTCCTTTGCTGCCGCCGCTGCCGTTCGCACCGGGCGAGCCAGACGCCCCGGCGTGGCCCTCAGGCGTGGCAGCGAATGCGCCGCGACGGTTTCCGGCTGGCGGATCGGGTGGCGCACCCACAGCGGGATGCAGATTCAACGCAACGACACCGCCACGCGCTCCAAAAAACGCCCCGCTAGATCCTGACCCAGAAACCGACGGGGGCGGAGAAACGATCTGCGCAGAAACAACTTGCGGAGCACCGCCTCCCACGCCGGCGGATCTTGATCCAGCAACCGCGCGTTGTTCGGCCACCGAGAGTTGCGGCGCAGGAGCAATCACGGAACTCCGTCCGATGTTCAGATCGCCCAGCGGACGCGTGGACGCCGTCGCGACACTCGGCGGAGGCGCGATCACGGCAGGTTGCAGAGCCCGGAACGCACCCACGTTCGAAGCGCTCAACTCAGGCGGGGGAGCCACCACCGATTCTTGCAGCGTGGGCGAATTCCGCTGGCGCGTGAGATGCTCCGCGTCCGGCGGTGGGGTCACAACAGCGTTCTCCAACTGAGGCGTGATGCGTGCAATGTCGGCGGCGGGCGTCAGCGGCACGGGAGGGATCGCGAGCCGCGGCTTTTCCATATTGTCCGACATCTTCTCTGACCAGGCCACGATATTGGGCAGCGCCACATCGCGCTGCAGCTTGACGCCAGGCGCCGTAACGATGGTCTGCGAACGGTTGTCAGCCTCGAGAGGAAGCGAAATGATGGGCTGCCGTGAAAACTCAGGATCGGCCTTCCGCGGTTGCACCGACGGCGCGTCGCGAGTATCGAGTGGAGGAAGGTATTCCGCGGGTTGGTAATAGATCACCTGAGCGTGCTCGAAGGTTGGCTTCGCTACCACTTGCGGCTGGAGCGCAAAGAACCGGGTGAATCCAATCACCAGCGCGAATGCGATGCCATGATAAGCACCGGACTGCAGAAACCGGTTCCACGGAAGTCTTCCCGTCACAAATACGTCATGCCAGAACGGCGCCGGGGCGGAGCGAAGTTCTAGCGGCGGAAGCCGCCGCGGAAAGACGAGATCGAGCAGGTTCCCGAAGAAGACCCTGGGCCACGCCGGCAACTCGACCAGAAGCCGCAGATCGGGCTCGGGCTGCGGGACATCGCCGTGGGGGTAGGCTGCGATCATCGTATCCATAATCGTATCCATAGTAGATGCGGGAAGAGCACTTGGGATGTCCCAGGAGGACATCAGGCCGGCAAATTCAAGTCCGATCTTGGCCTTCGGCATCGCACTCTGGGTGCCGGCATTGTTCCGACCACGTTCCGCGCAAGTCCCTTACACGAAAGACCGTTTATAATCCTTTGTTTCGGCACTCTGCCGCATTCTCACTGCTAAGGACACACCTTGCTCGATTTCTTAGGAGATCTACGACGAACTCATATGTGCGGGACGCTGCGCGCGTCCGACGCCGGCAAAAAAGCTGTGCTCATGGGATGGGTGAACCGGCGGCGCGACCTGGGCAACCTCATCTTCATTGATTTGCGCGACCGCACCGGCGTTACCCAGGTTGTGCTCAACCGAGAACTCGACGCCGCGGCCCACGATAAAGCGAACACCGTGCGCAACGAGTACGTCATCGCCGTGATTGGCACGCTGAAGGGACGAGACGCCGACACCATCAACAAGAATATTCCCACTGGCGAGGTCGAGCTGGTCGCAAGTGAGATTCGCATTTTGAACGAGTCGAAGCTGCCGCCGTTTTTGCCGTCGGACACGGCACTCACCAATGAAGAAACACGGCTGAAGTATCGCTACATCGATCTGCGGCGCGACGTGATGCAGTTCAACATCGAGACGCGGCACAAGGTGGCCAAGGCGATCCGCGACTATCTTTCCGGGCAGGGATTCTTCGAGATTGAGACCCCCTTCATGACGCGCTCCACGCCGGAAGGCGCTCGCGATTATCTGGTTCCCAGCCGCGTGCAGCCGGGGACGTTTTATGCCCTGCCGCAGTCGCCGCAGATGTTCAAACAAATCCTGATGATCTCGGGATTCGACAAATATTTTTAAATTGTGCGCTGCTTCCGCGACGAAGACCTGCGCGCCGACCGCCAGCCCGAGTTCACCCAGATCGATCTCGAGATGTCGTATCCGCAGCCCGAGCGCGTGTGGGAAGTGGTCGAGGGATTTCTGACAGCGGCCTTCCAGGCTGCCGGCAGCGCGATCAAAACGCCGTTCGCCCGCATGGACTATGACGAGGCCATTCGCCTGTACGGCATCGACAAGCCGGACCTGCGCCTGCCCGCGTTCACCGACGTGCGTGACTGCTTCACGCCCGAAAATCTACAGGAGTTGGCCATCAATGCAAACCTGCCGGTGATTGCCATCCGCACACCCAAAGTGGGCGAGCTTTCGCGCAAGGAGCGCGACGACATCAAGCCAATGTTCCACTCCAAGGGTGGAGCGAAGATTTTCGAAGACTTCAAACGCATCGGCAATAAGTATCCCGACGCGGCGGCCGCGATCGCCAAAAAGAGCGGGATGCGAGACGGCGACGGCGATCTGATCGTGCTGGTGGCCGGTTCGGCGCAGGCCGGGCCGCAGACAGCGATGCCCACCCACCGCAAGGTCACGCCCGCGGAGCTGGCGATTTATGCGTCGGCGGGATTGCTCCGGCTGGCGCTGGCGCAGAAATACGCCGAGCGCCACGGAATCTTCAAGAAAACTGGCGACCCCGCGAACGATTTCCGCTTCCTGTGGGTCACGAACTTTCCCATGTTCGAGTGGGATGAAGGAGAGAAGCAGTGGATGGCGGCGCATCATCCATTCACTTCGCCGCATGAACAGGACATGACCTTGCTGGAAGCGGGCGTCGAGTCGGTGAACGATCCGCAATCCCCGCTCAGTGCAGTGCGCGCGCTGGCTTATGACGTGGTTCTCAACGGCACGGAGTTGGGCTCAGGATCGATTCGTATTCACCGCCAGGACATTCAAAGCAAAATCTTCCGCGCCCTGGGCATGACAGAAGAAGAGGCGAAATCGCGCTTCGGATTCTTTCTGGAAGCCCTGGAATACGGCACGCCTCCGCACGGAGGAATTGCGCTGGGCCTCGACCGCATCGTAATGATTCTGGCGGGAGCTGAGAGTCTCCGCGAAGTGATTCCGTTCCCGAAGACTGCGCGTGCGGTAGATTTGATGTGCGACGCGCCAACTCCAGTCAGCGACCGGCAGTTGCGCGAGTTAGGGATTGTGGTGAAGAAGTAGTTTTGGAGCTAGGACCCTCAAGCCCTTTGGCCCGCGAGCGTTTTTGGGTGGCGCAGCGCTTTTCAGCGCTGCGATCAAACCTCGCCAGAAAATCCAACGGCTTCAGCCCCAGAGGGACTCATCTACAAACATGCGAAAACAAATTCAGATTTCCCTGCTGCTCGCTCTAGCTGCCTGTTTTGTTTCATCGACCCCGTCTGCGCTGGCCGCTCCCCAACAGCCCACTACCTCCACGATCGTCGAGCAAGGCAAGTTCACCCTGCACAAATTCGAACAGCCGATCGGCCAGGAAACCTACGAGATCCGGCGGGACGGCGACTCCCTCGCCGTGAAGATGGATTTCAAGTTCACCGACCGCGGCTCGCCAGTTCCGCTCTCGGCAACGTTTCGCGGCGCGCCGGACCTGACGCCGCAGGCTTTCGAAATCAAAGGGCAAACCGCGCGCAGTGTTTCAATCGACGAGGCCCTGACCATCGACGCCGGCAAGGTTCACTTCCGCACCCGCGACAAGCAGAGTGATCTCACTCCCCCAACCGGGTCATTCTTTACCATCGCGGGCTACGCTCCCGCCACCATGCAGATGCTCATGGTCCGCTACTGGGCCACGCATGGTTCACCGACGCAACTCGCGACGCTTCCGAGCGGCAGCGTGAAGGTCGAACCTCGCGGCCAGGACACGATCCACGTTACCGGCAAAGACGGTGCGAAAGATGAGAAGCTCGACCGTTACACCATCGAAGGCCTGATCTGGGGACGCGAGACCCTCTGGTTCGACGCGAATCGCAATCTGGTCGCCGCCATTTCGACTGATGCGGAATTCGATCACTTCGAAGCCATTCGCGACGGCTACGAGAGTGCGCTGGGCGATTTTGTGGGACGCGCCGGGGCCGATGGCATGAGCGCCCTCGCCGAAATTTCCAAGGGAATCTCGGGGAGCCGCGCGTCGACGATCGCCATCGTTGGCGGCACGTTGATTGACGGCACGGGAGCAGCCCCGGTTCCGGACGCGGCAGTCGTGATTCAAAACGGACGCATCGTCGCCGTGGGTCCGCGATCCAAGGTAAAAATTCCCAAACACGCGAACGTCGTGGACGCTCACGGCAAAACAATCCTTCCCGGCCTCTGGGACATGCACGCGCACTTCGAGCAAGTCGAGTGGGGACCAATCTATCTGGCGGCAGGCGTGACCACGGTGCGCGATTGCGGCAACGAGTTTGAGTTCATCACGGCGGTACGCGACGCCATCGCAAAGGGACGCGGCCTCGGTCCGCGCCTGCTGCTGGCGGGCATCGTCGATGGATCGAGCACCTACACCATCGGCGTCGAACGCGTCGACACACCCGACCAGGCCCGCATGTGGACCGACCGCTACCACGCCGCCGGCTTCCAGCAGATGAAGATTTACAGCTCCGTCAAGCTAGAAGAACTGAAAGTCGTCGCCGATGAGGCGCATCGCCTGGGCATGACCGTGACCGGCCACATCCCAGAAGGATTGAACGCCTATCAGGCGATTGAAGCGGGACAGGACCAGATCAACCACATCGGCTACATCGCCGACGTCATGAAAGCGCCGCTCCCTGAAAACGCGAGCCGCCTCGACCGCTTCAAGGCCGGCGCAAATATCGATTTGGATTCACCGGAGGCGCAGAAGGCGCTGGCGTTCCTGAAAGATCATCGCACCGTGGTCGATCCGACCATCGCGCTGATGGAGTTCTTCACCGCGACCACCGCCAAACCGCTTGCCAGCTTTGAACCCGGCGTCAACAAAGTTGCTCCCGAACTCTCCGAGCAACTCACTGACGCCGCTCCACCGACCGAAGGTTCGGACATCGGCGAGAAAGTATTTGAAAAAGAGTTGGCCATCGTCGGAGCGCTGCATCGTGCTGGCATTCCGGTGGTTGCAGGCACCGACCAGGCGGTTCCCGGACACAGCCTGCACCGCGAAATCGAGTTGTACGTACAAGCCGGATTCACACCCATGGAAGCGATTCAGGCAGCGACCATGGTGCCCGCGCGGGCCATGGGACTCGAAAAGGAATCCGGAACCGTCAAGAAAGGAAAACGCGGCGACCTGATTCTGGTCAACGGCAATCCGCTGGACGACATCCACAACATCCGGAATGTCGAATACGTAATCACCAACGGCACCATGTTCCATACTGCTGAACTGTGGCAGAGCGTGGGATTCAAGCCCTGATGGCGCTTGCTAGCCTCGGGTGGCTGAGGCATTTGGGCGCCCGAGGCATTTGGGTTGGCCCAAAACCAGCCAATACAAGAACCGCGTCGATTTGAAACTTCCTGCGCCGCACTGCTAGTCTGCCTGCTATGCCAGATCGCACCTCGACCAAGCCCAGGAAAAACCGGAAAGCTCCTAGTCCTCGGCCTTCTACGCCCGGAAAACATTTTCTCAGCGACAAAGTTGGGCACTTCACCGAGTCTGTGATTCGGGAGATGACCCGGCAGGCCATGCTGTACAACGCCGTGAATCTGGCGCAGGGCTTCCCGGACTTTCCTGCTCCGGCGGAGATCAAACAGGCTGCCCAACAGGCGGTTGCGGCCGACGTCAATCAGTACGCCATCACCTGGGGCGCGAAGAATCTGCGCTATGCGATTGCGCGGCAGATGGGCGTTTGGCAGGGAATTACGGTCGATCCCGAGAAAGAGATCACCGTATGCTGCGGGTCGACCGAGGCGATGATCTCAACCTTGCTCGCGGTCTGCAACGCCGGAGATGAAGTCGTCATTTTCGAGCCGTTCTACGAGAACTATGGTCCCGACTCAGTGTTGAGCGGGGCGAAGCCGAGGTTCGTGAAGCTGCGTCCGCCACAGGCCGACGGCGGCGAGTGGACGTTCGACGACAAAGAATTGCGCCGCGCGTTCGACAAGCACACCAAGGCGATCATCCTCAACACGCCCAACAACCCGACCGGCAAAGTTTTCTCCCGCCGCGAACTGGAACTGATTCGCGACCTGTGCGTCGAGTTCGATGTGCTCGCCATTACCGACGAGATCTACGAGCACATCCTCTACGAAGGAACAGAACATATTTCCATGGCGTCGCTCGACGGTATGCGCGAACGGACGGTGACCATCAACGGCATGTCGAAGACCTACAGTGTCACGGGATGGCGCGTGGGCTGGGCGGTTGCGCCGGAGAAGATTACGAATGCGATCCGCAAGGTGCACGATTTTCTGACCGTCGGCGCCCCCGCGCCGCTGCAGGAGGCCGGCGCCACAGCGCTAAGTCTGCCCGCGGAATATTACGCGAATCTGGCCACGGGATACCGCGTGCGCCGCGATCACCTTATGCCGGCCCTGACCGCGGCCGGGTTCCAATGTTTTCGCCCGCGCGGCGCCTACTACGTGATGACCGACATTTCGGCGTTTGGATTCAAGGATGATGTTTCGTTCGCGAAATATCTGGTGCAGGAAATTGGCGTGGCGTGCGTGCCGGGATCGAGTTTCTATCGCGATCCGCGCGATGGAGCGAAGCAGGTGCGGTTCGCCTTCTGCAAGAAACCGGAAACGCTGGATGAAGCAGCGGCCCGCCTGGCGAAGCTGCGGGGTCGAGCCTGACCTCAGCGCTGCTTTGAAAGGGCGCGGCTTTCAGCCGCGCCGTGTGTGGCTGTTCTCGAGATTACTTCGTAATTACCCCGCAGGCTAAGCGGTCTCCCGAATTCCCCGACGGATCAGTCTTGTAATCGTCGGCCTTGGCGTGCACTACGATCGCCGCCCCGCTGCTCAGCAGCGAGTGGGGACCGTCTTTGAGCGTCACCTCGCTGTCTTCCAGACGGACAGAGGCTTTGCCATCAGCGCCGACCGTGAAGTTCTTCATGTCGCCAGCGTGGTGGCCGTCGGGGCTATCGAACCCGTGCTTCTTCCCCTCGGGATTGAAATGTCCACCAGCCGACTTGAAGTCTGGTCCCTCGCACTTGGGAATCTGATGGAAGTGTATGGCGTGCTCTCCAGGCGTCAGGTCGTGGAGTTTGAGTTCGAGTGCGGCGCCTGGTCCCTCATCCCAAATGACGATTGCGCCAACGGCTTTGCCTTGACCATCTTTGAGTTCGACTGTGGTCTTGGCGGCGCTTCGGGACGGCAGTGCCGCCAGCACAACGAACAATCCAAGCGTGAGGAAGGTGAGGCATTTCATAGATTTGTTCCTCCTGGCCGCGGAAATTATAGCCAATCTCACGACGTGGGGTTGTCACGATTGGGCAAAACGACCAGGCTGACTTGTCCACAAAGATGTGGAGTATACTGCGAGGAAGTTCCTAGGAATCGGTCTTCCAGAAATCCTCGTAGGGGAAGAGTGCAATCATGGCGTTGAATGCGGTCGAGCAGGTAGCAGAGCAGGTTCCGGCGGACGATTTTCAGGCGCTCGAAGACAAGATCTATCGCACCATAGAGATGTACAAAGCGGCGCGCCAGGCCCAGGCCGTGGCCGAGCGCGATGCCCAGCGTCTGCGGCAGCAAATGGAAGACCGCGAAGAGGAACTGGTCCGACTGCGGCGGGAAGCGGTGCAATTAAAGAAAGAGCGCGAGGAGATTCGCGGGCGCGTCGAAAAGATGCTGCAGCAAATCGAGTCGATTGCTGAGGCCAGCTAAGGGCACGGCTGATTGCGCGGAGAGAGACGTAGCCAGCTACGTCTCTACGGAGAATGTTTTATGGCTACGGCGACCAAGGATCAGATTGTGAAAGACGCGCAGAACGCCAGCGTGCGGGTGGAGATTTTTGACCAGGCGTACAACCTGCGCGGGTCTGATCCCGAGTACATTCTGAAGCTGGCGGAGTACGTCGACTCGAAGATGCGCGCTGTGGCCGAGGCCACCAATACCATCGACACAGTGCGGCTGGCGGTGCTGGCCGCGCTGAATATTGCCGACGAATATCATCTGCTCAAGAAAAAGCAGGACGGCGGGGCAACCGACTATCAGAAGCGCGCGCATCTATTAGCAGATGCGCTGGATGAAGTGCTGGGCGAAAACCGCAAGGCGGGCTAGGCTGCCCCACGCCGCCACATCCTTGCTGATTCTGGCGCTGTTCGGCGGTATCGCCCATTCTCAAGACCCCACTCAAGAACCAACCGTCCGTTCCCAATCCAACGTTGTGCTGGTTCCGGCTCTGGTCAAAGACCCGCAGGGCGGAATCGTATACGGACTGCAGGCCAAGGACTTCATCGTAGAAGACGACGGCGTGCAGCAATCGGCACGCCTTGACGAGGCTCCCGAGGGCCAGCCCATCTCGCTGGTCGTGGCGATTCAGCGCGGCCGCCGGGCGTACGCCGAGTTCCCTCGCATCCAAGGTCTAAAGTCGATGCTCGACCCGCTGTTCAGCCTGAGAACGGCCCGGGTTGCCGTTGTAGAGTTCGATAGCCAGGTTGATCTCACCCGCAATTTCACCAGCGACGCGACCCTGATCAGAGACGATCTCAGTGATCTGCAACCCGGAGATGGAGGAGCGGTGATCCTGGATGCGATCAATTACGCGGTGGGCCTGCTCAAGAAAGAACCGGAAGATCGGCTGCGCGTCCTGCTGCTGATCAGCGAGACGC
>Ga0116223_10001267_pt1 | contig 26631 bp, 16 predicted proteins | sample Sb_taG_3_FD_90092 | JGI IMG/M metagenome (GOLD analysis project Ga0116223, IMG submission 90092) | Peat soil microbial communities from Weissenstadt, Germany - Sb_50d_a_PC metaG | ecosystem: Environmental > Terrestrial > Soil > Wetlands > Peat | place: Germany: Weissenstadt | collected 2010-09-21 | reverse complement strand
GCGGCCCATCGAATAGAAAATGCGCGGCTGCGCCAAGAGCATCACCAGAATGACCGAGGTCAATCCGAGGATGATACCGATTTTGAGGATCGGCGAGAGGATGCTTAAGCCCACGGCGTCGATGCCGACGGCGATAGGATCGGGAACGTTGAGCTTGTCGTAGGGCACGATGCCGGTGAGCACGAAGCCGACCGCCATGTAGAGCACGGTGCATACGGCGAGCGATCCGAGAATGCCGATCGGCATGTCGCGCGTCGGATTCTTCGCCTCTTGTGCCGCCGTCGAGACCGCGTCGAAGCCGATATAGGCGAAGAACACAACGGCGGCGCCGCGAATGACGCCGCTGATGCCGAATAGGCCGGGCCCGGCATTGGGCGGAATGAAGTGGCCCGCCGGGTTGCTCGCTGTCACCCAATGCGCGGTGCTGACAAACGGCGCGGCCACCGCGATGAAGACAAGAATAATCACGAGCTTGATGCCGACGATGACGTTGTTGGCGCGCGCGGATTCGTGGACGCCGACAATCAGCAACGCCGAAACGGCGGCGATCACTACCATCGCCGGGACGTTGAGCAGGGCGCCGGTCGCGTGCCACACGTGATCGGCGGGGTCGTAGGAAAACGGCGAGCCGGCAAAGGCCGGCGGCACGACAATGCCGATATCCTTGAGGAAGCTCACAATATATCCCGACCAGCCGATAGCGACCGTGGTGCCGCCGAGCGCGTATTCGAGGATCAGGTCCCAGCCGATGATCCAGGCCACGAGTTCTCCCATCGTGGCGTAGGCGTAGGTGTAGGCGCTGCCGGCAATCGGCACGGACGAAGCCATTTCCGCGTAGCAGAGGCCGGCAAACGCGCAAGCAAACGCGCCCAGCACGAAGGACAAGGTGATCGCCGGGCCGGCATTGGCGGCGGCGGCATGTCCGGTCAGCACGAAAATGCCGGCGCCGATAATGGCGCCGATGCCCAGCAAAACAAGATTGAGCGCCGACAGACTGCGCTTGAGGGGCACCCCGTTATGGGTCGTCAGCGACTGGACTTGCGGATCCTCTGCTTCGGCTTCCAACGCCGCGATCGATTTGCGCGCCCAAATTCTCGACATCGGATTGGTCCCCAAAATGCGGCGTCGTCATATCAACGAGCCAGAGCCACGCATAGTTTCAGTGGCCGTCCAGCAAACCGGCTGCGCTCATCGCCGATTTCTGCCTCTTGGCGACGCGATCCATAGAGAAATGCTCGATCGCTTCGTTGAACAACCGGTAGAAATTAAGCTCGGCGCGCAGGTGCAGAAACACCGAGCCCAATCCGATCGCCGCGCGATCCATGAACACAAATTCGCGCGGCACCGTCACCGGTCCTTTCTGCTTGAGCGCCTGATGCACGCGAAACGCTTCGCGCCGGCCGTATTCGCTCGGCGCCACGCCGTCGGCGATGGTGCGCACCCGGTCGTCGAGCAGCGGCGCGTAGATGAAACGCGCCCAGATGTTGAGCGTCTCGATGAGCTCGCGCGAAAGCCGGCGGAAGCCCCAGGTTTCGTAAGCGTGCACGACCAGACCGTCGTCGCCGCGCAACAGCCCGTGATAGAGATCGACGACGCCGCGGACGAATTTCGGGGCGAAGATGCGGATGCAGCCGTAATCCAGGAGGTTGATGCCGGCGGGCTTACCGTTCTTTTCGAATATCGTGTAATTGCCCAGATGCGGGTCGCCGTGGATGACGCCGAAGCGGCTGAACGGAAACCACCAGGCGGTGAACATGGCGGTGGCGAGCAGGTTGCGCACGGCGAGCGGATCGTTCCGGTGCGCGAGCATGCGGGTGCCGTCGAGCCAGTCGAGCGTGAGCAAGCGACCGGTCGACAGCTCCGGCCACGCGCGCGGCACGCGCACGATGTCGACACCGTCGAGCATAGTGCGATAGAGCGCGACATGCTTGGCCTCGCGTCGGTAGTCGAGCTCCTCGCGCATGCGTTCGCCGATCTCCTTGCCGATCTCCGTGGTGTCGATCGCCGAATCGAGGCGGCGGCGGATGGCGAGCAGCCATTGCAACTGCTGCAAATCGGCTTCGACTGCCGACTGCATGTCGGCATATTGCAGCTTGCAAGCGAGCATCGCGCCGTCCAGCGAGCGCGCGCGATGCACCTGGCCGAGCGACGCGGCCGCAGCCGGATGGTGTTCGAAACTCGCAAACTTTTGCTGCCAATCGGGACCAAGCTCGGCATTCATCCGCCGCTTGACGAAGGCCCAGCCCATCGGCGGCGCTTCGCTTTGCAGCTTCTGCAATTCGGCGGCGTATTCCGGCGGCAACAGATCGGGAATCGTCGCCATCAGCTGGGCGACTTTCATCAGCGGGCCTTTGAGGTGCCCGAGCGCGGACGACAGCGCACTCGCCTCGCCGGCGCGGTTCGGCTCACCGCCAAAAAGCCTCCTGCCGCCATAGCGCGCCGCCACCCGGCCGACATTGGCGCCGACCCGCGCGTAGCGCACCGCCCGGGCGGAGAAACGATTTTTTTCGCGGTCGGGTTTATCGCGTTTCGGCATTACGCACGCCTCCGGCCCTGCCGGAGTCTCGCCCGCGGCTCCATGCCGATAACACGGGACAGCCGCTCGTAATCGGTAAAATTCGGTTCCGGCCCTTTGCCACCGGTTTCGAGCCATGCGAGCTTTGCACGGATGTAACGCATCATTGCCTCGACATGCGCCGCCTTTTCTTCCAGACGCGCGAGCTGCCCGCGCAAAATCTCCGCGCCGCGCGAGGCGGTCATGCGCCTGGCTTGATACTCGACGTTCAGGGCGACGATTTCGCGGAGCGAAAAGCCCAGCGACTGACCCATGCGGATCATCCGCGCAATCTGCACATGTTCGTCGGTGAACACTTGGTAGGGATTTGAGCCGCCCTTGCGCCCGGCGAGCGGCGTCAACAACCCGCGCCTGACATAGAAGCGGACGGTGTCGGGCGTCAGCCCGGCCGCGCGCGCGAATTCGGAAATCAGCATCGCCTCGCCCCTTGACCATGGACCTTGGTCCACGCTTATAACCCGTTCTTGTTCGCTTTGGGAGCGGTTGAAATGAGCAAGATCGCATTGGTCACGGGCGCGTCCGCCGGCATCGGCGAAGCCACCGCGCGCGAACTGCTCGCCGCCGGCTACACAGTGTTCGCCGGCGCGCGTCGCCTTGAGCGCATGGCCGGCCTCGCCGCGCTTGGCGCGACGCTCATAAAACTCGACCTCACCGACGATGCCTCGATCGTTGCCTCTGTGGCGGCGATCAAGGCCGGCGCCGGACGCCTCGACGTCCTGGTCAATAATGCCGGTTATGGCTCTTACGGCGCGCTCGAGGACGTACCGCTTGCCGAAGCGCGGCGGCAATTCGAGGTCAATGTCGTCGGCCTGGCGCGGCTCACCCAATTGGTCCTGCCGATGATGCGCGCGCAAAGGTCCGGCAAGATCGTCAACATCACCTCGATCGGCGGAAAAATCTGGGAGCCGTTGGGCAGCTGGTATCACGCCACCAAATTCGCGGTCGAGGGATTGAGCGATTGTCTGCGCGTGGAGGTGCGGCGGCTTGGCATCGACGTCATCCTCGTCGAGCCGGGAGCGATCCGCACCGAATGGGCCGGCATTGCGCGCGAGGGCCTGCTGCATGTCTCCGGCAACGGCGCCTACGCCGCGCAGGCGGAACGCTATGCCCGGTTGCTCGATCAGGCCGACACCTCGAAACTCGCCTCACCGCCCGAGGTGGTCGCCAGAACGATACTGCGGGCCGTCAGCGCCAGGCGGCCGAAGACCCGCTACGCCACCAGCGGCGGCGCCCACCTCATCCTGTTCCTGAAAAAGATTCTGCCCGACCGGATCTTCGACCGGCTGATTTGGAGCGTATCGCAGGGATTTTCCTGACGCTTGTTTCGGCCGCCGTTGGACTAGCCCAAGCTTTCCAGCTCCGCGATCATCCGCTCGATGACGCTTAAGCCGCCTTGCCAGAAGGCGGGATCGCGGGCGTCGAGGCCGAAGGGAGCGAGCAGCTCGGAATGGTGCTTGGTGCCGCCGGCGGCGAGCATGGCGAGATAACGCTCGGCAAAGCCCTCGGTGGCGTGCTCGTAGACGGCATAGAGCGAATTCACCAGGCAATCGCCGAACGCATAGGCATAAACGTAGAACGGCGAGTGGATGAAATGCGGAATATACGCCCAGAAGGTCTCGTAGCCGGGCTTGAGCTCGATCGCCGGGCCGAGGCTTTCGTGCTGCACGGCAAGCCATAATTCGCCGATGCGCTCCGCCGTCAATTCGCCGCTCTTGCGCTCGGTGTGAACGGAGCGCTCGAATGTATAGAACGCGATCTGCCGCACCACCGTATTGATCATATCTTCGACTTTGGCGGCCAGCATCGCCTTGCGCTCTTTGCCGTCGCTCGTGGCGGCAAGGAGCTTCCTGAAGGTGAGCATCTCGCCGAACACGCTCGCGGTTTCGGCCAGCGTCAGCGGTGTCGGCGCCATCAGCGCGCCGTTGGGCGCCGCGAGCACCTGATGCACGCCGTGCCCCAACTCATGCGCGAGCGTCATCACGTCGCGCGGCTTGCCCTGGTAGTTCAGCAGCACGTAAGGGTGCGCCGACGGCGTCGTCGGATGCGCGAACGCGCCCGGCGCCTTGCCGGGGCGCACCGGCGCATCGATCCAGCGCCGATCGAAGAAACGTTCGGCGATCTCCGCCATCCTCGGCGAGAAAGCGCCATAGGCGGTCAACACCGTGTTGCGCGCCTCGACCCAACCCACGGTGCGCGTGGGCACTTGCGGCAATGGCGCGTTGCGATCCCAATGCGGCAGCCGCTTTTTGCCGAACCATCTGGCTTTGAGCGCGTAATAGCGGTGCGACAGCCGCGGATAGGCGGCGCGCACCGCCGCGACCAGCGCATCGACCACTTCGCGCTCGACCCGGTTGGAGAGGTGACGGTCGTCGGCGATATCGGCAAAGCCGCGCCAGCGGTCAGAGATTTCCTTGTCCTTGGCGAGCGTGTTGGTGATCAGCGCGAATTCTTGCACGTGATCCTTGAACGTCGCCGCCAGCGCCTGCGCCGCGGCCTTGCGCTTTGCTCCCGACCGGTCTTGCAGGAGATTGAGCGTCGGCTCAATGGCCAAGGTCTTTCCCAACACCTCGAAGCGCAAATTGGCGATGGCCGCATCGAACTGCCGGTTCCAGGCGGAATAGGCGGTCATCGATTTTTCGTGAAAGAGCTGCTCGATGCGGTCTTCGAGCTGATACGGCCGGTAGCGGCGCACGTCTTCCAGCCATGGCCGATAATGGCCGAGCGCCGGATCGGCCATGGCCGCTTCCAGGAGCGCGTCGTCGATACGGTTAAGTTCGAGCGAGAAGAACAGAAGGTGGGTTGAGGCCGCGGTCAGCCGCTCCTGCACGTCGCCATAGAATTTGGTGCGCGCCGGATCGACCGTGTTGCCGGCATGCAGGAGCCCGGCATAGGATCCGAGCCGTCCCATGAGATCGTCGATCGCCTCGTAACGGCGCACCGCTTCGGCAAGCGCGACGCTGGCTTGCGCCGAGCGCGCCAGATCGTCGAGCTTGCCCTTATAGGCGCTCTCGAAGGCGACGCATTCCGCATCGGCGCGGTCGAGGTCGCGCTTGATCGCCGGATCGTCGAGGCCGGCATAAAGGTCGGCGAGATTCCACTCGGGCAATGCACCGAGCGCGGATTTTCGCGCCGGCGGCCGGCTTTTAGCGTGCCGTTTGGCGGCTATTCCTTTTGCCATTGTCTTGGAACGCATGGAATGGAATCGTCGGCCTCACCGGCCATTCATGTGGCGCAGCACTAAGGCGCGCGCAAGGCCGCAGCCTTCGCGCCGGAGAACGACATGGCAAAGGTCATCGTTCCGATCCCAAGCAGGGATTTCGATCCGACCGAGGCCGCCATCAGCTGGAGCGTGCTCAAGCGGCTTGGGCATTCGGTGATGTTCGCCACGCCCGACGGCTGGCCGGGGCGCGCCGACGATATGATGATCACCGGTCAAGGGCTCGATCCCTGGGGCTTCATTCCGGGGCTTAGGCGCTTCACCGCCATCGGCCGGCTGATGCGGGCCAATGCCGAGGCACGGCAGGCCTACGCCGCAATGCTGCAAGATCCGGCCTACCAGGCGCCGCTGTCGTGGTCGCAAGTGCGGCGCGAAGACTTCGACGGACTGCTGTTGCCCGGTGGGCATCGCGCGCGCGGCATGCGCGAATATTTCGAGAGCGACGTCCTGCAAAAACTCGTGGTGCAATTTTTCGCCGCCGGGTTGCCGGTGGCGGCAATCTGCCATGGCGTCTTGCTCGCGGCGCGAAGCCGTAACCCCGACGGCCATTCGGTCCTCTTTGGGCGCCGCACCACGGCACTCACCTGGGCGCTGGAAAACGCCGGCTGGAAGGTCGGGCGGATCGCCCGCTTCTGGGACCCGAACTATTATCGCACCTATGTTGACAAGCCCGGAGAGCCCGCGGGCTACATGTCTGTGCAGCAGGAGGTGACGCGCGCGCTAGCGCGCCCGGAAGATTTCCTCGATGTCCCGCCCGGTACACCGGATTACCGGCGCAAGACCAGCGGTATGACCCGCGACACTTTCGACGATGACCGGCCGGCCTTCGTTGTCCGCGACGGCAACTATGTTTCGGCGCGCTGGCCCGGCGACACGCATACCTTTGCCAAGACATTTGCCGGCCTGCTGTCGGCGCCGGCGGCTTGAACCAAATCCTTCGGGTGCGAAAAGCGGGTTAACACCCCCTTAAACCTCCTCGGCCAGAGTGCCCCGAAACGGCACAGGACAGCGTGCCGGACCCATCAGTCGAGGAACCGATGGCTATCCTTATCGTCGACGACGATCCGGTGCAGTGCCGGCTGCTCGAAGGCATGCTGCAAAAATTCGGCTACGAAACTGTGACGCTCGATAACGGCGACGCGGCGCTGGCTCTGCTCATCGGGCCCGATGGCGGGCGGTACGATTGCGTCATCCTCGATCTGGTGATGCCCAACCTCGACGGTCTCGGCGTTCTCGCCAGGTTGCGCCAGGCCGCGATCAACGTGCCGGTGATCGTGCAGACCGCCCACGGCGGCATCGACAATGTCGTTTCGGCGATGCGCGCCGGCGCGGTCGATTTCGTGGTCAAGCCGGTCGGCGCCGAGCGCATGCAAGTGAGCCTGCGCAATGCCCTTAACGCCAGCGCGCTCGAAGGCGAGCTCAACCGCATAAAGCACAGCCGCTCCGGCACGCTCGGCTTCAAGGACATTATCACCAAGAGCCCGGCCATGCATGCCGTCCTGCGCATGGCGGAGAAGGCAGCCGCCTCGAACATCCCCGTGCTCGTCGCCGGCGAATCCGGTGTCGGCAAGGAATTGATCGCGCGCGCGATCCATGGCTCCGGCGAGCGGCGAACCAAGCCGTTCGTCGCGGTCAATTGCGGCGCCATGCCGGAAAACCTCGTCGAGTCGATTTTGTTCGGCCATGAGAAGGGATCGTTCACCGGCGCGACCGAGCGCCATGTCGGCAAATTCGTCGAGGCCTCGGGCGGCACGTTGTTTCTCGACGAGGTCGGCGAATTGCCGCCGGCGGCCCAGGTCAAGCTCCTGCGCGCCATCCAGGAAGGCGAAGTCGAGCCGGTCGGCGCCCGCAAGCCCCTGAAGGTCGATGTGCGGATCATATCGGCCACCAATCGCGACCTGATCGCCGACGTGAAAGAGGGCCGCTTCCGCGAAGACCTGTTTTACCGGCTGCACGTCTTTCCGATCACGGTGCCGCCCTTGAGTGAACGGCCGGCGGACATTCCCGCCCTCGCCCGGCACTTCCTCGCGCTGTTTACAGCGGAGGAAGGAAAACGCATTCGCCTCCTCACCCCGGAAGCACTGCGGCTGCTGGCCGCCTACCGCTGGCCGGGCAATATCCGTCAGCTCGAAAACGCGGTGTTCCGCGCCGTCGTCCTGGCCGAGGGCGACAGCATCGGCACCGACGAATTCCCGCAGATCAGCGCGCAGATATCGCTTCCGGCCGCGCCGCCCGCGGAGGGGCAGGCCGAGGAGCCGGCGGAATCCTTCGCCGAGCCGGTGGCCGCACCCGTGACGCGGGCGGGACCGCCGGTCGATGCACTGCCGTTGCTCGATGCCGAGGGCGAGGTACGGCCGCTCGAAGAGCTTGAGGCCGACCTCATCCGGTATGCCGTTACCCATTACCGGGGGCAGATGTCGGAAGTGGCGCGACGCCTGCAAATCGGGCGGTCGACGCTCTACCGCAAGTTGGAGGCGCTCGGCCTGGGTGCAAGCGGCGAGAGTGACGCGGAAGCCGGGCTCGAAAGCGTGGCCGCAGAGCGACAGCCACGGAAAATTGCGTGAATTTTCTGTGTCTTCACAGCATCCGCCGGGACAAGCCTCGGTCCGCTGACGTAGGGTAAACGTGAAACAGGACTTTTGGTCCCCAAAAATGACTCGGTTGGGGACGAAACCTCGCCAAGCGCAGTAGAGTTCCGTAACCTCCAGGTGGCGGGCTCAAAAGGAGAATTTGCAATGTCCGGCGTCCGTCTGGAGCGGCTTCTCGCCTCAACCGCGGTTGTTGTTTTGCTTTCTGGCGCCCCTCTCGGCGCTTCCGCAGAGCCCAAGGCGGGGGCAAGCGTCGAAGCGGTGACGCCGGCGCCCGAGGGCGCGGCCGTTGCGCCCCCGGCCGCAAGCGAACCCGGCCAACCGGCGGCGAAGCCGACCGAGCCGGCCGGCGACGCGACACCGCCCGCGGCAAAGCCGCAGGCCGCATCCGACCAGCCGCCGGCGACGCAGCCGGATCAATCGAGCAATCAGCCTGCCGCCGCCTCGGCGGCGCCGGCCACAGCGGCCCCCGCGACCGAACAATCCGTCGCTCCAGCGGCCGCTGAACCGCAACCCGCCGCGGCCATTGGCGGAGATGAAGTGCCGGCCGTCGCAGTCGGCGCGCCACCCGCAGCGACACCGAACGCGGTCGCCGACGCGAATGCGGCGATCTCCGAACAATTGCACGATCTCGCCAACGGCAAATTCGATCGCATCATCGGCGGTAAGAAGGAACGCGCAGCCATCGACGCGTTCTATTCCGGACGCAACTACGCGCCGCTGTGGATCACCGATGGCGAGCCCAATGCGCGTGCGACCGCCGCCATGGCTTATCTCGGCCAGGTCGGCGCCGACGGGCTCGATCCGGCGGACTATCCGGTTCCGGATTTCGCCTCGCTCGACGATCCGGCCTCGCTCGCCGAGGCCGAGCTTAAGCTCACGACGTCGGTCGTGACCTACGCGCATCACGCCCAGGTCGGCCGCGTGCACTGGACGCGCGTCAGCGGCGACATCTATTACGATCAAAAGCCGCCGGTTCCGGCCGAAGTGCTCGCCGCGATGGCGGACGCCAAGGATGTCGGCGAGGCGCTTGCCGCCTACGAACCGTCAAATCCCGCCTATCTGGCGCTCAAAGCCAAGCTGGCGGAGTTGCGCGCCGGCAAGGAGGAGCCCGGCGAGGCTCCGATCCCGAACGGCCCAACGCTCAAGCTCGGGATGCAGGACGAGCGCGTGCCGCAGTTGCGCGAGCGGCTTGGCATTCACGGTGGCGACGGCACAACCTTCGACAAGACGCTGGCCGACGTGGTGAAGAAGTTTCAGCAGGATCATGAGCAGAAAGTCACCGGCATGCTGACGCCGGCGACGGTCGATGCGCTCAACGGGCGGTCGCCCGATCGGCCGATCGACGCGATCCTCGCCAATCTGGAGCGCTGGCGGTGGATGCCCCACGATCTGGGCACCACCTACGTGATCGTCAATCTGCCCGATTTCACGCTGCGGGTGATGCACGACGGCAAGCTCTTGTGGAAGACGAAGATCGTCGACGGCAAGCCGAACATGCCGACGCCGATTATGAGCGCGGAAATGAAGTACATCACGGTCAACCCGACCTGGAATGTGCCGCCTTCGATCGTCGCCAAGGAGTATATGCCGGTCCTGCAACAGGACCCCTCGGTACTGGAGCGGATGGGACTGACCGTCAGCAGCAACCCGGACGGCACGGTTCATATTTCCCAGCCGCCGGGAGAGAGAAACGCGCTGGGCCGGCTGCGCTTTAATTTCCCCAATAAGTTCCTGGTGTATCAGCACGACACGCCGGAAAAGCACCTGTTCGCCTTCGACAAGCGGGCGTTCAGTCACGGCTGCATGCGGGTGCAGGATCCGGTCAAATACGCCGAAGTGCTGCTCTCCGTCGTGCGCCCGCGTGACAACTATACGGAAGACCGCATCCGCAAGATGTTCGGCCAAAGCGAACTCGACATCCAGTTCCCGACTTTCATCCCCGTCCATCTGACCTACCAGACGGCCTTCGTCGATGAGGACGGCAAGCTCGTATTTCGCGACGACGTCTATGGGCGCGACAAGGCGCTGCTCCCGATCCTCAAAAGCGACGAGCGCAAGATCGCCGACACTCCCATCGCGCGCCAGGAAAACTCCGTGCGCCGCGAGATGCTGGCGATGCCCGACGGGCCGATGTGGGGACGAAGCGGCGGAAGCTTCTTCTCGCGGCTGTTCGGCAATCCGGCCATCCAGCCGGCTCCGGTGTCCGCTCCCGCACCGCGCAAGCACTCGGCCCAACGCCCGACGGAAATTCATTAAGCGCGTCCGGGAAAAGTGGGAATCCGGGTTTCCGTCCGGACGCGCGATAGACAATAACTGAGCGTGACACCGGGACCGCCGTCCCGAGCGATGGCCGGCTATCTCCGCTTGCCGCGTCCGGACTTGGGCGCGCGCGATTTGACGCGTTTTTTGGCGCGTTTGGGCGCTGCGGCGATTTTTCGGCGGGTTTTTCCCTTTTTCTTGCGCGGCGAGGTCTTTGCCTTTGGCGCCGCCCGCTTTACGGGAGCAACCCGCTTGGCTTTGGGCTCACTTTTCGCCGCAGCTTTCTTCGGTGCGGCCCGCTCGGACTTTTGCTTGCGCTCGGTGAAATAGGCTGCCATCGGCTCGAAATAGTTCGACTGCCAGCCTTCCTCTTCGTAACTGCGCTGCTCGTCAGGCACGTTGCTATGCTCGAGCGTCAACAGCGTGCTGCCGTCGCCCAGGCTCTGGAGCACCAAGGTGATGATCGAGTCATCGTGCTCATCGCCGAACTCGCTGGTGCGCCATGACTGGACGATGCGCTCGCCCGGCACCAATTCGAGATTGCGTCCGCTGATATAACCGTCCCACGCTGACACTTCTGCGCCGACCTGGTCCGACATCGTCGCCTCCCCGCCGGTCATCTCGGAATGGCCGACACTATCGAGCCACGCCTCGTAGATTTCCTCGGGGGAAGCGGGAATTGTCGCCGTCAGTATGAATGAATAGGGCATTTGCACCTCCATTGGGCGCGACGCCGGTACATTGCAGCCCATTTGGGCGCCGGCGTAGGCCGTGTCGACTTTTTCTCCGTTGCTATAGGCCGAACACATCGCGCCAGCATGACATACCAGCCGACGCGTGAGTATGAGCGCCGGCTTGAGGCGGCAAGCAAGTGTCGCCCCAATAGCACATCGGCCAACCAAAGTTACTTGTCCAACACCGCTTCACCGGCGCCGAGTTGATATTCACCGGACCATGGGGCATGGTTATGGTTAACGCGATCGCTGGGGGCCGGGGGTCGCAGCGAATAATGCCCGAGTTATCGAGGTAACGCCGGTCAGGCGCCGCCGCGGGGCTTGGCGCAACATCGTTCCGGGGTGCACAGCGACGGGTTTGCGGCAGTGGTTGCGTTGGCCCATGCTGGTTTCGGTCGAGGCGGTTGGGTGCGACGCGGAGCGCTTCGGCGCGCCGGGGCCGGCTTTTCCGCATTGGCCGTCGTATCGGTCCTTGCCGGCTGTACGGTCGGCCCCGATTACGTCCCGGCAGCGGCGCCCGTCGCGAAGAATTTCAAGGAACTGAAGGGCTGGAAAGTCGCGACGCCAAGCGACGCGCTCAAACGCGGCGACTGGTGGGCGTTTTACCGCGATCACAATCTCGATTTCCTCATCAAGCAAGTCGAGATTTCAAACCAGAATGTGGCGGCGCAGGCGGCCGCTTACGAGCAGGCGCGCGCAATGATCCGCGAGGCGCAAGCCGCGCTGTTTCCGGTTCTTAATGGCACGTATAACGCCACCCGCTCCTATAACGGGCCGGGAGCGGGGGCGGCCGGCGCGCTGGCCACCGGCGCGCGCTTGGGCCAATATTCTTCGACCTTCGTGCCGGGACTTTCCGCCACCTGGGACCTCGATGTTTGGGGCAAGGTGCGACGGCAGATCGAGAGCAACGCGGCGGCGGCGCAGGCCAGCAAAGCCGATCTCGACAACGCCAAGCTTTCCGCACAAGCCATGCTGGCCACTGCCTATTTCAATCTCCGCGCGGCCGACTCGCTGCATGATCTTCTTGAGCGCACGGTCGTCCAATACAAGAAAACGCTCGACATCGTACAGAACCAATTCAAGGCAGGTTACTCCGTGACCGCTGGAGACGTGGCCACTGCGGAAGCCCAGGTCTTTGTGACCCAAGCGCAGGCCCTCAATGTCGCCGCGCAACGCGCGCAATATGAGCACGCCATCGCGATGCTCATCGGCCGCCCGCCCGCCGAACTGACGATCGCTCCGCATTTACTCACCGGTAGCATTCCGAGGATTCCGGTCACGATGCCCTCTGCCCTGCTCGAGCGGCGTCCCGACATTGCCGCCGCGGAACGCACCATGCAGGAGGAAAACGCGCTGATCGGCGTTGCGGTCGCCGCCTATTTTCCTGACATCAGTCTGTCCGGACTGTTTCAATGGACCGGGACCCATCCCTTGCCGTTCAACGTCGCCAACGAAGTGTGGTCGCTCGGCGCGGCCGGCACGCAAGTGCTGTTCAACGGCGGGCTGACCTCGGCACAGGTCGATGCGGCGCGCGCAGCCTATTGGCAGGCGGTGGCGACCTATCGCCAGACCGTTCTCGCTGCGTTGCAGGGCGTCGAGGATCAGCTCGTCGCCATACGTTTGCTGACGCAGGCCCTCGTCGTGCAGCAAAAGGCCGTCAAGGACGCCCAGACCGCGGTTGACGTGTATTTGAACCAGTTTCAAGCCGGCACCGTGGCATTCACGACGGTCGTGACGGCGGAGATCACGCTGCTTGCCGACCAGGAAGCCGAACTCACGATCCGCCAGGACCTTTTCCTCGACAGCGTCACCCTGATCGAGAATCTGGGCGGTGGCTGGGACACGACTTTGCTGCCGACGCAGAAAGAATTGGAGAAGGACATCTCGTTGCTGCCGCAACTTCCGCCAAATGGGGCGGGGTTGCGGCTTGAACCGCCTGCCCCGTCGTCAAACCATTGATTTTACTATTAATTCTGAAGACGTCCCGGTGCGCGCGAGCGGCCAAAGCCGGCGGTATATGGCCGAATTTTCATTAGGCGGTCCACGCCGCCTCCCGCTATATACTGACGACATTGACCGAACGACGGACAGATGGACGAGCGAACGCGCAGAACGGCTGACGAGGCGGCTCCCGATATTCGTCGGCCCGCACCCGCGCCGACCATCGTGAGCCGGGCCGGCGGAAGAACACGCATTGTCGTTGGACTGATCGTTCTCGTCGCCGCCATTCTTGTCGGCTATCTAATTTTCCGCTCGATTTCCGCGCCATCCGGCGCGCGCAATCCTCAGTCCGCGGCCCAATCGGTCGGCGCCGCCACCATCGGAACGGGCGACATCCGCGTCATCGTCAACGCACTCGGCACCGTCACGCCGATTGCGACTATCACCGTGCAAACGCAGATCGACGGCCAACTCCTTGAAGTGCCGTTCACCGAAGGGCAGATGGTCAAGAAAGGCGACACGCTCGCGCAAATCGATCCCCGCCCCTATCAGCTTCTGCAAGCTCAATACGAGGGCCAGCTGGCGCACGATCAAGGCCTGCTCGCGCAGGCGCAGGTCGACTTGGCGCGCTATCAGAAACTGGCCGAGCAGAATTCGATCGCCCGCCAACAATACGAGGACCAAGTCTACGTCGTGCAGCAGTACCAGGGCACGGTGAAGCTCGATCAGGCGCAAGTCGATCAGCAGAAGCTCAACGTCATCTACTGTCACATCGTTTCACCGGTGACCGGCCGCATCGGCCTTCGCCTGGTCGATCCGGGAAATTATGTGCAGTCCTCCAACAACACGGGCATCGCCGTCGTCACCCAGTCGCAGCCGATCACGGTGATCTTCCCCATTCCGGAAGACGATTTGCCCGATATCGTGCCGTCGCTGAACGCCGGCGGAACGTTCCAGGTCACGGCTTATGACCGCGCCAACGTCAAGTTGCTGGCCGTCGGCCGCGTCATCGCTCTCGACAGTCAGATCGATACCACCACCGGCACGGTGAAGGTGCGCGCGCAGTTCGATAACGCCGATTACGCGTTGTTTCCCAACCAATTCGTCAACGCGCAATTGCTGGTGAAGATGCTCACCAACGTGACGACGGTACCGACGGCGGCGATCCAGCGCGGCGCGCCCGGCGCTTACGTCTATGTGATCAATGCCAACAACACCGTGTCGGTGCGGCCGATCACGCTCGGCCCGACCGACGGTCCGATGGCGGCAGTCACTTCCGGACTAGCCCCCGGCGAGCGGGTCGTAGTCGACGGCCTCGACCGCTTGCGCGACGGGGCGCGCGTGATGATCCCCGGCGGCGCCACGGCGGCACCCAATGCGGCGGGCGCGCCCGCGCCGGGCACGCAATCTCAACCGCAGAGTCCAGATCATTCGCAAAATCGGCGCAATAACGGCAGCCAATAGAGGATGATGCGCTGGCGCGCGGGGGCGGCGAGCGCAATTTGGGTCAACATCTTGCGCCAAGATGAAACGGTGCGATGAACGTCTCCGAACCCTTCATTTTGCGGCCGGTCGGAACGACGCTGCTCATGGTGGCGATCATGCTGTCCGGCATCGTCGCTTACACTTTCCTGCCGCTTTCGACCCTGCCTGAAGTCGATTATCCGACCATCCAGGTTTCGACCTTCTATCCGGGCGCCAGCCCGGAGGTGATGACGTCGTCGATCACGGCGCCGCTCGAACGGCAACTCGGGCAGATGCCGGGATTAAACCAGATGACCTCGGCAAGCTCCGCCGGCGCGTCGGTCATTACCCTGCAATTCAGCCTCGATCTCAGCCTCGACGTGGCCGAGCAGGAAGTGCAGGCCGCGATCAATGCCGCCAACAATCTGCTGCCGAGCGATCTGCCGATCCCGCCGGTCTACGCCAAGATCAACCCGGCCGACGCGCCGATCCTGACGCTGGCGGTCACCTCGAAGAGCATGTCGCTGACCGACCTCGAGGATCTGAGCGAGACGCGCCTGGCACAGAAGATCTCGCAGCTTAACGGCGTCGGGCTGGTCAGCATCAGCGGCGGGCACCGGCCGGCGGTGCGCATACAATTCAATCCGCAGGCGCTCGCCGCCTACGGCCTCAACATCGACGACGTGCGCACCACGATCGGCAACTTCAACGTCAATACGCCGAAAGGAAATTTCGACGGTCCGGCGCAAGCGACGACCATCAACGCCAACGATCAGATCAACGAGGCCGGGCAATACGCCAACATCGTCATCGCCTATCGCAACGGCGACCCGGTTCGTCTCTCCGATGTGGCGAGCGTCGTCAGCGGAGCGGAGAACACCAAACTCGGCGCCTGGGCGAATACCACGCCGGCGATCATTCTCAACGTGCAGCGGCAGCCCGGCGCCAACATCATCGAGGTGGTGGACCGCATCAAGATTCTTCTGCCGCGCATCGTCTCTACGCTTCCGGCGGCTGTGGATGTCGCCGTGCTCAGCGACCGAACCGTTACCATTCGCGCCTCGGTGGCGGACGTGGAATTCGAACTCACCCTTGCGGTCATCCTCGTGGTGATCGTGATCTTTCTGTTTCTGCGAACCATTCCGGGAACGGTCATTCCGAGTCTGTCGGTACCGCTGTCGCTCGTCGGCACCTTGGGCGCGATGTACCTGCTCGGCTTCAGCCTCGACAATCTGTCGCTCATGGCCCTGACCATCGCCACCGGCTTCGTGGTCGATGACGCCATCGTCATGATCGAGAACATCGCGCGCTACGTCGAAGGCGGAATGAACTCGCTGGAGGCGGCGCTGCGCGGCTCGCAGCAAATCGGCTTCACCATCATTTCACTGACGATTTCGCTGATCGCCGTGCTGATTCCATTGCTATTCATGGGCGAGGTGGTCGGCCGCCTGTTCCACGAATTCGCCATCACGCTTGCGGTCACGATCGTCATCTCGGCCGTGGTTTCGCTGACGCTAGTGCCGATGATGTGCGCCAAGCTCATTCATCACCAGCCGGATGCGGAGCGCACGAGGTTCGATCTTCAGGCCGAGCACGTTTTCAATTCGACCATCGCGCTTTACGGCCGGGCGCTGAATTGGGTGCTCGACCGGCAGCCGCTCACCCTACTGGTGGCGTTGGCGACGCTCGCGCTCACGCTCATCCTCTACATCCTGATCCCCAAGGGTTTTTTCCCGGTGCAGGACACCGGCATGATCCAGGCCATCTCGGAGGCGCCGCAAAGTATCTCCTACGACGCCATGGCGAAGCTTCAGAGCCAGCTCGGCGAAGCGATCTTGCGCGATTCCGACGTCGAAAGCCTGAGCTCGTTCATCGGCGTCGACGGCACCAATCAAACGCAAAACACCGGCCGCTTTCTCATCAATCTGAAGCCGCATGACCAGCGCAGCCTGACCGCGACCCAGATCATGCGCCGCATCCAGCAGGAGACTTCCGGCATCGTCGGCGTCACTCTTTACATGCAGCCGGTGCAGGACCTGACCATCGACTCCACCATCAGCCGCGCCCCGTACCATTTCGTGCTCGAGGATGCCAATTCTACCGAATTCAACGAGTGGGTGCCGCGCCTGGTGCGGCAATTGAGCGAGCTGCCTCAGCTCACCGACGTCGCCAGCGATCTACAGCAACAAGGCCTGACGCTGAATATCGTCATCGACCGCGCCACTGCCGCCCGCTTCGGCATCACACCGGCGACCGTGGACAACGCCCTCTATGACGCGTTCGGACAGCGCATCATTTCCACCATTTACACCCAATCGAACCAGTATCGCGTGATCATCGAGGTCGACCCGTCGCTGCAGCGCTCGCTCAACGCTTTGTCGATGATCTACCTGCCATCGTCATCTTCGTCGACCAACGGACAAGTGCCGTTGTCGGCGATCGTCCATCTCGAGCAACATACCGGGCCGTTGCTGATCACGCATTACGGCCAGCTGCCCGCGACCACCATCTCGTTCAACACCGCACCGGGCGTCTCGCTCGGCGCCGCGGTCGACGCCATCGAACAGACGGAGAAGGCGCTCGGCCTGCCGATCAGCTTCACCACTGCATTCCAGGGCACCGCCGCGGCGTTCCAGTCGTCGCTGGCCAACGAAGTGTTTCTCATCATCGCCGCCGTGGTGGCGATGTATATCGTGCTCGGCGTTCTCTACGAAAGCTTCATCCACCCGATCACCATCCTGTCCACACTGCCGTCGGCGGGCGTCGGCGCGCTTCTGTCGCTGATGCTGCTGCACTACGACCTCGACGTCATCGCCATCATCGGCATCGTGCTGCTCATCGGCATCGTCAAGAAAAACGCGATCATGATGATCGATTTCGCGCTGGAGGCCGAGCGCGTCGAGGGCCTGCCGCCGCGCGAAGCGATCTATCAAGCTTGTCTGCTGCGCTTCCGGCCGATCTTGATGACGACGATGGCCGCGATCCTCGGCGCATTGCCGCTCATGCTCGGCACCGGAACCGGTTCCGAGCTGCGTCAGCCGCTCGGCATCGCCATCGTCGGTGGGCTGATCGTCAGCCAGATGCTGACCTTGTTCACCACGCCGGTCATTTATCTTTACTTCGACCGCCTGGCGCAGCGCCTCTCCGGGCGCCGCCCGGAGAGCCCGCTGGCACCCCGCGAGCCCGCCGAATGAACATTTCCGCGCCTTTCATTTCGCGGCCGGTGGCGACGACGTTGCTGACGCTGGCAATCGCGCTCGCGGGCATCCTCGGTTTTTTGAAGTTGCCGGTATCGCCGCTGCCGCAGGTCGATTTTCCCACCATCTCGGTCACCGCCATCCTGCCCGGCGCCAGCCCGAACACGGTCGCGACCAGCGTCGCCGAGCCGCTCGAACGCCACCTCGGCCAGATCGCCGACGTGACTGAGATGACCTCGCAAAGCGGGATCGGGCAGGCGCGCATCACGCTGCAATTCGACGTCACCCGCGACATCGACGGCGCCGCGCGCGACGTCCAGGCCGCGATCAACGCCGCCGCCGCCGATCTTCCCGCCAACCTCCCCAGCAATCCGACTTACCGCAAGGTCAACCCGGCCGATGCGCCAATTCTGATTCTGGCGCTGACCTCCAAGACCATGACGCAAGGCCAGATGTACGATGCCGCGAGCAACATTCTGGCGCAGCGGCTGTCGCAGCTCAGCGGCATCGGTAACGTGATCATCGGCGGCTCGGCGCTTCCCGCGGTGCGCGTCGAACTCAACCCGCAGGCGCTCTACAAATACGGCATCGGCCTGGAGGATGTGCGCGCGGCGCTCGCCTCGGCCAACGCCAACAGTCCGAAGGGCACCATCGATGACGGCGACCGCCGCTATCAAATCTACACTAACGACCAGGCGACAGTGGCGGCGGATTACACGCCGCTGGTCATCGCTTACCGCAACGGTGCGGCGGTGCAGTTATCCGACGTCGCCGACGTGCAAAACTCCGTTCAGGACGTGCGCAACCTCGGCATGTCCAACGGGCAGCCTTCCGTCCTGGTCATCCTGTTCCGGCAGCCGAACGCCAACATCATCGAGACCATCGACAACGTGAAGGAGGAGCTGCCACATCTGGAAGCGGCCATGCCGGCCGACATGAACGTCACCATCGCCATCGACCGCAGCACCACGATCCGCGCCTCGCTGCACGATACCGAGCTCACGCTGGTCATGGCGGTCATCCTGGTGACGTTCGTCGTTTTTCTCTTTCTGCGGAACCTCCGGGCGACGCTGATTCCGAGCGTGGCGGTGCCGATCTCCATCCTCGGCACGTTCGGCGCCATGTACCTTCTTGGCTACAGCCTCGACATTCTGTCGTTGATGGCGCTCACCATCGCCACCGGTTTTGTCGTCGACGACGCCATCGTCGTTCTGGAAAACATTTCGCGGCATATCGAAGACGGCATGTCGCACACGCAGGCCGCCTTCCGCGGTGCGCGGGAGGTGGGATTTACCGTGCTTTCGATCAGCCTGTCGCTGATCGCGGTCTTCATTCCGATTTTACTGATGGGCGGCATTCTCGGCCGGCTGTTTCGCGAATTCACCGTCACGCTGTCGATAGCCATTCTCGTATCGCTGGTGATTTCTCTGACCACCACGCCGATGATGTGCGCGCTGTTACTGCGGACGCGATCGGCCGACCAGGTGGAACGCGGCCCCAATCTGTTCGAGCGACTTCGTAACCACTACCGGCACACGCTCACCTGGGCGCTGCATCACAGCGGTCTGGTGCTGGCGGTTTTCATCGCCACGATTTGCCTGAACGTGGCCCTGTTCATCGTCGTGCCCAAGGGGTTCTTTCCACAGCAGGATACCGGCCGGCTGATCGGCTCGCTGCAAGCCGACCAAAGCATCTCGTTCCAGCTGATGAGCCGCAAACTGCGGCAGATGATGAATATCGTGCAGCAGGATCCCGCGGTGGAGAACGTCGTGGGCTATACCGGCGTCGGCTCCGGCGGCGGCTACGCGCAAATCAACACCGGCAACGTCTTCGTCTCGCTCAGACCGCTGTCGCAGCGCGTCGGCGTCGATCAGGTCATCGCACGGCTGCGCCCGAAACTTGCCCAGGTACCGGGCGGCCGCCTGTATCTGGCGGCCGTCCAAGACCTGCGCGCAGGCGGCCGGCAGAGCAACGCGCAATACCAGTACACGTTGCAATCCGAGGACGTGAACGAGCTCTACGAGTGGACGCCAAAACTCGTCGACGCGCTCGAGCACAGTTCGATCGTGACCGACGTGAGCTCCGACCAGCAGCAGAGGGGGCTTGAGACGTACCTCGACATCGACCGCGATACCACGGCGCGCCTCGGCATCAGCCCCCTGCAGATCGACAACACGCTGTACGACGCCTTCGGCCAGCGTCAGGTATCCGTCATCTACAGCGCCATCAATCAATACCATGTCGTGATGGAGATCGACCCGCGCTACACGCAGTATCCCGGCTCGCTGCGCGACGTTTACGTCGCCACCTCCGGAGCGACACCGCGGGGAACCGCGTTATCGAACGCGCAAGCGGGAATGGTCACGCCGGCGACCACGATCGGGACCGTCGTCAGGCCGACGGTCGCCATGACCTCTCCGGCCGCTACTTCGGCTGCGGCCTCCACGACCTCCCGCGCCGACACGGTCTTGGCGATGTCCTCCACGTCGAGCTCGACGAGTTCGTCGACGTCGAGCGCGACGGCTTCGGCAAATGCCAACAACAATTCGGCGCGCAACGCCTCCACCAATGCGCTCGCCAATACCGGCCACGGTTCCACGTCCGCGGGCGCCGCCGTGAGCACGACGCTCGAGACCATGATCCCGCTTGCCGCCGTCAGCCATTACCGGCCGGGTCATACGCCGCTGTCGGTCAACCACCAGGGATTGTTCGTCGCCTCGACCATCTCGTTCAATCTGCATGCGGGCAAGTCGCTCGGCGAAGCCTCCGACGAGATCAACGCGGCCATCGCCCGCATCCATATGCCCTCCTCGATCCGCGGTACGCTTGCCGGCACGGCGCAATTGTTTCAGCAATCGCTCGGCAAGGAGCCGATCCTCATCCTCACCGCCATTGCCGCGGTCTACATACTTCTCGGCGTGCTCTACGAGAGCTACGTCCACCCGATCACTATTCTTTCGACACTGCCTTCCGCCGGCGTCGGCGCATTGCTGGCCCTGATGCTGTTTCAGGTGGAGTTCGACATTATCGGGTTGATCGGCGTGATTCTGCTGATCGGCATCGTGAAGAAGAACGCAATCATGATGGTGGACTTCGCCATCGAGGCAAAGCGGGCGCGGAATCTGAGCTCTTACGACGCGATTTTCGAAGCTTCTCTGCTGCGCTTTCGTCCGATCCTGATGACCACGTCGGCCGCTATCCTCGGCGCCGTCCCGCTGGCGCTGAGCTTCGGCAACGGCGGCGAAATCAGACGGCCGCTCGGGCTCGCCATCGTCGGCGGGCTGCTGATCAGCCAATTGCTGACGCTCTACACGACGCCCGTGCTCTACCTTTACATGGACCGCCTCAGCGGCTGGTCGCTGCGCACCCGATCGCAGCTGCTCGGCCGCCTGCCGGGGGGTTTCGGCGCCCCGGCCGAATGAGGCGGCGCTCAGCGAATGCGAATTGAGCTGCGGCTGTAGCAGCAGGGACTGGCCCAGCGCCAATCCGCCGGAGGCAAGCTGGCGCGCAGACGCAATATCTCGGTGCGCGCCGCAGTGACGTTCGGCGCTTTGTAGCCGTCGTCGATCTCCGGGTCGGCTTGCAGGAAGGCGATGCGGTTTTCCAGCTCGTAAATGGCGGCGTGCGTCGCGCCCCATTCCTCACCATAGCCGCCGCCATCCCATGACGGCTCCGCCGCCATCGCTGGCGAAACGCCGAAGGCGAGGAAAAGCGCAATCCACGCAAACTTGGCACGCCCGGTCATGGCGAAGCTCCGTTGAGCGACCGCGATGATAAGCGAAGCCGCCTCGCAAAGGAAAGACGGCGGCGCGAAAAATTCCTTCACCTCTGCGTCGGCTTGAACGCATATATTCAGCCCCGTCCTTTCAGCCTGGAGCGAACCACTGATGAGCGAGCGGTATTTTGAGGATTTCGTTATCGGCCAAGTTCATAAGCCTGCCGGACGCGTACGGGTGGAGAAAGATGAGATCATCGCCTTTGCCAGACAATTCGATCCGCAACCCTTTCATCTCGACGAGGAAGCCGCACGCAAGTCGATATTTGGACGCCTGGTCGCGAGCGGCTGGCACACCGCCGCGCTGACCATGCGCCTGATCGCCGGCAGCGAGTACCGGGCGGCGACCGGCACCATCGGGCTGGGTTTCGACGGCATGCGCTGGCCCGTTCCCGTCCTGCCCGGCGACGAGCTGCGCATCGAAAGTGACGTGCTCGAAATGCGACCATCCAAATCGCGCCCCGATCGCGGGCTGATGAAGATACGCACGCGAACGTTCAACCAAAATGGCGAGGTGGTACAAGAGCTTATCGCCAACGCCATGGTTCCGCGCCGGCCGGCTGGGCAGGTGCAATAGGATCGGCAAACACCTGCGGATCGTGTATGCGCGTTTGAACGTTTATCAAGCGCGCGGAAGGCGCGAGAATATTATGGACGGCGGCGCCCTCTCCTGGGGATGGAGCGCCGGCCGGCCCAGAGGAGGATTACCGATGCGTATTGCCGCGCTGTCCGGGTGGACCAGCGAACAAAAGCACGTCGTCGCCGCGAGCTTCCTCGGCTGGACGCTCGACGCTTTCGATTTCTTCCTCATGGTGTTCGTGCTCAAGGACATCGCCCAGGAATTTCACACCGACGTCACCAGGGTCACCATCGCCATCTTGCTCACCTTGGCGATGCGGCCGCTCGGCGCCTTTCTGTTCGGGCGCGCGGCGGACCGCTGGGGCCGGCGTCCGACCTTGATGGTCGACGTGCTTTTCTATTCGGCCATTGAATTTGCCTCGGGCTTTGCGCCAAGCCTTACGGCTTTGTTGGTGCTGCGCGCGATTTACGGCATCGCGATGGGCGGAGAATGGGGCGTCGGCGCGTCGCTGACCATGGAATCCATACCACCGCAGGCCCGAGGTTTCGTTTCCGGCTTGCTGCAGTCCGGCTATCCGGCAGGATATTTTCTCGCCTCGATCGTGTACGGCCTGCTCTTTCAGTATATCGGCTGGCGCGGCATGTTCATGGTCGGGGTCGTTCCGGCGTTGCTGGTCTTCTACATCCGCCGTCATGTTCCCGAATCGCCCAGCTGGAAGCCCACGACCGCGCGCAGCAACACGCTCGCCGTGTTTAAATCGCACTGGCGGCTCGGCATCTACGCGGTTCTCCTCATGACCGCGTTCAATTTCTTCAGCCACGGCACGCAGGACCTCTATCCGACTTTCCTGCAGGTGCAGCACAAGCTCTCCGCGCATCAGGTCGGCCTGATTGCGGTGATCTATAATATCGGCGCCATTGTCGGCGGCATCTCTTTCGGCGCGCTCTCCGAACGCTTCGGCCGGCGGCGCATCATCATTATCGCTGCGGTGCTTTCGCTCGTCGTGCTGCCGCTTTGGGCCTTTGCCGCCAGCGCGGTTTGGCTTGCGGTCGGCGCCTTCCTGATGCAAATCACGGTGCAGGGCGCCTGGGGCGTAGTTCCGGTTCATCTGAACGAATTGTCGCCCGACGAGGCGCGCGGCACGTTCCCGGGATTTGTCTATCAGCTCGGCAATCTGATCGCCTCAGTCAACGCCACGCTGCAGGCGGCGATTGCCGCCCAATATGGCGGCGATTACGCCTTCGCCCTTGCCATTGTGGCCGGCGTGGTCGCCGTGGCGATCATCGTGCTGACGGCGCTTGGCAGCGAAGCCAGAGGCGTGGCGTTCGGCACCGGCCTCAGCCCGGACACCGCGACAAGCCCCATACCGAAGGGCGGGCTGACCTGACCCGCATGCGAGGCCGCGCGGCGGCATTGAGTTTGCATTCAGCCGTCACCATTCCGGCCTATCACCTCAAGCCAACGAGGCCCGAAACGTAAAGGAGTCGCAGATGTCCCAGACCGTAGCGGACGTGCTCGTCGGGGTGCTCGAGCAGATCGGGGTCAAACACATCTTTGCGCTGATCGGAGACTCGCTCAATCCGCTCGCCGACGCGGTTCGCCGCAGCAATATCGAATGGATCGGCGTCCGCCACGAGGAAGGCGCGGCGCTTGCCGCCTCCGGTCAGGCCAAGCTCACCGGCCGGCTCGCAGTCTGCGCCGGCACTACCGGGCCCGGCAGCACGCATCTCGTCGCCGGCCTCTATGAGGCGAGCCGAGATCACGCGCCGGTCCTGGCGCTCTCGGGCGACATGCCGCGCAAGATGCACGGTACCGATTTCATCCAGACCACCGAGCCCGACCTGCTCTTCCGCGACGTCTCGCTCTATACCGAAACCGTTTCCTCGGCGGCTCAGGCGCCGGCCGTCATTCATCAGGCGATTTCGGCCGCATATGCGGGACGCGGTGTCGCCCATCTGACGCTGCCGCAGGATGTCATCGAAGCAAAGGCCGATGGCGCCGTCTCCAGCGTCGCGACCTTGAAGCCGCGGCCGGAGATTGCCGCCAGCGCCGAGGACGTCGCCGATATCGCCCGCCGCATCGATGCGGCTGGCAGCGTCGTCATCATGTGCGGCGACGGCTGCCACCGTGCGGAGGACGAGTTGCGCACACTCTCGGACAGGCTCAAGGCGCCGCTCGTTCACTCGGTCAAAGGCAAGGACATCCTGCCTTACGACGATCCGCGCTGGATGGGCGGCATCGGCATGATCGGCACCAAGGCCGTCTACAACGCGGTGATGCAGTGCGACCTGCTGTTGATGCTCGGCACCGATTACCCGTATTCGGAATTCTTGCCGTATAAAGGCTCCGTCATCCAGGTGGATGATCGGGCGCGCGTGCTCGGACGCCGCGCGCCGACCGCGCTCGGGGTTGTCGCGTCGGTGCGGCCGACGCTGAAGTTGCTGCTGAGCAAGGTTGCGGTCAAAACCGACGGCAAATTCTGGGATCGAACGGTCAAAGAGCGCCAGAAGTGGGATGAAATGCTCGACAAACAATCCGATCCGGCGCGCAGCATGGATCGCATTCACCCGCAGGCGGTGGCGCGGGCGGTCAGCGATCTCGCCAAGCGCGACGCCGTCTTTGTCCTCGACACCGGACTCAATACACTGTGGTCGGCCAATTGGATACGCCAGAGCGGTGGGCAACGCATCATCGGCTCGTTCAACAACGCCGCCGTCGGAACGGCGCTCGGCCAAGCCAACGGCATCCAGTCACTCGATCGCTCGCGCCAGGTCATCGCGCTTTGCGGCGACGGCGGCTTCAACATGCTCATGTGCGAGTTCCTGACCGCCGTCCAGCACAAGCTGCCGGTCAAGGTCATCGTCTACAACAATTCGGCGTTCGGGCTGATAACCTTCGAGGCTGAGGGTATCGGTCTGCCGGCGTACAACAAGGGCATCAAATTCCCCAATCCGGATTTCTGCGAACTCGCGCGCGCTTGCGGCGGACGTGGCTTTAGAGCGACGAAGCCCGGCGAGCTGCACGCCGAAATCAACGAGGCGCTCAACGTTGACGGTCCGGCGATTGTCGATTGCGTGGTGGCGGCCGACGAGATGCCCAATTTCCCGCACCTCGAACTCGACAAGATCGGCCATTACGCGATGGCAAAGATCAAGGAAGCGGTACTCGCGGTCACCGGCTCGTGACGGCTTTGCCGCGCTGAGGTTATGGGGTTAGACCGTTCGCGCCTATCGTTTCTCTCCTGGCGCCGGGGCGATGAAGGAAATGAGTGAACGCATCATCGAGACCGCGCTCAGCGGCTACGAGCTTTTGAACGATCCGCTCCTGAACAAAGGCACGGCCTTCACCGAGGCCGAGCGCGACGAATTCGAACTGCATGGGCTGTTGCCGCCTTACGTCACGCCGCTTGATCTGCAGGTTGAGCGGCGGCTCGACGCCCTTCGCGCGCAGCGCGACGATCTGCAAAAGTACGTTTTCCTCCGCGGTTCGCAGGACACCAACGAAACCTTGTTTTACGCACTGTTGACCCGGCACATCGAAGAGCTGATGCCGATTGTCTACACGCCCACGGTAGGTCTTGGCTGTCAGCAGTTCAGCCGCATCTTTCGCAAGCCGCGCGGTCTATTTCTGAGCTTTCCGCTGAAGGACCGCATCCATCGCATCCTGAGCAATCCGCGCTTTGACGGTGTCGAAGTTATCGTGGTGAGCGACGGCGAGCGCATTCTGGGCCTGGGCGATCAAGGCGCCGGCGGCATGGGCATCCCGATCGGAAAGCTTTCGCTCTACACCGCTTGCGCCGGCCTGCATCCTTCAACGACGTTGCCTATCCTCCTCGACGTCGGTACGGATAATCGCGAGCTTCTCGCCGACCCGCTCTATATCGGCTGGCGGCATGAGCGCATCCGCGGCGAAGCCTACGATGATTTTGTCGCGACGTTTGTCGATGCCGTGCGCACGCGATGGCCCCATGTGCTGCTGCATTGGGAAGATTTTGCGTTCCGCAATGCGAATCGGTTGCTCGCGCAATATCGGGACCGGCTCTGCAGCTACAACGACGATATTCAGGGCACCGCCGCTATCGCCGTCGGCGCCATCCTAAGCGCCATCAACATCACCGGTGTGCCGCTCACCGAACAGCGCATCGCGGTCCTCGGAGCGGGCTCGGCGGGCACCGGCATCAGCGCTCTTTTGCTTCGCGCCATGATCGATGCCGGCCTTGCCAAGAAGGAAGCCCGGAGCCGGTTCTATCTCGTTGACCGCGACGGCCTATTGGTCGAGGGCATGACAGGGCTTCAATC
>Ga0116223_10001265_pt1 | contig 26638 bp, 22 predicted proteins | sample Sb_taG_3_FD_90092 | JGI IMG/M metagenome (GOLD analysis project Ga0116223, IMG submission 90092) | Peat soil microbial communities from Weissenstadt, Germany - Sb_50d_a_PC metaG | ecosystem: Environmental > Terrestrial > Soil > Wetlands > Peat | place: Germany: Weissenstadt | collected 2010-09-21 | reverse complement strand
GCCCAGATTCATCTCGGGCGGGTATTTGACGGGGTCGGGCACTGAGTCGAAAGGAATCTCGGGAACCGCCTGCTGCGCACGTACGGGCAGGGCGAACAATATCAGTAGAAAAACCAAAAAGCGCTTCATGGGATAACCTCCAAATAGATACCGCTCAGTGCTGAGCATACTGCATACATGAACACGTTCATATTGTCAAGAGTAAAGTAACAAAGGGCATTTGCGAACTTAATCGAGTATTATGCGAAATAAACTCGGCTTTATCCTAACGACCGTGATTTTGTTCTTGACTTAGATGAACATGTTCATGTACGAACATACTGCGTTCAACATCTCAACTGCGCCCGAATGGCCAATTTGTCAAGACAAACACAATTCATGAAGGCCATGGTTCTCTGGGGACCGGGCGAGCTCTCGGAAACGCGAGTGACCGTCCCCCAATTCCGCGGCGACGGGAATCAGGTCCTGGTCCGTATAACGCACAGCGGTGTCTGTGGAACGGACCTCAAGATCCACAGTGGCGCGATCCCTGTTTCCTATCCGTTGATTATGGGACACGAAATGATCGGTGTCGTTGTCGAGGGAGGGGCCAGCGAAGGGGTTTGTCCGGGTGATCGAATCATTCTGGATCCTACACTCTATTGTGGCCGTTGCTTCCACTGTCAAATGGGACGTACTAATCTTTGTCCAAACGCTCGGCTCGTCGGGCGCGACGTCGACGGTGGCTTTGCGGAGTATGTCGTTACAGACACGAATCACATCTTTCGTTTGCCGGACTCGATCTCGAATCAAGCCGCGCCATTGCTCCAGGTGATGACCACATGCGTGCACGCCCAACGGCTCGTGAAGCCGGCTCGGGGAGAGTCGGTGGTCGTACTGGGTCTAGGCGTTGCAGGCCAATTGCACGTGCAGCTGGCAAAGGCTCACGGGGCAAGTCCGGTTATCGGTATTTCACGCAATCGGTTCAAGTGCGACATGGCGAAGCAGTTGGGAGCGGACGTCGTTCTTTGTGGCGGAAGCGAAGCGCAAAAGAACGTATACGATGCGACGGATGGGCGCGGCGCTGACGTGGTGATCGAAACAACTGGAATTATGACTTGTCTCGCAGAAGCAATTAGTCTGGTCCGCCCCGGTGGGCGCGTATTGCTGTTCGGAATCACAACCGCCAAAGAGGGGGCGCTGCCATTCTATCAACTCTACTTCAAGGAAATCGCACAAACGAGCGCTCGCGGGGCTACTCGGGAGGATTTCGTCGATTCAATCGGTCTCGTGCAAAGAGGAACCGTACTACTCGAACCCCTGGTTAGCCATACTCTGCCCCTACGGGAATTAGGGACCGCGATCAAGATGCTCGCCTCAGATACGGACAACCGCCTGAAGATCATCGTCAATCATTTGCAAAATTAGCTTCATCGGACTGGCATCGCTACGGGACGAGCGGTTTCAGCGTTGGTCATACTCACGCGCCTCATGGTCACGAGTCAGTTCGCCTTACCGTATCACTTTTCCGATTGCGACGCCGCGCGACCGCCGGAACGCGTCGTGCCGACATTCCTGCACCTTGTCACCACGCTTGGCGGCGGATCGTTCTGTGCGGCAATGACCTGGGTACCTTTAACCGCGTTGGAGCCGTGCCGGATTGACATCCACTACCAGTTTCAGCCCGACGTGTATTTCGACTTTCAGTCATCACACGGCGACGTTCATTTGTCGCGAATCTCCAGCACGTCGTGTTGAGCGGTTGCGACCTGAACATCCGGAGTGTATCCGCCGGACGTGATCTTGCCACTTACCAGGTGGAGACGGTTGCCCAGAAATGCGGTACCGACCCCGTGTCTCGGGATCGGCATTGACGGCAGGATTGCCCACGTGTTGGTTGCAGGATCGTAGGCTTCGAGGGCCCTGAAGGCGCCCGCGAATTGGGCAGTTTGAACTTCGCCGCCGGCCACATAAATCCGTCCGTTGTAAGTTGCAAAACCCCCGCCGCTTCGCGCCGTCGGCAGTCGAGCTTTCTGAGGGCCCCACTGATCCGTCGAGGGGTCGTATTCCTCGACGATATCCAAATTACTCGCGGCAGTAATGAATGGATGCGCGGCACGGCCGCCGATTACGTAAATCTTTCCGTTTACCGAGCCAGCGTACGCATGGTTCCGCGGGGTCGGCATTGGATTGCGAGTTTCCCATTTATTTGTCTCTGGATCATATGCTTCATTGGCGCCAAGCGATCGAGCAGGTCCGTTCGCAAAGATGGCGGGTGCATTCGAACCCTGGTTGCTCGCGCCACCGATAACATATATCTTGCCGCCGCTCACGACGGCTACGGGTGAGCCGCGCTTGGTGGGTATTGGCGCAAGCGCTTTCCATGAATCTGCAGCAGGATCGTATTCCCATGCGTTGTCGATTGGTTCCCATCCTCCAAAACCCTGATTGGGAACCGGGTAAAATATAAATCCTCCAAAAATGTAGAGCTTGCCATGGAATTCGGTAATTGCCGCATGATGCGCAGGCGTGGGCATGGATTTCTTTTTGGTCCATTTGTCAGCGCCAGGGTCGTACTCCCACATCATTCCGACGGGATGGCCGCCAGGACCAAATCCGCCTTCGATATACATTTTTCCATTGGCCGCCGCAGAGTACAGCTCTTCTTCCGCTTCCGGGAACGGCGCAGCCTTTTCCCAGCTTCCGGTAGTTGGTCCCTGCGCAGGCGTGCCTACGGCCAGCGCCAACGCCAGAATCAGTAAGCCACTGATACCGACTGCGGACACGCGTTGAATCGCAGACATGATGTATTTCCTCCTGTTGAATCTCGTATCGCTGGAACTGATCTATCCTCGATGTCAGTAGCCCGTCGGATCGATAGTCGGGGCCTGGACGGTTCCTTCGAGCGCCTTTTTGAGCAGGTCGATGGAGACGACGCCCCTGCCGTGGCACGGTGCAATCCGCTCCACGTCAAGATGCAGCCGTTTCAAGTTATCGCCGAGAGCGGCATAGTAGGGACTTACAAGGCCCGGTGGTGGGTCATTGGGATGCTGTCCGTCAAACCATTGATTAAACACGTCGGTGACAAACAGCAACTTTTCCTTCGGCATATAGGACATGAGCAGGTTCGCCGTGTGGCCGGCGTCGTGGACCCAATAGATTTCTAGGCTGCGCTGTCCATCCGTAAGGACGTACTTCTCCTTGACCCAAATAAATTTTGCCGGCTTTGGATTCCGCGAGAGCGTATCGGGCTCCAACTCGTGAGCGCTCCGCAGGACGACGTTTTCGTAGAACGGCTTGTTCATTTCATGGCTGATGATCGTTGCGCCTTCGGCGACAAAGGCGCGTAACCCTGCCGCGTGATCGGAATGGTGATGACTGTTGATGTGATAGCGAATGGGTTTGCCAGGAACCAGCCGTTTCACTTCCGCGATATTCGCCAGTGCACGTTCCTCGGTCACGGAAGACTCGATCACGACGACGTAATCCTTGAACTCCACAGCCACGCTATTAATGTCGGGAGTCCCGTAGAGGTACCATACCCCCTCGGCAATTTCTTGCGATTCGACGTGCGGTGAAGACGGCGTCATCGGAGGCTGAATGCTAGCCTCAACATTTTTTTGAACGTCCTTTACGTCGATTTCCAATACGGGGTAGCCGCCCTGTTTCTGGACGATCCTGGTGGGAAACTTCACACCGCCAAAATCCTCATAGTTCGAATAAATTGTCTCCACGAGGGTGTCTCCCAATATCGGATTTGGCATCCAAGTGTTTACTTTTGTCAGTAGATTCTGGCCGTCAACGTAGCCATCTACTTTGTACTTCCCCTTGATCAGGAACGAGACAAGCGTCACCGGTTTGCCATCAAGGCTGGCCGGTTTCGAAGTTGGGTTCGCAGCCATCGCGGCCTTCGCCCACCCCTGCGGTGTGAGCGCGAGGGCGCTGCCTCCCCAGCCAGAATTCTCGCCGGTCACAACCACCCCCCGAGCTTCTCGGTAGATTGGTTGCTGCCCTCCGCCGCGTGGCGGATTCTCAAATTGCTTTCGAAACGTCTCTTCTCGGGACAGGCCCCGTTCGTAATCCACGATGCGGGAATATTTTGCGTAGAATTTGGGATAGGGACCACCGGGGCGGTAGCTCTGACCAAACACGTACACGAATCCCGTTCCCGAATACTGGATTGTTTTCAAATTTGCAGCGGCGATCGTTGTGGACACATCTCCGACGATGCTGCGTGCATCTTTGGCCGAAACGGTGGCGCTGGATAGCGCTACCAACGCTAGACCTACAAACGCTTTTTTCGTCATCCTTCCCCCAGGAGGCCAGAGGACAATCCCGCCTGTCATAGAGTCACGAATCTCTTGCCGGGCAGCAAAACTCGGTAAGCTTGCCGGCTCAAGCGTATTGCCATTTGCGGCGAGCTCATTGGCGCAACTGGAACGCTTCTCGCGCCCCGCATCGCGCATGTACTAACATGAGCGTGTTCATTATTGAATTCAGATACACTAGAGAACAGGTGGCAAAGTAAATCTCTCCGCAGGGCTATGTCAAGAACAAAATTAATCTTCGCTCGGTTGGTTGACTCGCGCTGACTCGCGTTGGCGTTGAATTATCTTTCTGTTTTTTGAGTCGGTGAGTCCCGTCGGGCTCAAGACTTCGCGAAATTTTGCTTGACACGCCAACCCAATGGGAATAGGGTCCTGCTTATTTACAGAACACACTCATATATGAACATGTTCATATAAAATGGGCGACCGTCTAAATTGAATCGGAGGAGTGACGATGCGAATCATGAAGTGGTCCTTTGTCCTCTCTGCTTTGCTTGGGCTTTCGGTTGTCTCACTGCGGGCTCAGACGGCGAGTACGGCCGTGCTATCGGGAAGAGTCACCGATCCAAGTGGCGCGGTCGTGCCAGCGGCGCAAGTGACGTTGCATGAGATAACCACGAACGCTACTCGAGTGCAAGAGACTATTGAGAACGGCCAGTACGTATTTTCTGCGGTTGATCGTGGGTCCTATACCCTTACGGTTGCGAAGAATGGGTTCGAGACAGCCACTGTGACAAACCTGCATCTGGATGTCACCAAGAGCTACACCGAGGACGTCGTTTTGAGAGTTGGCACTACGGCCACAATCGTGGTAGTGAGCGTTGAATCAGGCCTCGAGCTGCAGACAACTGATGCCACGATCGGCAATCTGGTAAGCGGCAATGACATCGTGCGGTTGCCGACCCAGTCTCGGAACGCTACCGAGCTGCTCAGTTTGCAGCCTGGCTCGATGCAGCGGGCGTCGTCAAATGGCGCCGATAGTTCCTTCAATACTTCCGGCGGGGCAGTCGCTGGCGCCCGCGCCGACCAGAACGTTGTTTCACTCGATGGCATCGACGTCACACCGCATGCGAGCATCGTAGCCGACCTTGAGCCCGTAGTTCCGCTCAGCGTGGACGCCATTTCGGAGTTTCGCGTAGGCATTTCCAACCCCAATGCGACGTTCGGCAATGCAGGCGGGGCGCAGGAGAGCGTCGCAAGTCGCTCTGGAGGAAATGCGTTCCACGGAGTGGGCTATTGGTACAACCAGAATTCAGTGTTTAATGCGAACGAGTGGGACAACAACGCCGCGGGCTTGAAGCGGCCGCAGGATAACGACAATCGCGTCGGTGTCAGCATTGGCGGCCCGATCCAAAGAGATCGCACCTTCTTTTTCTCCAATTACGAGGTTCGCAGATTTTCCCAGGCGCTCCGAACGGAGAGGCTTGTTCCCAGCGCCGACCTCCGCAATGGTTTTCTTACCTACGGCGGCAACCGCTACAACGTCAAAAACTTCGACCCACGTGGGATTGGCATCAGTCCGACCATACAATCCCTCTGGAACATGTTGCCGCAGGGCAACGATCCGAACGTAGGCGACGGCGTGAATATCCTAGGTTACTTGTCCAATATTTCCGCGCCTCTGAAGGACGATACCATCTCCTTCAGGTTGGACCACAGTTTTCGTTCAAATTTACACTTCTTTGGGCGTTACCAGTACTCTCGAGACTTGAATACAGACCAACAGGCCGATCTGGCAGCTGCGGCCAGTGGCGGCGCGGCCAAATTTGTCGGCACACAAGCCAACCGTGGCGATATCGCGTCGACCGGCCTAGACTGGATCATTCGCCCTAGTCTCATCAACAGCTTCCGGTTCGGTAGGGTGCGCTCGCGCCAGGACACCGATACCATCGGGGACCTTTCCGTTGCCGCGAAATACAACTTGCCGGGCACGGCCTCCGCGGACGGCCCCGTCAGCCTCCAAGTCGCCAATTTGAACTCTACGTCCGTTCCATACCACTTGGATCTACCGACCGAAAGCGTGCCCCCACGTTCGATCCAAAGCACCAGCTATCAGTTTCGGGATGACCTCAACTGGACGAAGGGTGCGCATTCAATTGCATTTGGTGCGGACGTTGTCAGGCTGCCCATCTATTTTCAAGATAGCAACAGGATCCAGCAAGGGAATATCGCTATTACCGCTATCGTTGACGGCGACCAGAACGTCCTCAGCGTCGATCCTTCAGATAGGCCCTCCAATCTGGACCCGGTTCTATTTGGGGCGGCCTGGGACCGGTTATACGCGTCGGCTCTGGGATTGGTGGACAGCACGGCCGTCGCAGTTGCGCGTGACGGCAACTTCAACCCACTGCCCCCTGGCACCCCATATACGTTACATGTGACCCAGGGTTCGTACTACTTCTACGCACAAGACACTTGGCGCGTCCGCCCAAGTGTGACACTTTCTCTTGGCATCTCCTACGGCTGGGAGAAGCCGCCCACGGAGCGCGACGGCAAGCTTATTACACTGACCGACGCCAACGGGACGCCGCTGGACACGACGAAATACCTCGCGCTCAAGCAGAGCATGGCGCTCAACGGTCAGATCTACAACCCAACTGTTTATCATCTGCCCTACAAAAAGGCAGGCCTCCCCGGGTACTGGAACACAGACTGGAGTGATGTGGCTCCCCGCGTCTCCGTCGCTTGGAGCCCGTCAGGCGGTTCAGGCTTCTTGGGAAAGATACTCGGTGAAAAGAAAACCGTGATTCGCGGCGGTTATGGAATCGTCTACGACCGTACCTACTTTCCAACGGAAGCCCTTACTGGCACGGGCTTCGGGCAGAACCTGAGTGCGTTTTTGCCCCTATGCGACGACCCCGTGGCAGTTTCTGGACCGGGTTGCAACGGGGGTTCCTCGAATCCGGCACTCTCTGCTTTCCGCGTCGGCATTGACGGCCCGAATATTCCCGTCCCGGCGCCCGATATCAAGCCGACTTTGCCGATCGCCGAGGGAATTGGCAGCGTACCTCCTGACTTCTGGGATTATGAAGTCGACGCGAACTACAAACTTGGCCGGAACCACTTGCTCGACCTGTCGATCCAGCGGCAATTCGCCAAGAACAACATGCTTGAGATCGGCTATTTAGGGCGACTGGGACGCCGGCTGCCGAATAACCTGACTCTGAACGCGGTGCCCTACATGTTCAGAGATGGGGGACCCAACGGGCAATCGTTTGCCCTGGCGTTTGATTGCGTGGCCCAGGGTTTACGGGGATTGACTCCGCCTGCAGGATGCGCAGCGCCCCCGTCAGGCTCATTATTTGCGAACCAGCCTTGGTTCGAGGACCAGCTCCCGGCAGGATTCGGGAACGGTTGCGGTCCGGGCTCCACGAACGTGAGCAACACGCAATGTATCGCCATCCAACAAGCGAACAATTTCATCAACGGCAACCTTAGCCCGCTATTTGGCGTGTTCGCCGCGATTGACGGCGCTCGCGCCGCCGCTGGCCTGCCGCAATTCGTTAACCATCAACAAGCCGATCTTCAAGTTCATCATTCAAACGACTTCTCCAATTACCACGCGCTTACTGTGACGTGGCGCAACAGCGGTTGGAGTGGCTTGAGTTTTGACATGAACTACACCTTTTCGAAATCACTCGACAATGGAGGCCGGGTTCAGGTCTACGGCAATGGCTATGACGACGCCTTCAACCCGAAGGCTGACTACGGTCCGTCATTCTTTGACCGGACGCACACTTTCAATGGAACTTTCAGCTACGAACTTCCGGTAGGACGGAGCCACTGGCTGAGCAGCGACAACCGTGGAGTGAACGGGATCATCGGTGGCTGGTACGTGGGAGGGATCTTTACCGCAGCGACTGGTGTGCCGTTGATAGCGACGCAGAGTTTTGCTTATGGCGGCGGAGTGGTCACTACCAACCCTGTTGGTGAAATCCCGACGGGGAGCATCAGCACCGGCGTAAACCGCACCGCCAATGGGATCAACCTCTTTGCTGATCCAGCAAAAGTATTTACTGAGTTTCGTCCGATATTGCTTTCCTCGGACAACAGATCCGGACGAGACAGCCCGTTTCGCGGATTTGGCAGCTGGAACCTGGACTTCAGGATCGGCAAGGAGACTTCGATCACCGAGCGCGTCAAGGCGGAATTCTCGGCCGACTTCTTCAACGTGTTTAACCACGTCGTCTTCAACGACCCCGGGTCAGGGGCCGCACAGGGCGGACTGGACTTAACGAGTGGTCCCAACAACTTCGGTGCGACATCGTCGCAGGCGATCCCAGCGAACCGCATCGGGGGAAGCCGCTGGATCGAACTGGGTTTGCGCCTTAGCTTCTAGAGGGACACGCAGATCCTAAATCACCTCGGGAATGGGGCGCAAAGCGAGCAAACCGGTGCATCAGCGGTATTTCGAAGTCGGCGAAAGTTCACGCAGACCCTTCTTAAAGGCATTTGCAGGCCTGGGCCTTGCAGCCGGAATACTGCCGGCGTGGTTGCATGCGCAATTCGTCTACAAATCGACCGCGAAGGGCGGGCGCATTGATCTTCATCATCACTTCGTTCCTCCCACATTAGCGGGAGCGGTATCGCGCGGATTTGGCGGAGATCGCTTCCCGTGGACGCCGCAGAAGACTCTGGAGCAGATGGACAAGTTCAACATCGCCGTCGCGATTTTGTCTATGACACAAATGGGCAACATTCTCTACGACAACACAGAAAAGGGCCGCGCGGCCGTTCGAGAGGGGAACGACTACGGTGCGAAAGTCAGGTCAGACCATCCCCGGCGGTTTGGTCAGTTTTCTGCCGTTCCCTTGCCTGACATCGATGGGGTAATGAAAGAAATCGAATACGGCTTGGACACGCTAAAGGCGGATGGGATCGGCATCTACACCAACGACAATCAAGGCCGCTGGCCGGGAGATCCGTACTTCGATCCAATGTGGCAGGAGCTCGACCGGCGACGCGCGATTGTTTACATGCACCCGCTGGCGCCTCCGTGTTGCACGAACTTGAATGACAGCGTGTCATACACAATGAACGAGTTTGATTTTGACATCACGCGCGGGTGCACGAGCATTCTCGCCAACGGAGTGCTGCACAAATATCCGAACGTGAAGATCATTATTCCTCATTCCGGCGGAACGATGCCGATGATTGCAGGACGGATCAAAGATCGATACCCGCACGATGCCAAACACGACGAGTACATTCCTAACGGCGTGATCGCGGAGCTGCAGAAGTTTTACATCGATGTCGCGCACGCCACGTTCCCGTATCCCATGGCGGCTCTGATGAAATTCGCTCTGCCCGATCACATCCTTTTTGGAACCGACTACCCCTTCGAACCTGTCGAATCTACTGTCGATGAGCTGCCGAATCTGGGTCTCTCCGCAGAGGTGACGCGCGCCATCGAACGCAAAAATGCCGAGCGTTTGTTTCCGCGGTTGCGAACGTAGGTTGTGGGTACCTAATTCGCTCAGAACTCCGCACAGTGTTTCCGAGTCGGAGCATGGCTAGGCACATTAAGCTGAATGTGGTAAAAACATTGCTGATCGCAAGAACTGTTGGGAGGTCGCCTCACGTGGCTGCTCCAGTACGAAGAATGCCAAGAAGAGTCTCACCGGAGCTTGGGCTCCGCGAGCTGAACAAAATTGAAAAACGGCAGAGTATCCGCCAGGCCGCGCGGGAGTTGTTCTCAAAGTATGGCTATGACGAGACAACTTTACGTCAAATTGCACAGCGGGCGCACGTAGGGTTGGGTACTCTATTCAACTACGCGCAAGATAAGCGCGATCTTGTTTTCCTTATCTGTAACGAAGAGCTGGCCCAAGTTCTGGACGAGGCTTTGGAGGCCGTCGAGGCCCTTCCTCCTGACCGGACTCTGGTTGACCGGATTATCGAACTGTACCGGCGCCACTATGAATATTTCAGCAAGGACGTTGCAATCTCGCGACTCGCCCTAAAGGAATTCGGATTTATTTCTGGCGGGAAACAGGCTGAAGCTTTCTATACAACCGCGTGGCGTCTCATGCATACAGTCGATACGCTTGTGCGAAAGGCACAGAAAGATGGGGAAATCGAGTCCGGCGAAGATGCGGCAACCATCGGGCATGTGATTTTCCTTGTCGTTAGTGGAGCCATTCGCTGGTGGATCACAAGCCGATTCCCGGAGCCGAGCGCCGGCTTAGCCGAACTTCGACGACTGCTTGAGCTGCAGTTCCACGGATTCCGCCACGGCGCGAGCGCGAACGGCCCCGACCAGGCTGCCCCATCTGAAACGGCATAGGGCGGTCCCATCTTAATCCGTTCTCAGGATCAATCCCTGCGCCCAGTCGGGCCGTCAAGCGTCTCAATCTTGGCGATCGAGGCGCGATGGGTGTTGCCTACCCAGAAAGCGACGGGCGCGATGGAATTATCCACGAACGCCCTACGCATGTTCGTTTCTCGCGGGAGCATATATGAAGTGTACTGCCCCGTTCCAGGATCCAGGCGCAGGACTGAATCGGAAAACTCTGTCACCGCCCATACTTCGCCGTTTCGATCCAACGTCACATCGTAAGGAAAATAGTAGGGAAACGGCACAGCCCACTCCTGAAATTTCTGGGTGTTCGTGTCGAACATTCCGATTTTGTTGCCCCGATTCTCGCCAAACCAGAGGCGCCCTTGCGAGTCAATCATGCCGCGCCTCGGTGCTGAACGAGCGGTGGGTATCTGATAGAAAGAAATTTCGCCGGTCTTTGCGTCGATCCTTCCGATGTGTTCCCGGCCCATCACCGTAAAATAAGCATTGTTGTGACTGTCTGATACCACTTGATAAATGAGCGGACGCGGACGCGGAAACGGCTCAAAAACGTCGAACTTACCGGAAGCGGTGTCCAGGCGCAGGATTGTGTACGTCCCCGAGTCAGTGATCCATACCTTGCCGTCCACGTGACTATGAGCCGGGCCCACAAACGTGAGCTCCCTATAATCCGCATCGAGCTCTGGAGGGAGACTGTACACCGTGAATTTCTCTGTCTTCCTGTCGAATTTCGCCACGGCGGCCTGGAATGTCATGGCGATCCAGATGTTTTGTTCCTCGTCAAACTCCACGTCTAAATTGCCGTTAATTGCGCCTGGCTTTAGCACCGGTATGGGGTACTCAGTGATCTTGCCCGTTTTGGGGTCGAGCTTTCCGAGGATCGGCTCACCGAAGCTCGCATACCAAACCGTCCCTTGTGAATCGACGATCACATCATGCGGCTGTCTCGTTCGCTTGGGCAGGTCGTACTCGGTGATGATGGCGTGAGTGGCTGTCCCCTTTGGACGCGGAAATGTTTTCAGGGGGTAGGACCACTCGGAAGCCGAGCTGAGGTTGAGCGTACTGAGGTATTCAGCCATCTTTCGGCGATTTTCCTGCTGCTGAGCCCGCTGTTCCGGTGAAAGCTCGCCGCCGGCGCGGCCCGGCGGGTCCGGCTGGACCATCAATGGAAATGATTCGGGAGAATGACGAAACATTCGATCGATCACCTGGCGGAATTCGTCTGTGTCATGGTTAGACCGAGCAATTCGCTCAAGTGTGTGGCAGTGCGTGCAAATCTGTATGGATATTTTTTGTTCGTCCGTTCCGGGGAAGCTCGCCATCCATTCCGCATTCGAGAGTTGGGCCGCCAGATCGCTGGTCTTGCGCAGCTTGAGATTTGCTGCGGCCGGTTTTCCCGCCGAGATGTCTACGGACATAGCCGCGTCCAAATCATAGCCATCAGCCCTCACGCGCAGATCGTAATGGCCCGGATCGAGCCGTCCCGTGGGGAATGAGTAGCGACCTTGATCGTCGGTGATCACGGTCACCGTGACCGTGGCCCCAGTCTTCTTCGCGCTGACTAGAACTCCTTCCATCGGTCCTTCGTCTGTGGAAGTCACTTGTCCCGTCAGGTCCACCGAGATTTTTCTTGCGGCGCTTTTCATCCAAAAGGGAAAGATCGCGGAGACCAGGAATAGCAGCGAGAGGCCGTATAGTCTGCCGCGAACATCGTTGCGCGACATGAAACATTTGGTTAACTGAGCGCGCATGGAGCTGAATTTCAGTGACATTGAGCACTCCCTTTCAGCTGGTACGCTACTTGCTCCGCGGCTTCGTCGTAGGGTCCATGATCTCTTTTTCGAACGATTCCATCTCAGAGGCGGAGCAGATCGTTTCTCCCATGGGGGAGGTACTTAGCATAAAATGCTTCTTTCCGGTCATTGATTTTGTGTATGCCTTCGGATCATCGACAGTGAGGGCGAGCTCCAGCATGTTGGGATTCACCCGCCGGAAGCGCTCGATAACATGGAGCGCATCGCTATGCGGATGACCGACATGATCAAGCCAGGTCTTGTCATTGAGTCCGACCGTATCGATGACGAGGGTGTCTCCATCGTACCTGCCAATCGAATCGCCTAACCAGGTAATGTCCGGATCTTTGGGGTGTTGTCGATTCATGGCTACGGTTCGCCACGTCCGAGTGAATTCATAGAGAATGTAGACATTGTCCGGGGTCTGGATGAACGTGAATTGCCACGGGTAGTCGTAGATGCGTGTGACGCCAGGAGGATCGCAGTATTTTTGGACTGGATCGTTGACGTTCTCAAAAGTTTCGTGAATCCCAAAAGGAGGTCGGACTGTGTTGAACCTGTCCCTGGCCCAAGGCGTCATCGGAGCTTTCTCTGGTCTCATGCCCATAGGGTCGGAGGGGTCCCAAGTCAGAGCTACTTCTCCCTCGGGCATGGACCTCATGGTCTGGGGCGTTATCGGTCCAGGGGTAATAGACATGGGTCCCCAGAGCCCCGACAGATCGGGCATCGATGCTGTGACGGACGTTTTCTCCATTTTGGGGGACGTCGTCGCAGCGGTCTGAGCGCGGAGAACAGGGCAGATCAGCGCCAGATGCACAGCGATGACGATACGAATTAGCGGAATTCGGTTTTCCGCTTTCCGTGTTGAGACAGGAATATCTTCTTGGGAACCCTTGCAATCTCGCATTCGTTCTCTCCTTGGCCCAATGGTCGGTGAGGAGCCGTTATTTCGGGCCGGACCCGACCGTAGGATCCATGATTTGCTTCTTAAAAGAATCGTTCTCGGACATCGAGCATAGGGTCTCTCCCATCGGTGACGCGCTTAACGCGAGGAGGCGTCTTCCGGTAAACGGCTTGGTGTATGCGCTGGGATCGTCCACCGTGAAGAGGATTTCCAGAGTGTCGTGGTCCAAGCGCCGAAAGCGCTCGATGATGTGAAGCGCGTCGGTATGAGGATGTCCCGGGTGATCGAGCCAGGTTTTATCGTTGAATCCGACGGTGTCAATGACTAGCGTGTCCCCCTCGTATCTGCCAACGGAATCTCCCAACCATGTACTATCTGGATCTTTGGGATGATCACGATCCATCGCGACAGACCGCCAGGTCCGAGTGAATTCGTAGAGGATGTATACAACCTTGGGGGTCTGCAGAAGGGTTAGCTGCCACGGATAGTTGTAAATCCGAGGTATACCGGGCGGATCACAGTAGAGCTGGACCGGATCGTTGATTCCTTCGAAGGTCGCATTGGGCCCGAATGGAGGTCTCGCTGCTTTAAATTTTTCCGCGGCCCACGGCGTCATCGGGAGCTCGCCGGTAACGTCCCAGCGCAGCCCGCCTCTGAGTCCCGGCCCCCAGAGTCCTGACAGATCAGGTACGTTGGCAGCCGGTTGCATTTGCCGGCCTATAGCAGTTTGAGAAAATGCGGCGCTCTGAGCCATCAGAACGCAGCTGAACACCGAGAATGTCAACCAAGCGATGGCACGGCCGGTCATTATGATTTCGCACCTCAAAATTGTTCCGGAGCTGGGAGCAGAGTTGTCACGGCATTGTCTTTCGAGCTCATCGAGTCGGCAGGGCGGCTCCGTTGATGACAACCTTCAAGACGTTATATTGAACGCCCGTAGTTCCCACCGGTGCGCCGTTTTTGGCCGGATATGTGTCCGCCGTGATCTGGTCGCCCGGTTTCATCGAGTTCTTAGTCCAGCCCACTCGATTCATGTGGATCGGGGAGGCGAGCTCTAGAAGCCAGTGTTGGACTTCACCACTGGATGTTTTCACGTCCACGTGGATGACACAATGGGGATTGCTCCAATCGAATGCCGTCACAACGCCGCTGATCGTAATTGCCTTGTCCATGTCGTAGCCGGCGGTGCCGTGATGCGCGAGGGCTGGACAGGTGGATGCAAGGCAGACAGCCAAGGTGAAAGCGACGGATCGCATTCTCTTCTTGAAATTCATCAAACGCCTCCTTTAAAAGGTCGAACGCCGCAAGCCCTTTTGCGTCCCGGGCATGCGCATTTCTCAATTTTCCTTGCATGGCTACGGCGTCAGCGACGCGACATAGGCTGCTATCGCCACCATGTCTTCCTGGCTCAAATCCATGACCACCGTTTTCATCGGCTCGGTGCTGGCACCGGACCTGGCGCTCGTCTGAATGTTGTGTAGTTGACGGAAGATAAAAATAGCCGAGCGTCCCGCGATCCTGGGCACGTCGCCCATGCCCCTGAGCGTCTCGCCATGGCACGTCTTGCAAGCGACCGTTTTTCCCCCGGCGCCGGTTTTAACGAGAGCTTCTCCTTTTGCGATGCTGCCGACCGGAACGTAGGCAATAAATCCTGAGTGCGGGTCATAGCTCAGCGCTCTCGCCGGATCTTGCGGCACCTCAATGATGCGATCGCCAAGTGGTTCCGTTTCCCCGCTCGGCAGCGGAAGCCGTAAGCGAGTGATGATCACGAACGTTTTGGGTACTGTCTCTGCCTCGGTTACCTTGACCCAAGGCTTCGGTTTGAGAGACGCAAACCATTCGGCGGCTTGCTGTGCGTCGTCGTCCGAGAGACCCTTGGCGATGAAATCCATGGGCGGAGCTGAGCGCGCGCCACTTCGAAAATTGTTTATCTGCTCCATGAAGTACGCCACAGGCAGGCCGGCGAGATTGCCAGATTGCGGATGCCCCATACCGGAGGCGAGGTGGCAATATGCACACGCCATGACCGGGTTTCCGCGTCCGTGCCGGACAACTTCGGGCATGGGAGGATGTTCGTCCGGGAACCAATCCGGCGGATTGAAGGCATCTATCCGCCCATGATCGTAGGTTTGGGAACTACCCGGCACGTGCTTGAGAGGCGCCTCATCGAAGCTCGCAGGCGGGTCTCCTACGGGAGCGGGAAATGCCCAGCCTAGATCTCCGGCGGGTTTCTGCTGTGGGGAAGCGGTTCTGATCGCAGCAACGCAAACTCCGGCCAGCACCAAAGCTCGAATGTGTATTCGCATCAAAATCGCCAGTGCCTCCATGTAGCAGTGCTAAATTCATAAACGAACATGTTCATTTTGTCAAGACTGAAAGGATTTCGCCGCGCAAAAGCGCCTTTCCTTTGGTCTCATATTCAATGGCAAAAAGCCTCTCCAGGTGAAGCGCTTCGGATAGCGCATCATTTTTCGCTTGACAATATATATGAACACGTTCATATACGAACCACATCGGCTTGCTCGGTAGGCTGTGGATTGCGGAATCTTGGGAGGTAGCAGGACGTGAGCTTCTTAGGGCGCGTCCGCGCCGGGTTCCAAATCCGCACTTGCCCTGCGGCCAGACAGAAAGACAAGACGGGGGTGAGTTATGTCGAACGGTCGGTCCGAGTGGGTTCGTTTGGTCGTTAGTTTCGCAACCAGTTTGAGCAAGTTCACGGCAGTTTTGGCTTTGATTCTCGCGGGCAGCGTAGCAACTTGGGGGCAAGCCACGGCACAGATTCACGGAACAGTTCAGGACTCCAGCGGTGCTGCGGTTCCAGATGCCAACGTGAAGGCAACACAAACCGACACCGCTGTATCGAGAACCGCTATCACTGAGGCGGACGGCAGCTACGTGCTAGCCGCTCTTCCGCTCGGACCGTACACAATCGAAGTATCCAGGGAAGGTTTCACCACGGCGGTGGAAAAAGGTATCGTTTTGCAGGTAAGTAGCGATCCGATGGTGCGAGTCACGCTCGAAGTCGGATCCGTGACGCAAACGGTTAGCGTTGAAGCGAATGCGCTCCAAGTGGAAACGCGCAGCGTTGGTGTCGGGACGACGCTGATCGAAACCCAGCGGATATTGGAATTGCCGCTCAACGGCCGGCAAGTGACCGATCTAATCACACTGAGCGGGTTGGCGGTGCAGACAGCTACATCACCCGGATACAACATGCCCACGGGTGTAAACATCTCCGTCGCTGGCGGACTCAGCCACAGTATTCAGTACAATCTGGACGGGGCGTCGCATATAGACACGTATGACGGCACGAACATGCCGCTCCCGTTTCCAGATGCGCTTCAGGAGTTTCGACTGGTCACCAGTACGCAGGATGCATCGGGCGGCGGGCACTCGAGCGCCTCGGTGAATGCCGTGACCAAGGCCGGCACGAACGCGATTCATGGCGATGCGTTCGAGTTCTTCCGCAATGCCGCCTTAAACGGGAAGGACTTTTTTGCTAGCCAGAATGACCAACTCAAGCGCAATCAGTTCGGCGGCGTGATCGGCGGCCCCATCAAGAAAGATAAGCTGTTCTTCTTCGTGGGCTACCAGGGCACCAGAACTCGCCAGAACTCAAAAAGTACCATCGAGTTTGTTCCCACAGCCGCGATGCAAACCGGTGACTTTTCAGCCTACATAAATAACAAATGTGGACCTACCGACCCCAATGCGTTCGACGCCACCGACCACCTCAAGTCTCCGCTGAGCCCGGCGGCCGTGGCTATCGCAGCCAAACTTCCTAAGGCTCTCGATGCCTGCGGGACGGTTCAGACCGGAGAACCTCTCCATGAAAACGATTTTGAAGTTCCCGCACGGCTCGACTATCACCTGAGCGACAAGCAGAGCCTTTTTGCGCGCTATCTGGCGACCAGGATCGAGAAATCGGTCCCTTATGATGTCAATCCGAGCGACCTTCTCGCAACCAGCGGCGTCGGCAACGATGATTTGGCCCAATCCCTGACGTTGGGCCATACGTATGTGTTCAGCGCTTCCCTGGTTAATTCCTTCCGCGTTTTCGGAAATCGTATTGGTGGGAACCATGCCTTCCCAAAGTCTTTTACGCCGCAGGACGTTGGGATCCAGAATTTCTTCGGGGGCTACACTCCGGACATGATGTCGATATTGCTACCGGGTGCTTTTCAGATTGGTTTTACTGCCAACTTCTTGACCACGCGGGAAGGGGTAACGAATTTCGGGCTCAACGACGATATTACCTTGATTCGGGGATCGCACCAGATTTCCTTCGGTGGAAGTGCGATGCACGCAATCTTGAATGAGGATTCGTTCGCTTGGGCTCCGGGTGTGTTCATCTTCGCTGGGGTGCCGCACCTTCCGCAATTTGGTATCGACGGAACGGGTTCTAGTCTTGGCGACTTTCTGGTGGGGACATACACTGTGCTTCATCAGGCCAACCCAAATCCCAACAACACGACCCAGCACTTCTTTGGGTTGTATGTGGGAGACTCCTGGAAAACCACGTCGAAACTAACCTTGAATTATGGTGTCCGTTGGAATCCATTCTTTCCCATGCAGTTCATCCATTCCGACGTTTACAATTTCAGTCTGCCCGCATTTCTTGCGAATACGAGGAGCACCGTCATTCCCACCGCTCCTCCAGGTTTCTCCTATCCGGGCGACCCTGGATTTCCGGGCAGAGCCGGGCTCGATCACCGATTGGGTCACTTTGAACCGCGTTTCGGATTCGCGTGGGATCCTTCTGGAAACGGGAAGATGGCCATTCGTGGCGGCGCCGGAATCGCGTATGACTTTATCCGGCAGGACCTCCACCAAAATACTTCCAGCGTGGCGCCCTTCCGCCTGACGGTAATCAATAACTTCGGAAAACTGGACGATCCCTACGCGAACGTCCCTGGCGGAAATCCGTTCCCTTATACCTTCGATCCAAAAAACCCCGTATTCCCGAGCACCCCGCTATACCAGGGATTCTATCCCATCCCTCGGGATCTGAAGACCACGGAACAATACGCGTGGAACCTCGGAATCCAGCGGCAAGTCACGTCGAGCTTGTTCGCGTCAGCGACCTACGTGGGCACGCAAATCATTCACACTTGGACTGCCATCGATCTGAATCCGGGCCAATTCATTCCCGGAAATTGCAGTCCGGGGCAATTCGGCCTGCGTGGCCCCGGTCCTTGCACAACGTCCCAGAATGTCAACCAGCGGCGACTGCTAGAACTGGAGAATCCGTCCGCTGGGAATGTACTGGGGAGTATGACCCAATTGGATGACGGGGGCACGCAGCACTATCATGGCCTGCTACTCAACGCCACCTGGCGGAAGGGGAACGTGAACTTGGCGGGGAATTTCACCTGGTCCCACTGTATCGGGCTTGCGCAAATCGGCGTCACGAATATCCAATCCACCTACCCGCACCAGCCTTACCAGAATAACGCCCCGATCAACAAATACTCGGATTATGGTGATTGTTTCAACGGGGCGCTGGATCTTCGACGCGAAGGGAACGTGACGCTGGTGGTCAGTACTCCGAAGTTCTCGAGAGACTGGGCACGACGCTTGGGCACTGGCTGGACCTTCTCGAGCATCGTTACCGCGCGATCCGGCTGGCCTCTTACGGTAGACGTTGGAAGCGACGTAGCCGAGAACGGCCTGTATCAAGGAGCTGGGAACTATCCCATACCGCAACGTCCAGACCAAGTGCTCGCGAATACGGCATCGGCCACCCGGGGACAGCCCTGCTCGCCGGCGCCGTGCGTTAGCTATTTCAACTCTGCTGCGTTCCAAAGTCCGACCCCGGGCACTTACGGCAATATGGGAGTCGGCAGCCTACGCAGCCCGGGATTCTGGGAGTGGGACCAGACCATCGCCAGACAATTCAAGGTTAGGGAGAGCCAAAGCATCGAGGTTCGCGCCGAGGCCTTCAACGTGACCAACAGCGTTCGATTCTATATTGCCCCCACTGGGGACAACGCCATGATCTTCTCCAGTCCTACGTTCGGTAACATCACCGAGGCTGCTTCCACAACCGGTTCAAGCTCGCCCTTTGGGAGTGGCGGCAGAATCGTTCAGTTTGCGTTAAAGTACGTGTTTTAGGGCGACTAACCGCTTCGAAGCCGCGCACGGCTTCGGATTTACGGGGAACGAGAAAGATTTCGCTTGACGGAGGCACTCATGAGTTCCGAGAACAAGAATGAAGATCAGGAGTTCAAGAAGGCTAGCCGGCGCAAGTTTTTGAAGCAGGGCGCCGCGCTCGCCTGCATGACGGCGGCCGGACTAAAGGCCGCTGCTCAAGGTCAGGAGGATCCGAAGCTGCGCACGGACTACGTTCCCGAGGACCAGGTTCCCCAGGACCACGTTGTGCGCAACCCGTGGACCGGGGAAATGATGCGCGACGAAGAGGGAAACCTCGTCGTGGACTGGACCGGCACCCCTCAGTGGGCGGCCTATCAAAAAAGTACCCGCGCGGTAGGCGGGAGCCGGTACGGGAAAATAGAGGTGGACTCGCGTTTATACGGCGTCCGCTCGAAGTTCGTCACCACACACCGGCGGGCCTTCGACGGCGGATCGGGCCCCGGCTATTCGGGTACGCCTACTGCGCCCGAGTCGATCAAGACCTATTTCTTTTCGCTGTTATCGCCCATCGATGCCCAAATGGGAGTGATCACGCCCGCCGGGCTTCACTTCACCGATGAGCACGGCGAGGTACCCGAGATCGATCCCCGCGAGCACCGGTTGACCATTTACGGCATGGTGGACCGTCCGATTACGCTCACGATGGATGAACTCATGTCGTTGCCTTCGGTTTCTCGCGTGCACTTTGTCGAGTGTAACTCCGACGGCGAGACGCGTGACTTGCGCAAGCTGGATTGGGCCACGGCCGGCCATTGCTTTGGGGAATTGAGCTGCAGCGAGTGGACCGGCGTGCTCATGTCCACGCTGCTCGACATGGTTGGAGTGAAAAAGGGAGCGAAATGGTTTTACGCCTCGGCGGGAGACGAATACAACCAAACCTGGTCGATTCCGCTGTGGAAGGGCATGGACGATGCCCTCATCGCGTACGGCCAAAACGGGGAGCCGCTGCGCATTGAGCAGGGTTTCCCGGTCCGATTAGTGGTTCCCGGCTTTCAAGGAACCATGAATATCAAGCGATTACGGAGAATCAAGATCACGGACGAGCTCACACTCTTCCATCGGATGTATGGAGACACGCGCGCCAACGGCAAGATTACATGGTTTCGGCTGGAGCTGCCGCCGCAATCGTGCATTTTGCGTCCCTCAGGCGGACAACAACTGACGCGCCACGGATTCCAAGAGATTCGCGGCATCGCCTGGTCCGGTCAGGGAAAGATCACCAGAGTCGAGGTCACGGTGGATGCCGGGAAAACCTGGAAAGACGCCCAGATTCAAGGCCCGGTGCATTCCAAGGCTCACACGCGTTTTACTTTCCCGTGGACCTGGAACGGGCAAGAAACGATTATCGCAGCCCGTTGCACGGACGAGAAAGGTTCTGTCCAGCCGTTGACGCCAGAGGCCGCCAAAATGCGTGGCTACAGCTTGGAGAATTTCAAGAAAGAGGTCATTCAGCGCAACAACATTCCGCAACCCTGGAAAATCGATCGAGATGGGAGGATAACCAATGCGATATTTTCGATTTGAGGCATTAGCATCCGTAATTGTCCTGTCAGCCAGCTTCGTCTGTGGATCGGCGTTTGCCCAGACGCAACAGGCTCGGGCGCAGGCACAAACGCAACCGCAGACCCAGCCACAAACTCAGCCACAGGCGAAGGCGCCGTCGAAACCACAGGCGAAGCCCCAGGCGCCCTCCATCACCGGTGTCGGCGCCGCTCCCACGCAGGAAGACATGGGCAATCTCGCGTGGACCTCTGGTGCTCACGGCAAAGACCTCCCGCCGGGAAGCGGCACCGCGAAACAAGGCGCTGAAATCTTCGCGGCGAAGTGCGCGATGTGCCATGGCGAAGACGGCCACGGTGTGCGTCAGGAGCCAGGGGCCTTTTCCTCCATCGGAGGTCGTCCGTTGGTAGGGCCGAAGAAGGAGGGACCGAATAACCCGTGGATGACGCCCATCACCAACGGGGCGCCATTTCCCGAAGTCATTTTCAACACAATCGCCGTCGAGATGCCCATGTTTCGGCCGGGAACGCTCAAGGCGGACGAGGTTTATTCGCTTGCGGCGTTCCTTTTCTGGAAGAACGGGTACATCAAGGAAGATGATGTCCTGAGTCGTGAAACGCTGGTGCAGATTCAATTGCCGAACCGGCTGTTCTTTCCGGCTTCGGATGCTAACTTTCTGGACTTGAAGAAGCGCGGCTGCTACGAGACGCACGGCGTTTGCCTCGGTGACTAATTTTGCTGAGAAGAGCGACCGCATTGTGACAATTCAGATCGTTTGATACTCGGGCCGCAGACGTGCGATAGAAATGGGCTACGACGAGGAACAAGACGCTGACGCGCTGCAAGAGGTGCGCGCTCCGAATGGCAGAAACTCCGGCTTCGGCGGAGCGTCAAGGCGGCAGTTCGTCTCCACTCTGGCTGCCCTTTGCACCGCCCAATTGATCCCCTGGGACGTGGGGTTCGGGCAGGCGGCTTCACCCCAATCGGGTGGAGCGCCGCTGCGAATCATTGATGTGCATCATCATTTGATGCCCCCCAAGTACGTCGCGGCGAGGAAAGCAGACATTCTGAAAGTCTCCGCAATTCCCTCGGTTGTCGATTGGACCCCGGAGCAGTCTCTCGAAGACATGGACAAAAACGGAGTGCGCACTTCTCTTGTGTCCGTTTCGACTCCGGGTATCTGGTTCGGAAATGCCGAGGAAGCCAGACGTCTGTCCCGGGAGTGCAACGAATTTGCGGCACAGATGACGAGGGATCATCCGGGGCGCTTCGGGTTTTTTGCGGCCATTCCTTTGCCCGACGCCGAAGGCAGCCTAAGAGAAATCGAGTATGCCATCGAGACCCTCCACGCAGACGGAATCGGACTGCTCTCCAACTACGAAGGAAAGTATCTCGGCGATTCTGCGTTCGGACCCGTATTCGACGAGCTGAATCGCCGAAAGCTGACCGTATATGTACACCCGACATCCACGGCGTGCTGCTGGAATATCGTTCCGAACATTCCGATATCCACTGAGGAGTTTGGATTCGACACGACGCGGACGATCACCAGCCTTCTCTACAATGGAACGCTCTCCCGCTGTTCAAGCACCAAGTTCATCTTCTCTCATGGGGGAGGAACGATTCCCATGCTCGCCGGGCGCATCGGCGGAGCGGCACGCCGGATGACTAACGTGGCACCACGCGGGCCCGATTACGAGTTCCAGAAACTCTATTTCGATACGGCGAGCGCAACGAACGCGCCGGCGATGGCCGCGATTCTGAAGCTCGTGCCGCCGAGCCATGTGATGTTTGGGACGGACTTTCCCTGGGGGAACGCCGGAAATGGACTCCGCGGTTTGGAGAGTGTCGGTCTAAGTGAAAGCGAGATTCGAGCCATCGAGTACGAAAGTGCGCTTCAGTTGTTCCCTCGCCTCAAGGAATCCAGCTGAATCTCGTCCACAGCTCGCAGCCGGCACATCAGAGCCTGCGCGGAGGAACTCCATGGTGGTGATTCAGTTTACCTTGAATGGCAAGCCCCAACTCGTCGCGCAATGAGCGGGCACCAAAGGTCAGCGGATGGCCGTTGGCTTTGCCTCCCGCCGACGGCTTCTCATTTGCGGCACAGAGCTGTGCAATGATCACTTTTTCTCAAACTTAATTCCTGAGGGCAAGACCCAACCGCTCACACCTCTAGTGGCTGCTTCGGCCTGTGGTATTTTCGGTAGCCGCCCCTTCGCAGTTCGAAGCTGTGAAAAAACCAATTTGCCAATGTTATTGGGGGTTTTTGGGATGATACAAAATGTATGCCGAGGTGCGAATAATCGCTTGTAGGGCTTCTAATTGAGAAAAGTTTTTGAGGCCATTTCAGAGTTTGGGTTATTTCACAGCTTCAGTTCTCGAAGAGCGGAGGTTTGGTTTTTCTTTTTCCTGTCTATCTACTCGCCTCGCGAAAATTCAAAACGGGTCGTGCAAGAATGACTGCGAGACTGTAGTCGATTTTGTAGCTGCGAAAGCACCAAGGTTCAACAAGATTCAATCAACTTCAATAAGCGAACCGCAAACGTTTCACCAAGAATCACTTAGAATCCATAAAGTTCCATAGACTTCAACAAGCTTTGGCATCTGGTTCGGGACCAGGAGGTCGGACCCGAACCGCCGAATCTCCGCAGTATATCCGATCCAGCAATCGAGTGAAGAATGGAAACCATCAAGTCGCCAAGAACCCCGAAACAGGGAATAGATATTCCCTCCTCATTCCCTGATCGATCCCTATTCCGATTCGCCGCATGAGCGCTATTTTGCGGGCTAACATGCACGCTTGTCATTACTTAACTGCGGGGAAGTGCGACTGAGCGCGCGATTTTCCCTGTTTTCTTCCCTGTTAGCAGGGAATTTGGCAGAGAAGAGTTCGCACGAGACTGCATCCTCCGCCATTTCATTCCGGAACTGTCGCCGTCTGCCCCGGCGGTGTGCGCGTCATGCGGCGACCGAAACCGGGCGAGCGCGTTTGATCCGCTGGCGTTGGCGCGGTGAGTGCATGGCCTTCCAAAGATCGCTGCGCCGCTGCACGTTCAGCCAGAAATCGGGGCTATTGCCGAACACCCGGGCGAGGATTAGCGCGGTCGCGGCGGTGACGTTGCGGCGGTTGTTGCACAGCTCGTTGACGTGCTTGCGCTGCACGCCCATCGCTTTCGCCAGCGCACCTTGCGTCAGGCGCATCGGTTCCATGAATTCTTCGATCAGAATTTCGCCGACGCTGGCCGGCTTGCGCTTCGTCGTTAACATGGTTCACCTCACATATACTCATTGCTAGCCTGCCATTGCTTCAGGCCAGTTGACTAGCTCCCGTCGCGGATGATGCGGCAGGACTCGATGTCGAAGCTGACGTCTCCGATGGTCAGGCGCGTCTGGTCGCGGAAGCCGGAGATGAAGCGAAGGAAGCGCCAGACGTCGGCGAAATTTGTAGCGAGGCCGATCGAGGCGCGGATGGCGCCGGCGCTTTTGTGGCCGCGTTCCTGCATCAACCGGACAAAACTCAACAGGTTGATTTCGGCGCCCATGGTGAAGCCGGCGCGCATGTCTTCTTCCGTCAAACCTTCCGCGATTTCTCCCGCGCCGGGATTGCAGAAGCATCCGGTGCGCAGGGAAATATTTTCCGCGCCCGCCAATTCCTCGACGCGGCGGTAATCGAGCAGGTGTCCCTGCGGGTCGTAGAGATTGAGCGTCACGGTTCCTCCGCGCGCCTGCGTTGTGGCTGGACCGTAGATGCGCACCATGGCGCGGCCATTCGTGTGGCGCAACGCGAGCAACTCTTCCAGCAGCCATCCCGTAAGGCAACGCACTCGTTCCGCGATCGTCTCGATGCCGATCGATTGCAGGTGCAGCAAACCAATTTCCACGGCGGGGATAGAGAGATAGTTCAATGTGCCGTCCTCAAACGCGGCTTCGTTCGGCGACAGCACGTGCGCCTGTCCCTGAACCGACGCGAAATTTACAGTTCCGCCGGCGAACCACGGACGTTTCAGGCTCGCCAAAGCGGATCGGCGAATGAGCAGCGCGCCGACGCCTGTCGGATGGCCGAACATTTTGTAAAAAGAGAGCGTCACAAAATCCGGCTGCACGGCCGTGAGGTCCAGGCGGCTGGTGGGCACAAAGGCGGCCGCATCGAGCAGCACGCTCCATCCTTTGCTCTGCGCTTTTGCGACGAGATCGAGGGGGTGCTTCACGCCAGAAAAGTTAGACTGCGCCGGATAGGCAAACAGATTGGCGTGGGCCGGATCGGCCTCGTCCAGCAAAGTTTCGAGGCGTGCAAGGTCCAGCCGAAGTTCCGGCATCACCAGCGGCGCGTAGGAGACGCTGGCGCCTTTGGCGCGCGCGAATTCGCGAATTCCATTTACGGAGTTGTGATTGTCGAAGGTGAGAAGGTAGCGGCTGCCCGGTGCAAAGGGAAAGGATTCGCCTACGAGTTTGAGCGCTGCCGAGGCGTTTTGCGTGAAGACCAGGATGTAATCTTCGGCGCGGGCATTGAAGTAGCTCAGAATGAGACGGCGCGTGCGTTCGACATGATCCGTTGTTGTTGCCGACGTCGGATTAGCGGAGTGCGGATTGCCTAAAACGCCGGAGCGCAACAGCTCGAAATGTTTTTGCAATTGCGATTCCGCGTAGAGAGAACCGCCGGTGTAGTCGAGGTAGACCTGGCCGTGCTCGTCCAGGCGGCGATATTCCGTTGCGCGCAGATCATCCAGCAATAACGTCTTCTTGAAGCCCGGGAAGCGCGCAATAAAGTCGGCGCGCGCTTCTTCGACCTGAAGTTTTTCCTGCGCGCTGCTTTCCGCCATGTCTTGCATTTTATTCCTTCCGCGCCGGCTTTGCGAACGAAGGCTGCCAATTCCTTTCGATTCCTAAAAGTGGTGCTCCTTGGGCAAAGTCGGTGTAGTCTTTCGGGCGCCGGAAAAAGTGTGAAACTGCGGTAGTGGATCAAGTTGCTTGGGATCGGGATTTTAATAGGACAGCCACTCTTGGCTGTCCCGCACAATCTCAGCAGGGCTTTCAGGGACAGCCAAGAGTGGCTGTCCTACCGAGCGTTGACGGAGGACGAAGCGATGAGAAATCAATTCGACATATCGAAACGCGCCGTCGTTTTCCTTTCTGTTGCGATGCTGGGATTCGCAATCGGAGGATGGGCGTCCCCGCAGTTTCACGAGCCTGCGAGCGATTCCTCGCCGGCGGCGAACGGTACAACAGCTCAGGCCGGTAGAATGCCGCCATTGGAAATTGCGCGGGAAGGCTATGTTTTCGCCGGAGGAAAATATTCGACGGATAAAGATGCGAAAATAATGAGCGGACAAATCTACGCGGAATTCCAAATTCCGGCCCACCAGAGGCATCCCTATCCGATCGTTTTCATTCACGGCGGAGCACAGACCGGTACTAATTTCACGGGAACCCCTGACGGCCGTGAAGGCTGGGCGCAATTTTTCTTGCGCCAAGGCTACGCGATCTACGTGGTCGATCAGGCCGGCCGCGGCAGGAGCGCGTATCTGGAGAGTGTCTACGGCCCCCAAGCAACGCAGAATGTCGATTTCGTGCAGCATCGCTTCACGGCGATTGAAAATTACAACCAATGGCCGCAAGCGCATTTGCACACGCAGTGGCCGGGCAAGGGCACGCCGGGCGATCCGGTCTTCGATCAGTTCTT
>Ga0116223_10001256_pt1 | contig 26750 bp, 18 predicted proteins | sample Sb_taG_3_FD_90092 | JGI IMG/M metagenome (GOLD analysis project Ga0116223, IMG submission 90092) | Peat soil microbial communities from Weissenstadt, Germany - Sb_50d_a_PC metaG | ecosystem: Environmental > Terrestrial > Soil > Wetlands > Peat | place: Germany: Weissenstadt | collected 2010-09-21 | reverse complement strand
CTGTCGATGCTGGAGCTGCTGGAGCATTACGACCTCGACGAACTTCGCCGCTTGGCCAATTTCGCGCGACCCAGTTGTGAGCCGGACGACAGCACTTGACCGAAGTTGTGTAGATACCACAGGCACAAGGCCGTGGCATCCAACCTGGAGATACCCGCCATGAATCTCCCCCCGAACCCGTCCCGTCCGCCCGCCGTGCGGATGATGGAATTCCTCAACCTGAGTCCCGACCCCTGGCAGCTCCAGGTGCTGGAGTGCAACCATCCGCGCAAGCTCCTCAACTGCTCGCGCCAGGCTGGGAAGTCCACCGTCGTCGCGGTGCATGCCCTGGCTGAGGCCGTCTTCACCCCGTACACGCTGGTGCTGCTGCTGGCCCCCAGCTACCGCCAGGCGCAGGAGCTGTTCCGCAAGGTGACCGACGGCTACCACGAACTCGGCAAGCCGCTGCTGAAGCGCCTCAACAACGAGGAATTGCTCCTGACCAACCACAGCCGCATCGTGCCGCTGCCCTGCCGCGAGGAAACGATCCGTGGCTTCTCCAACGTCAGCCTCATCATCATCGACGAGGCCGCCCGCGTCCCCGACGACCTGTACCGCGCCGTGCGGCCGATGCTGGCCGTGTCCGACGGCCGGCTGATCTGCCTGTCCACCCCCTACGGCCGCCGCGGCTTCTTCTACCAGGCCTGGGCCAACGGCGGCGCCGACTGGATGCGCATCGAGGTGCCGGCCGAGCGCATCAGCCGCATCAAGCCGTCGTTCCTGGCCGAGGAGCGTCGGCAGCACGGCGAGTCGTACGTCCGCCAGGAGTACGGCTGCTCGTTCGAGGCGCTGGAGGGGCTGGTCTACCCCGACTTCGCCCGCGTGATCGTCGCCGGCCCGGCCCCGGCCGGCGCGCCCGTGGGCGGCCTCGACTTCGGGGTGCGCAACCCCTTCGCCGCCGTCTGGGGCGTCCTGGACCGCGACGACGTCCTGTGGCTGACCGGCGAGCACTACTGCCGCAACCAGACGCTCGACTTCCACAAGCGACACATGCCGCCGGAGGTGATGTGGTACTGCGACCCGGCGGGGGCGCGCGAGCGCATCGAGCTGGTGGCGGGCGGCCGCAAGGTGTGCAAGGGGATCAACGACCTGCGCCTGGGGATCATGGCCGTGAGGGCCCGGCTGGAGACGGGTCGGCTGCGGGTGCTGGAGGGGGCGTGCCCCAACCTGCTCTACGAGGCGGGTCTGTACCGCTACGAGGACGGGGCCGGCGGCCGAGGGTCAGAGACGCCGCTGGCCGAGAACAACCACGCGCTGGACGCGCTGCGCTACCTGGTCAGCCGCCTGGACGAGCGGCGCATGGCCCGGGACCGCCGCGCCGTCCCGCCGCCCGAGGCCGGCGTAGCGCCTCCGACGCCCGCGCCCCGGCCGAAGGAACACTGGCTGAAGCGCTGGGGCAACGAGGACCTCTGGACGCCCATCGGCTGAGGCGGCCTGTGTTTGCCTTCTTCTTTCGTGTGTTTCGTGTGTTTCGTGGTGGTTCTCTTCTTCTGAGAGGTGCGTCATGTCCGGTCCGATCCGCAATCGCATCAAGGCTCACCGCCGCGTCCGCGCCGGCGACCTGGTGCCGCACGAGTTCAACTATCGCCTTCACCCCGAGACGCAACGCGCGGCTCTGGAAGCGCTGTACCGGCAGGTAGGCTTCGCCCGCAGCCTGCTGGCCTACGAATTGCCCGACGGCCGGCTGAAACTGATCGACGGCCACCTGCGGCGGGACATCGACCCCGACATGGAGGTAGAGGTCGAGGTGCTGGACGTCAACGACGACGAGGCGCGGACGCTGCTGTTGACCATCGACCCGCTGGCGAAGCTGGCGGAGCAGCAAGAGCAACTGCGGCAGCGGCTGACGGAGCTGGCGCCCCCAGTGCCGCCGGAGCTGGCGGAGGCATGGCAGGCGGCGGCCGAGGCGTGCCTGGAGCGGCCGAAGGGGAAGGGGCTGCGGGGTGAGGCGCTGGAAGAGCAGTGGTACGTGCTGGTGACCTGCCGCGACGAGAAGCACCAGGTGGAATTGTTGGGGCGGTTCAAGGGCGAGGGACTGACGTGCAAGGCGGTGCTGACGTGATCGGGTCGAGGGCTCGTACGGCTTCTGCGCCGGGGAACGTCCTCATGCGCTGGCGAGCGGATGACTTCGCCGGGTGGCCATCCCACTCGCTTCGCCAGGTCATTTACCCCTGCGCCAGCTATGTCTGAACCCAAGGACAAAACCGACGCACGAACTAATTGCTACGAGCGCATTGGGTATGAACGAGGATGCCCTCGGGTCGTACGCCGGGTCGATCAACATGAACGCAAGGAAGGCGAGCATTCCCAACCCGCCGCTGGCCAACCCGGCATAACACCCGAACCGAAAGCTGTAGAACATGTTGCCCACCACCGGCGCTGGGAAGGTGTCGGGAGTCGAGTCGTCGCTGGCTTGCACTCCCCACCCCGTTTATCGACTACGGTAAAGGATGTCGGAGAACTGGCCGCTGGCCCGCATGTCCTCACGCCCCGTGACGCATCTGAGCGATTGTCGCCAGCACCTCCGCCCGCGCCGGCTGTAGGTGAGACATTCCCTCCCCGATGAGCGTATCGAACAGCGAGCGTGCGTGGGTCAGTTCATCGAGGGCCTCAGCATGGCGGCCTTGCGCCCGCAGGGCCGTGGATAGGCTTCCCCGCGCTTGGGCCAGTAGTAGCCGGTCTTGAGAAAAGCCGTGCCGCACCGAGTTGCCCACACTCTCGACAGCCTGGTGTAGTTGGCGCTCGCCCTCCCGCGGCCGCCCCAGCGCGCACAGCGACAAACCAAGTCCGATGCGGCTCTCATTTTGATTGCGGATGAACTCCAGGCAACCGTCTGCGACCAGGGTCGCGAAGCGATCGTTGGCTGCCCGGAACGCCCCTTCAGCCTCGGCAGTGCGACCGGCGAACAGCAGCGACCACCCCAGCCCCTGTAGCCCCGCGGCGGTGTATCGACCGACGTGTGACTGTCCTTCGCCGGCCAGTTCGTCGAGCAGGCGTAGCGCGCGGCGGAACGCCGCGACGGCCGCGCTGCTTGCCCCCCGCTGCTGCTGGCTCCAACCTTGGCTAAGAATCGCGACCGCCAAGCTCAGCCGCAGTTCCGGCCGTCCCTCGAGATCGCGCACGGCCGTCCGAGCCTCCTCTTCCGCCTCGGCGGTGCGGCCGGCAGCGCGCAGCACGTTGCTCAGCTCCCCGCGGTACCGGGCCAAGAGGCCGTACAACCCCGCGCCGTTCCCCTGGCGCCCGAGTTGGACCGCCTGCCGATAGCGCTGCTCCGCTTCGGCCAGACGGCCTTGGCGTCCCAGCGCCCCAGCCAACGCGGCGTAGGTCGCCGCCAGGGAGTCGCACAGGCTACCGTGTTTTTCCTCGTGGACCAGCCGCGCGCGAATCTCCAGCGCCTGTTCGGCCGCGGCAACGGCCCCGTCCAGCTCCCCCTGGTCTGTCAGAGCCGTCGCCAGGCCGACCAACGAGTCGGCCCAGGCGTCGCGCAGTTCCAGCTGCCCGGCGCGGATCAGCCGCCGACGAATGGCGAGGGCGGCCCGGAACTCGGGGAGGGCCACGCCCAGATTCGCCTCCGACTGCAACAGCAACCCGACGCTGTTGTGCAGGTGCGCTTCCACGGCTTCGTTCTGGCACTCGCCCTCGCGCCACAACTCCCCCAAGACCACGACGGCTCGGCGGCAATGCGGCCGCGCGTCCGTCACGCGCCCCAACGTGTCAAGGGCGGAGGCCAGGTTGTTCTCGGCGACCGCCAGCATCTCGCGGAATTCGGCGCGCCCCGCCCGGATCGACTCGTCCAGGAAGGCGATGACGCGCTCTCCCTCGGACACTGCCTCCGGCGGCCGCCCGGCGGCGTGCAGGGCGCCTGCGATGTTCACTCGCGCCCACACCAGCGCACACTCTATCCCCTCCGCGCGCGCCCGGGCCTGCTCGAACAGTTCCACGGCCAGCGCCTCGTCGCGGATTCCCTCCTCGACCTGCCCGGCTCCCAGCTGCGCCAGGCCCAGGGCGTAATGTGCGTAGCCCTGGGCTGCGCGGCAGTCGATGCCCTCGTCGCGGAGGCGGTGCCCGAGGACAACGGCTTGCCGTCCCTGGGCGACGGCCTCGTCAGGCCGGCCGACATACCAAAGTGTCACCGCCAACTGGCCGCGGGCCCGGACCAGCAACTCGCGGTGCGGCGCGGAGGTGGCGTGCTCTGGGCGGCCCAGGATGCGGACGGCTTCTTCGAGCTCGAGGACGGCTTCACGATGCCGTCGCAGCTGTTCGCGCAACGCCTCGCCGACGCGGACGTGCCAGCCGGCCCGGGCGAGGTCGGTGCCCGTCGCCTGTCGATCCCGGTAGCAGTGCTGGTAATGGGGAAGGAAACCGCTGGCCGCCAGGGCCACGAACAGCCCCTCGTTCGACCGCTGCGCCTCGAAACAGTCCACCAGGTAGTCGCCAATCTCGCCGTAGTACCACCCGACCAGCAGCGCCGCGTGCGGGCCACATTCCTCGGCCTCTGTGCGCAACTCGAGTTCGGCGTTGCGCGTCACCGGGAAGCGGCGCCAGACGCGGTTGAATAGCACCCCCGCGAACGACAGCACGACCGAGATGAGGCCCATGTCGAAAACGGTGCGCGTGATGAAGGTGAGCAGACAACCCAGGAAGCCAGTGGGCGCCAACCGCGGCACTTTCAGATGATAGGTGTCGGCGATGTCGAGGAAAACGTCTGTGCGCAGGAGGTTTGCCAGCACATAGGCAGCCGCCGACACGTGATCGACGTCCCCCGGCTCGGCAGCGGCGAAGATGCCTGGGTCCAGGGCATAGACCGATCGGAATACGACCGACTCCGTCGCGATCAGAAGTGGTGCCGCCAGCAGCGAGACGGCGGCGACGGCGAACGGGAACCGCTTTGGCGCGAGCGGGCAGATCACGCGCCAGCGTGCCAGGCGGTCTAGCCAGCCGCGCGATCCGACGAGCACCCAGGTGAGTAGCCCCGACATCGCCAGGGCCAGAACCAGGGCGGGGAGCGTGCCGACGAAGAACGGCGCCGCCGCGCACGCGACCAGTACCCCACCCATGACCAGCTTGCGCACATGGCGCGCAAGGGCGCGGCTGGAGTGCGGCGGCTCGGCATCATGGCGCAGCTCATCGATCAGGGACAGCAGGCGGCGCCGTTCGTCCCCGGCGAGTACCTCGGCGCAGTGGCGCAGGTAGGGTAGAGAGAAATTGCGCAGGATCGCCAGAGCGCGCCGTGCCTCACCAGCGTACTCGGTCCCGGCCTGAACGGCGGCCGCCAAGGCATCGACGGCGGACCGCAGCGACTCATCGACCGACCGCGCCAGGTGGCGGGTCCGGGCCGCGTCGCACGCCCGCAGCGCTTCGCGCAATTGAAACAGGACGTCCTCACCCCGTCCCAAGCCCCGCGCTCGGTACACCCCCGCGCTGAGGGCCTGAAGGAGGAGCTTGAGGAACACGAGGTCCATCAGGAATCGGCTCACGAAAATGACCGACCGGCCGCAGAAATTGTCCGCGGGGCTGATCAGCCGCCAGTCGAAGGTCTCCAGGACGTCGAAGAAGACCTGACCGTGTAAGACGGTGTCACAGCTCAGGACCAGGGCGTCCCGCCACGACGACACAGGGAGGGCGCCGGGAAAGGCGCCGTTGAGACGGGCGAACAGCACGGCCATCGCCACGAAGTACAGCGGCGCGACCAAGATGGTGATCAATTGCGACAGGAATGGGGCTACCTCCGGCCCGTCGGGGTAGCGGACCCAGCGCCGCCGGCGCACCCACCGGGCGATCGACCCCGAGAACAGCCCGACGGCCGCCAACCCGACCAGCACCGCGCTTTGCGCCCAGACGCCAACAGCGCCGCCCATCAGGCCGACGACACTGAACGGGATGAGCGCCGACCACGCGAGCCAGAACTGCGGGCGCAGCAATCGTAGCACGTTGAGGATGGCCGCACACTCGGCCCGTACACCCGACGTGAGCTTGCCGAAGGAAACCATCACCGCCCACCTCCGCCTCGGACGGCGCCCCACCCTGAGAACGGACCGGTCCGCCCGCGGCAAGGGGCCGCGGGCGGAACCGGAAGCCGGCCCCGCGACCGGGACCGGATCGCTCTACTTCGATCGACCGTATTGCTTCTCGTACGCCTTTACGCGCTCATCGAACTGGTTAGCGCGGTCCAGGAGCTGCTTCCGGCTCTTATTGAAGCGATCGATCTCATTATGCACGTCGGTTCTCGCCCGGTTAAGCCGGACGGCCTCGTCGTTATAGATCCGCCCCGCGGATTCGTTCGACTGGTCCGGGGGGTTGTCGTTGTGACGCTTCACGCTGGCATCGACCTCGTCGCTCTTCTGTTGCAAATCCTGCCGCCAGTTCTTGATCCGGGTTGCTTCAGCGGTAATCGCGTCAGCCTCCGCGTCCAAGAGTCGCTTCTGCTCCCGCTTGGGGTCCGCCTTGGGCGCCCCGACCGCATCCCGGAACTCTTGCGTGGGGCCCTTCTTGTCCGGGAGCGGTCCCTTCCCAGACCCCGGTGGCGAGTCGAACCGCCCGAGCCACTCCTTCACCTCTCTGAGTTGGCGGAGAGCCCCCGGGTCGCCGAGCTTGATCCCGTGCGAGTGCAGCTGTTTCGCTACCTCGTTCGTATCCGGTAGCCTCGTGGTGGGGTGTTCACTCACGAAAGTCTTCAGATCGTCCAGCGCCCGCTGTCCCGCCTTGACGGCCTTGGCGGCGGCCTCCGTCTTTTCCGTGACCTTCTCTTGCTGCTTCCGGATGACCTCTTGCTGCGCCTCGATCCGCACTTCACGCGCGCGGCGCACGTCCTCGGGCGCGCTGGGCGGCGGCGGCTCCTGGATCTTGCGCAGATCGGCTTTTGCCTGTTGCAGCTTCGTGACCGCCTCGCCCGCCTCTTCGTTGGCCTTTTTCGCCTGGTCCACCTTCTCGACGACGGTCTTGGCCTTGCCCGCCAGGTTTTGCTGCACCGGGTCCAGGCCCGATCCCAGGTTTTTCGGATCGATCTTCGGAGCATCGCCCTCTTGGCCCAGGGCTGGGGCCATCACAGCCGCCAGCAGCACAGCAGCGCAGATGAATGGTTTCATGGTAGCTACTCCTCGAAGGATACCCGGGGCCGCGCCGGAGGGATTTCCTCAAGACGCAAGCCCCCTGACTCTCTTGACTCACGCAGGCGGGCAGTGCTACTTGTCGGCGGCAGCCTTGATGATGCCGAGCACGACCAGCAGGGCGATGACGTAGGCCCACCACGGCAGCCCGGAGACCGTCTCCCACACACCCCCGGCGACCCCCCCGCCGCCACCCCCATCACCTGGCGGGGGCCCACCCGGGCCGGCGGTCTTGGCCGCTGCAGTGCCACCCGACTCGACTTTGCGCTCCGCGGGGCGGTATGACGAGTGCCCGCCGCCGCCTGAGTTCGCGGATGACTCAGAGCTTCCCGAGTCATGCTCGCGGCCGGAACCCGAGGAGGACGACTCCGAAGACGACGGCTCGGACGCCACTCCGGGCGTGCTCGGCGGGAGGAGCGGCGGCGGGTCCGGCGGCTTGAGGCTGACGCCAATATCGCGGTCGATGGGCGGCGGCGGAGGCAGGAAGGGCATGCCAGGTGGCAGGCCCACCGACGACCCCGGCGAGCGCATGATCTGGGCGCCGGCGTAGTCAGCCGCCATCGGCAAGGCCACGACTAGCAGCGCGAGAAGCGCCCCCAGTAGCGTAGGCGCGCGCCGCCGAAGCGCGGCAACACGAGACCCGAAGAAATGCGGAACCATGAGAAAACCTCCTTCTAAAGGACCCAGCGGGCCGACCCCGCCCTTTACCCACCACGTACCGCACAGCGCAGACCGGACTCTAGCGACCGCCCCGCGCACCCTGGCGCATTTCCTCACACGGCATCCCCGAACTGCGGCCTTGCAAAGCGCGAGAGCAAGCGAGGCCAGGGGACACCGCCGCGCACGGCGATTGACTCCGATGACAGAGGCGATGATAATGCTTGATAGCAAGCGGGCTTATGGGCGCACGCCCGACATTACTCTGGTCGAATCATTGAAACACTAACCTCGCACGATGATCGATTCCAGTTTGTGACACTCGCGCCGACCGCGTCCCCTCAACTTCCGGAGTTGAACGTGAAGGCCCCCCAACCCCTGTGGTGGAAGATGCCTCGCATCTCCACTGTCACCGACACGGAGCTGCTGCGCCAGGCCGTCGCCGGGGAGGACGGTGCTCGAGACAACTTCGTCCTCCGCTACCAGAGCGCCATTAGGCATTACTTGCGCACGATCCTCCTCAAAGAGAAGATGGCGCCCGACGCGGCCGGGGCGGACGCCATTGCCACGGAGGTTCACAACAGGCTGGTCGCTCGGCTTTACGCCGAGTTCGATAAGGGCTACGAGCGCCGGCCTCGCAAGCGCTTCTGCCGCGACTTGAAGCAGTGGCTCCAGGAGGAATTGCACCGCGTCCTCTATCCGCGCCGCGGGCCGGTCGAAGATCCGGCCGCGTGGATCGGCAGCATGGCCAAGGATGCCTTTGCGAAGGCGGAAGAGCGCCTGAAGAAGGTGCTGACCCTTCGCTCCTCGGTCCCGGACATGTATTACCGCGCTTTCCGCTGCGCCGAAGCACACGACGAGTCGTCCGACGCGCTGGCGGCGCGGTTGACTGAAGAGATCGGAAAAGGGGTTGCCGTCACGCCCGCGTGCTACCGGCAGTGGAAGTGCCGGGCCTACGACCAGTTCGGCATCTTTCTCGTCGAAGAGGTCGCTTGCCGCTTCCCCGAAATCGAGGACGACGAGGAGTTGTTTCAGCGGCTCGAGGAGGGCAAGTTGCTCCCCTACGTTCGCAAGTCGAAGACGTGCTGCGAACGCTTCGGCTTGCGTGAGGCCGATCACGAGTGAGGGCGCGCCTTCTTGCGCCGTGGAGACGCGCCGTCATGAACATCGTGAACATCAATGGGTACGAGAACCTCGAAGTGATCGGGGAAGGGGGTGGCGGGTGTGTCTACAAGGCGCGGGAGACGGCCACCGGGCGGACGGTCGCGATCAAGATCCTCCTCCCCGGCCTGCGGCAGAAGGAGGTCGCGCTGGCGCGGTTTAAGACGGAAGCCCGAACGCTCGCGGCTCTGAGCGACCCGCGCCTAGTAGTGCTCTACGCCGTCATCGAAACAACCGACGGGCCCGCCCTGGTCCTGGAGTTCGTGGAGAACAGCCTGGCCCAGCGCATCAACGGCCAGCCGCTCCCGGAAGCCGAGGCGGCGAGTATTGCCTGCGAAGTGGCCTCTGTCCTCGACAAGGCGCACAAGAAAGGGATCTTTCACAGGGACGTAAAGCCGTCTAATATCCTGCTGTCCGGCGACGGAACGCCCAAGCTTACTGACTTCGGCCTCGCCAAACAGGTCGGGCAACCCTCGCGCGGCGCCACGGTGACGGGACAGATTCTCGGCACGCCGTCTTACATGCCGCCGGAGCAGGCGCGCGGCGATGTTAACGCCCTGGATGCACGGGCGGACGTATACACCCTGGGCGCGACGCTCTACGAAATGCTAACCGGGGAACCCCCCTTCACCGGACCGACGCCGTTGGCCGTCCTGAGCAAGGTCCTCGCCATCGATCCCGTATCCCCCCGAGTCCTGCGGCCCGAACTCAATCGCGACCTGGAGACGATCTGCCTGAAGTGCCTGCGCAAGGAGCCGGCGAAACGCTACGCGAGTGCCGAGGCGCTGGCGGAGGACTTGCGCCGCTTCCTGGCCGGGGAGGCGATCTGGGCCCGGCCGACGCCCGCCTGGGAGCGGGGCTGGAAGTGGGCCAAGCGCCGGCCGTTGGTGGCAGCCCTGATCCTCGCCGGCCCCCTGGCCGGGCTCGTCTTCGCCGTGATGACAGCGGTGATATACGTGGTGTGGCGGTCGGAACAGGAGCAGCGCCGGCAGGCCGAACTCCGGCTGGCGGTGAATGACCTGGACCAAGGCTTGGGCCTGTGCGAGCAAGGCGAGGTTTGCCGCGGTCTACTGTGGCAGGCCCGCGCCCTCCAACAGGCCCCCGAGGATGACACTGACTTGCGCCGAGTCATCCGTCTCAACCTGGTCGCTTGGGGCTGCAAGGCCGTTCAGCGCCGCGCCGTAGCAAAGCACGACGGCGGACTCCATGCCGTCTACGTCAGCCACAACGGGCGCACCACCCTGACCTGTGACACCGCCGGCGTCGCCTGCCTGTGGGACGCGGACACGGGCGAACAGCGGCCCTTCGAGCCGCTGCGCCGTACCAAGCAACTCTGGCAAGGGGCCTTCAGCCCTGACGACCGTTGCGTTGCTGTATGCGGCGAAGACGAGACTGCCTGCCTTTGGGATCCCTCCAATGGACACCTCCTCCACACGTTGAGACATGGCGGCACGGTGTGGTCCGTGGCCTTCAGCCCGGACGGCCGCACCCTGGCGACCGGCAGCGCGGACAAGACGGCCTGCCTCTGGGACGTCAAGAGCGGCGAGAAGCTGATCGAACTATCGGGCCACGGCGGGGATGTCGCTGTTGTGGCCTTCAGCCCCGACGGCAAGCGCGTCTTGACGGCAAGTTTCGACGGGACCGCCCGGCTGTGGGACGCGGCCACGGGCCGGCAATGGGGCGCCGTTTTCCAGCATCGCAAGGAGGTGTTCGCCGCCCAATTCAGCCCCGATGGCACGCGCGTCGTCACCGGCAGTTATGACGGCACGGCAAGGATTTGGAACGCGGAGACGGGCAAGCCCATCGGGACGCCGATGCGGCACGACGACAGGATCCACGCCGGCGCGGCGGTGTTCAGTCCCGACGGCCAGACAGTCGTGACGGGGAGCTTTGACCGCACCGCCCGCGTGTGGGACGCGGCCACGGGCCTGCCGCGCGTGCAGGACCCGAACACGGACCAACCCGCCCAACCCGTGCTCTATCACCAATGCGAGGTTCACCGCATCGACTTCAGCCGCGACGGCCGCACCCTGCTCACCTGCGGCAGCGACGGGAGCGTACATCTGTGGGATGCGGCCACGGGCCAACCCCTGCTGCGCGAACCGCTGCGGCTGGATGGCGGAATCGAGATGGCGGTCTTCGGCGGCGACGGCCGGACTGTCTGGGTGGCGGACACCGGTCCTCATCACACCGCCTCCCTGTTCGCACTGCCCCCAGCGCCGCGGCCCCCGACGCTAGAGTTAAGAGACGCGGGGGTGAAGCGGCTGGCCCTCAGCCTCGACGGCGGGACTGTCCTGACGAACGACCGGGACGGGGCCGCCGTTCTGTGGGACGCGGCCACCGGGAAGCGCCGCACGGCGCTCGCGTCAGCTCCCAGAGACGTGTTCGCGGCGGCCTTTAGCGCAGACGGCAAAGTCCTCGTCACGGGCGGGAAAATTCCTCATCTGTGGAACGCCGCCACCGGCGAACTGCTCCTCCGGCTGCAGGCCCATCCCGATGACGTCCACGGTTTCGCTTTGGCCTTCAGCGGGGACGGCCGTACCCTGTGTACCGGCGACCACAACAGTGTCGTTCGACTCTGGGGCGCCGGTTCGGGTGACTGCCACCAAAAGTTTTCGACCGGTCAACATGGGGGGGTAGCTCAGGTCGTCTTCAGCTCCGACGACCGTCGCCTGGCCGTGGGCGGCTACGATGGGACGGTCTACCTGTGGGACCCCGCCACCCGAGAGAAGATCGGCAATCCCATGAGGCATGAGAGACCCGTGGAGGCCGTGGCCTTCAGCCCCGACGGCCGGACCGTCCTGACCGCCAGCGCGGACAAGACGGCGCGACTTTGGGATGCGCCCGACGGCCGGCTGATCCGCACCCTGGTACATGACGGCCCGGTACACGCAGCGGTTTTCAGCCCCGATGGGGCGGTCATCCTGACCGGAGCGGCGGACGGATCGGGCGGCTCGGCCTGCCTGTGGGACGGCGTCACGGGCCGGCGCCTCGGCCCCCCCATCCGGCACCCGGACCCGGTCTTCGCCGTCGCCTTTCGACCCGGTGGCCGAGAGGTTATCACGGCGAGTCTGGGCAGTGACGGCCGCGTTCAGGTGCTAAAGGAGGATGTGGATTGGATCGGTCGCGCGTGGCGCAAGGAACGAACGGCCGCTGCCGAGGCGAAACGGGCGGTCCTGTGGATCGAGGTTGTAACGGGGATGGCGCTGGGCGAGGACAACGTAATCCGCGTGCTCAACGCCGACGACTGGCAGGACCGCCGCCAGCGGCTGGACGGGATGGGCGGTCCGCCGGTGGCCGAACTGCCGGTGACCAATCCAGACGCAATCAAGGCCCCTTCCCCCTCCCCGGCCGGAGGCCCGATGACGGCCCAGTCCCTTGGTACGGGAATACTGCTGGTTGCGGCCATGCTCCTTGGCCTGAGCGGTTACCAGTTCCACAGGCACCGGCGCTCCTCTCGGCAGATGGCTTGACGAAGGGATCACTCTGCCATCAGCGCTGCGGGTCGGCTTCCTCCTCCGCTGATATCTGCGCGCTGGGAGGGCCTCGAACGCCGCGAGCCATCGCGCGGTGGATTCCGGGTCACCGCCCTGTTCCTCTTTCGTCATCCCGAAGATGACAGGATGGCCCCTGCCGTTCTTCGAGGGGGGCACGACAGGCTTGACGAGGACTTCCGTTCCTTTCGGCTAGGCGGCGGGCGCGTCGAGGATGACTTGCCCGTTCTTGAGGGGGCCCTTGATCGCGCTCACGGTCGATACCTCCCGCGCAGGTGGTAAATCGGTGGCACCGTGGGCGACATCGAGGGGCTCCCATTCCTGGAGGCCATCCGCCAGTTCGCGCTCGACGTCAGCAAGCAGAACTGCATGTACATCCACCTGACGCTGATCCCCTACCTCAAGGCGGCCGGCGAGGCCAAGAGCAAGCCGACACAGCACTCCGTCGAGCAGCTGCGGCGCATCGGCATTCAGCCCGACATCCTCATCTGCCGCACCGAGCGCGAGATGCCGCGCGACATGGCCGAGAAGATCGCCATGTTCTGCAACGTCGAGCCGCGCGCCGTCATCGAAGAACGCGACAAGGCGTTGTCGATCTACGAAGTGCCCGTTTCCCTGGTCGAGAACAAGCTGGACGAATTGATCGTCGAGAAGCTCGGCCTCAAGGCGAAGTCGCTGGACATCAGCGACTGGCGGGCCATGCTCCAGCGCGTCCTCAATCCCAAACAAGAGGTGACGATTGCCGTCGTCGGCAAGTACATGAAGCTGCAGGACGCTTACAAGTCGGTGTACGAGGCGCTCGACCACGCCGGCATCTCGCTGCAGACGCGCGTGTTGGTGCGCAAGATCGAGTCGGAGGACGTCGAGCGCGAGGGGGCGGATCGGATGCTGTCGGGCGTGGACGGGGTGCTGGTGCCGGGCGGCTTCGGCTACCGCGGCATCCCCGGCAAAATCGAGGCGATCCGCTATGCCCGAGAACGGGGCGTACCGTTCTTCGGCATCTGCCTGGGCTTGCAGTGTGCCGTCATCGAGTTCGCCCGCAACGTCCTGGGCCTGGAGGGCGCCAACACGACCGAGATCGAGCGCGACTGCCCGCACCCGGTGGTCTGCCTGCTGGACGAGCAGTACGACATCACCCGCCTGGGGGGGACGATGCGTCTCGGCCTTTGTCCCTGTGCGCTGAAGGAAGGGAGCCGATCGCACGAGGCGTACGGCAGCCTGCTGGTGCAGGAGCGGCACCGGCACCGCTACGAGTTCAACAACTCGTACCGGACGCAGTTCGAGGAGCAGAGCATGGACTTCGTGGGGACGAGCCCGGACGGCAACCTGGTGGAGGTGATCGAGCTGCCGGGGCACCCGTGGTACGTGGCGGTGCAGTGCCATCCGGAGTTCCGATCGAAGCCGACCAAGGCGCACCCGCTGTTCCGCGACTTCGTGCGGGCCAGCCTGGAGCGGCGCGAGCAAAACAAGCGCTGAGGACACCCGGCCTCACGTAAACGGGGCCGCGATGGTGGCAGCGTCGTGAACCCCGACGGCGAGCCGCGGGCGGGATCTGTTTTCGGCCGATGCGCCGCACCGCTCCGACGACCTGGCTCTTCTCCCATGCGCGCCGTTGACCTGCTCCGCGTGGGGTGAGAAAATGGGGTAGGTTCTCCCCGCACTGTTCCGAGTTCAAACAACATGAGTGCCGTACCCAAATGGAATCTGATCTCCATTGACGACTATCTCGCGGGCGAGTTGGTTTCGCCCATCAAGCATGAATACCTGGGCGGCGTGGTCTACGCGATGGCAGGAGCACGCAACGCGCACAACCTGATTGCCAGCAACACGCTCGTAGCCCTGGGCAGCCGTTTGCGCGGCAAGCGTTGTCGGCCGTACAACTCGGACACCAAGCTACGCCTGCGCCTGCCCCATCAGGTTCGCTTCTATTATCCCGACGTGTCAGTCATCTGTCGGCCCAATTCGCAAAGCGACTCGTTTCAGGATGAGCCCGCTGTGCTCGTCGAGGTCATCTCGAATCGAACCCGCCGCATCGATGAGGGAGAGAAGAAGGACGCCTATTTGACCATTCCCTCCCTGTGCGTCTATGTCCTGGTCGAACAGGAAACACCCGCCGTGGTTGTCTTTCGCCGGACGGAGCACGGCTTCGTCCGCGAAATCCACCAGGGGCTCGAGGCCGTGATCCCGCTTCGCGAAATCGACGTCGAACTGCCCCTGGCGGAGGTGTATGACGAGGTCGAGTTCACACCCGAACCGAACGAGGACGAGACGGCCTGAGCGCCGACATCACTCCGGATCGCCAATGAGGATGAAGGCGGCCCAGTATCGCGGCTGCGCATGGGGTCAAGGGGACCGCGGGTAGAGGGGACGGCGATGAATTGTGTGAAATGTACGATGAGCCTTTTCCCCTCGCCTTCCTTCAGACGTGTTGTCAGGCTGAGCCCCGGCGGCTAACTTGCCCTCCTTCGCCGAACTTGGGATTGGGTTGATACCGCTCGTCGAACAGCGGCCTCATTCCGGGGCACCGCCGCGCTGCCGCAGCTTCTCCATCCGCTCCTTGATCTCCGCCTCGTAACCGCGGTCCGTCGGCTCGTAGTACCGCCGCTCCTCCGGCAAATACTGCTGCTCGACGTAGCCCCCCTCGTAGTCGTGCGCGTATTTGTACCCCTCGCCGTGGCCGAATCTCTCCGCCCCTCGGTAGTGACTGTCGCGCAGGTGCTTGGGCACCTGCAGCGTCCGCCCCGAGCGCACATCCTCGCGGGCCTTGCCAATTGCCAGTGTGGATGCGTTCGACTTCGGCGCCGTGGCGAGGTACGTCACCGCCTGCGCCAGGTTGAGCTGACACTCCGGCAGGCCGACGAACTCGACCGCCTGCGCCGCCGCCATCGCCACCGACAGCGCCCGCGGGTCGGCGTTGCCCACGTCCTCCGAGGCGAAGATCACGATCCGCCGGGCGATGAAGCGCGGATCCTCGCCCGCCTCCAGCATCCGCGCCAGCCAGTAGATCGCCGCGTCCCCGTCGCTGCCGCGCATGCTCTTGATGAACGCGCTGATCACGTCGTAATGCTGGTCGCCGGTGTCGTCGTAATCGAGCGCCTTGCGCTGGATCGAATCTTGGGCCACCGGCAAGGTGAATTCGACGGGCTGTTTCTCTGCGGATAGGACGCCGATTTCCAGGGCCGTCAGTGCCCGCCGGGCATCGCCGTCGCTCACCTCGGCGAGGAAGTCGAGCGCCTCCGGCGTCATTTGAACTTCGTGCTCGCCGAGGCCGCGTTCCCGGTCGGCGAGGGCGCGGGTGAGCAACGTTTTGATCTGCTCGCGGGTCAGCAGCTCGAAGGTGAAGATCTGGCTGCGGCTCAGGAGCGGCGAGTTGACGGCGAAGAATGGGTTGTGCGTCGTGGCGCCGATGAGGATGACGCGCCCCTCTTCCACGTCGGGCAGCAGCACGTCCTGCTGCGCCTTGTTGAAGCGGTGGATTTCGTCCACGAAGAGGATCGTGCGGCGGCCGCTGTCCTCCAGCTCGGCGCGGGCCTGTTCGAGGGCGGCACGGACTTCCTTGGTGCCCGAGGCGACGGCGTTGAGCGGCACGAACCGGGCCTGGGTGTGGTTGGCGATGACGTGGGCCAGGGCCGTCTTGCCGGTGCCGGGCGGCCCGTAGAAGAGCAGCGAGGTCAGCCGGTCGGCCAGGAGCATGCGCCGCAGCAGCTTGCCGGGGCCGAAGAAGTGCTCCTGGCCGACGTATTCCTCGACGGTGCGCGGCCGCATGCGCGCGGCGAGCGGCTGGGCCTTGCGGAGGTTGGCATCACGGGCCTGGCGGAAGAGGTCGATGGTCGGGGCCTCCGGGAAGGGGGATCAGACGGTCCAATCGTTGATCGTCAAGCCGGGGACGCGAATGAAGTCCCGGCGGTTGCAGGTAAGTAGCGCTAACCTATTCGCGAGAGCGATGGCCGCGATTTTCAGGTCCTGAGTGCCGAGAGCACCTGCTCCCGCGAGTCAGCGCGCTGGCCCTGGGCGGCCGTGGCGGCGTTGTGAGTGCTGCTCCCAAGCCCAGGGGTTGCAACTCCTGGGCTTTCATTTCCCCAGCGCATCCTCGGGCATCTCCTCTTCTTCTTCCTCCTCCGGGATGCCGGAGTGGAGCTGAGCGATGCGGCCCATGAGGGCGACGCCGCCGGTGATCGCCGCCAGGCTGACGACGCCCGCGACGCTCCAGACCGCCAGCGCCACCGAGAAGAGGTTCTCGTACTTGTAGGCCGCCAGGAAACACGTCACCGTCCCCGCGGCGCAAATCACGACCATCGGCACCAGCGCCGCCGTCTTCCCGGCGTAGGCCGAGCGCTCGTCGGTGCTCGGCAACACCTCGCCTTGCTCCAGGGCGCGCAGCCGCTCCTCGTGCTGCAGTTCCAGGGAGTGCTGCCGGGCGCGCAAGAGCTGCGGCACCAGCACTAACAGCGCCCCCAGGATCATCGCGACCAGCACCAGGACCGTCAGCTCGCCGCCGTGGAGCTCCAGGAATTCCTTGGGGGGCGGGTCGTCAGCGAATAGAACGAACATGACGGCTCCGTGCCTCGGGAAAGTGGAATCACGCTTTCCACTCTAGCGGGTTCCGGGCCGGTTGCAAGAGATAGGGGACGGGGGAGATCGGAATGCGGCGGGTGTGTGTGTTCTGCGGGTCCAGCGCCGGGAAGCGGCCGGAGTACCGCGACGCGGCCCGGCGCTTCGGCGAGCTGCTGGCCCGCCGCGGCGTGGGCCTGGTATTCGGCGCCGGGCACGTCGGCCTCATGGGGTTCGTCGCGGACGCGGTGCTGCGGGGCGGCGGCGAGGCCGTGGGCGTCATCCCGCAGGCGCTGGTGGACAAGGAGCTGGCCCACCGCGGCCTGACGGCGCTGCACGTCGTCGGCACCATGCACCAGCGCAAGGCGCTCATGGCCGACCTGGCCGACGGGTTTGTCGCCCTGCCGGGAGGGTTCGGCACCGCCGACGAGCTGTTTGAAATCCTCACCTGGGCACAGCTCGGACTGCACGCGAAACCCGTCGGATTGCTCAACGTCGCGGGCTTCTTCGACCCGCTGCTGGCGTGGGTCGAGCACTGCGTGGGCGAGGGGTTCCTGCGGCCGGAACACCGCGAAATGTTGCTCATTTCTGCAAATTCTGAGGAGATATTGGAGATGCTGCTACGACACAAAGTGCCGGTTCGGACCCCCAAGTGGATCGCCTCGCAGGACCGCTAATTGCACCCCATCCTGCCCGGAATTCTGGCCCCCGGAAGGGGCTAAAGGACGACCCGGACCTCTCCTCCGAAGTACCCCGACAGGGGCCGGAAGGACGCTGCTTTTCTACGGGCCTTATCCTTGACATGCACGGAATTCTGCATCGAATTCAACAAGATGCTGTTTTTCCGTGCCGGAGAGTCGATCATGGCCCGCAAGGCGAAAGTGTGGTCTTGCACCGCCACGTCGCCATCGCCCTCGGCTTACAGGCAAGGGGCCATGAGGCAGTCGCTGGTGAGCGATGCCAGCCGGTCGTAACCGCATTCGCCAGAATGCGGGTTACGGCTGACCCGCATTCTGGCGAATGCGGCTACGACCGGCTGGCGACGGACTTGTGACATGGTCATCTAGATCGACTGCAGCAGCGCCTTGAACTCGTCGCAGAAGTAGCGGACCGCGCTGAGCACCGGGTTCGGCGCCGTCTGCCCGAGGCCGCACAGGCTCGTCTCGCGGACCATGCCGCACAGCCGCAGCAGCCCCTCGAAGTCGGCGTGCGTGGCCCGGCGCTCGGCGATCTTCGTCAGCAGCCGGTGCATCTGCACGGTGCCGGCCCGGCAGGGGACGCACTTGCCACACGACTCGTCGCGGCAGAACTCCATGAAGAAGCGGGCGACCTCGACCATGTTGGTGTCCTGGTCCATGACGATCATGCCGCCGGAGCCCATGATCGAGCCGAGCCGCGTCAGCGACTCGTAGTCCACCGGCGTGTCGAGGTGCTCCGCCGGGATGCAGCCGCCGGACGGCCCGCCGGTCTGCACCGCCTTGACTCGGCCGCCGGGGACGCCGCCGCCCATCACCTCGACGATGTGCCGCAGGGTCGTGCCCATCGGCACCTCGATGAGTCCGGTGTTGGCCACCTTGCCGGAGAGCGCAAACACCTTCGTGCCCTTGCTCTTCTCGGTGCCGATGCCGGCGAACCACTCGCCGCCCTTCTTGATGATGGCGGGCACGTGGGCGAAGGTCTCGACGTTGTTGATGAGCGTCGGGCAACCCCACAGGCCGGCCTGGGCCGGGTAGGGCGGGCGCGGGTGCGGCAGGCCGCGCTTCCCCTCGATGGAGGCCATCAGGGCAGTTTCCTCGCCGCAGACGTAGGCCCCGGCGCCGATGCGCACGTCCACGCGGAAGTCGAAGGGGGTCTCGAGGACGCCGCTGCCGAGGACGCCGAGCTTCTTGCCCTGCTCGATGGCCGTGCGCAGGCGGGCAACGGCGGCGGGGTACTCGGCGCGGATGTAGATGAAGCCGTGGCTGGCGCCCACGGCGAACGCGGCGACGGCCATCCCCTCCAGGACGCGGTGCGGGTCGCTCTCCATGATGCTGCGGTCCATGAAGGCGCCGGGGTCGCCCTCGTCGGCGTTGCAGACGACGTATTTCCGGCCGCCCGGCGACCGCGCCACCGTGGCCCACTTCAGGCCGGTGGGGTAGCCGGCGCCGCCGCGGCCGCGCAGGCCGCTCCTGGTCACCTCCTGGACCACGTCGGCGCGACTCATCTCCGTCAGCACCCGCGCCAGCGCCTGGTAGCCGCCGCCGGCGACGTACTCCTCGACGCTCTCCGGGTCGATCAGGCCGCTCGTCTCGGTGGCGATCTTCAGCTGCGAGGTGAAGAAGGGTTGCCTGGCATCACAGCGCGGGGCCGACACTGGGCCACCGTCGAGGGCGTTGAGGATCGAGGGGGCGTCAGCCGCGGTGACGAGTTGGAACAGCTCGCCGCCGGGATCGACGGCGACGAGCGGGCCGCGGCCGCACAGGCCGAGGCAGCCGACGCCGACGACGTCAACACGGTCGCCGAGCCGGCGCTGGCCGACGGCTTGCTCCAGCGCCTTCTTGACCGTGAGGCTACCGGTGGCCAGGCAGCCGCTGGCGGTGCAGCAGCGGACGCGGACGGGCTTCCACGAGGCTCGCTCCTGGTCCGCGATCGCCTGGAGGTCGTTACGATCCATGCGGGAGCCACTCCTTCACGTGCCGGCGGACGTCGTCCGGGGTCTGGTATCCGACGGTGCTGCCGTCGTAGACGGCGAGGGGGGCGATGCCGCAGGTGCCGATGCAGCGGACCGTCGAGAGCGAGAGCTGGTTGTCCTTCGTCGTCTCACCCGCCTTGATGCCGGCGCACTCCTCGATCGCCTTGAGGACGCGGTCGGCCCCTTTGACGAAGCAGGCCGTCCCCAGGCACACGACACAGGTGTGCGCCCCCGGAGGTTTGAGTGAAAACAGGTGGTAGAACGTCGCCACGCCGTAGACGCGGCTGGGCGGCAGCTTGAGGCCGCGGGCGACGTGGAAGAGGGCGTCGTGCCCCAGGAAGCCGAACAGGTCCTCCGCCTTGTGCAGCACCTCGATGAGGGCGTCGGGGCGGAACTGGTGCCGCTTCATGGTGACGTCCAGCCCCTTGAAGCGGTCGTCGCCGCTGGGGTGAGATGACTCGGCCATGCCGTTGTGCCTCCCATGAGGGATGTCGCGTGGCGTGATAGGAAGCAACCGTCGTGCCGCCGCGCCTCGTTGAGCGGCCGCCCTCGGGGCGGCGCGGATTCATCGTTTCGCGAAACGATGAATCGACGGCGGCCGCTCAACGAGGCCGGCGCGCCGGCATGTCCTTTGCGTCCTGTGGGCTGCCACTGCGTTAGCCCCGTGGGAGAGGGAAATGTGTGCGGTTCGTGTCCGCGGCAATGGGCAGTGTGCGGTAAAGGGACAGTCATGAGCAAGGCAGAAAAGACGATGGACGCCAACGAGGCCGTTGCCCTCGTGGCCTACGCCCTCAACGAGGTCATCGCCATCTACCCCATCACGCCCTCCTCGCCGATGGGCGAGTGGGCCGATCAGTGGGCGTCGGAGCACCGGCCCAACCTGTTGGGCACCGTGCCGCTGGTGGTGGAGATGCAGAGCGAGGGCGGGGCCGCCGGCGCCGTCCACGGGGCGCTGCAGGCGGGGTCGCTGACCACGACCTTCACCGCCTCGCAGGGCCTGCTGCTGATGATCCCCAACATGTACCGCATCGCCGGCGAATTGACGCCCTGCGTCATCCACGTCGCCGCCCGCTCGCTGGCGGTGCAGGGGCTGTCGATCTTCGGGGACCAGGGCGACGTGATGGCCGCCCGCGGCACCGGCTGGGCCATGCTGGCCTCGAATTCGGTGCAGGAGGCGGCCGACCTTGCCCTCATCGCCCAGTCCGCCTCGCTCGAATCGCGCCTCCCCTTCCTGCACTTCTTCGACGGCTTCCGCACCTCGCACGAAGTCGCCCGCATCGTGCCGCCGACGCCGGAGCAGATGCGCGCCCTGATCGACGACGACCTCGTCCGCGCCCACCGCGCCCGCGCCCTGTCCCCCGACCGTCCGGTGCTCCGCGGCGCCGCCCACAACCCCGACGTCTGCTTCCAGGCGCGCGAGACCGCCAACCCCTTCTACCGCGCCTGCCCCGAGATCGTGCAGAACATGATGGACCGGTTCGCCCAGGTCTCGGGCCGCTCGTATCGGCTGTTCGACTACTTCGGCGCGGCCGACGCCGAGCGCGTCATCGTGCTGATGGGGTCGGGCGCCGACGCGGTTCACGAGACCGTCGAGTCCTTGCTGACGCGCGGCGAGAAGGTTGGTGTGCTGAAGGTCCGGCTGTTCCGGCCGTTCTCCGTGGAGCACTTCCTCGACGCGGTCCCGAAGACGGCTCACACCCTTGCCGTCCTCGATCGCACCAAGGAGGCGGGCGGCGTCGGCGAGCCACTTTACCTGGACGTGGTCGCGGCTTACCACGAGTCCAACCGTGGGATGCGGCCGCGCGTCGTTGGGGGGCGCTTTGGGCTGTCGTCGAAGGAGTTCACGCCGGCGATGGTCAAGGCCGTCTTCGACGAGATCAAGGCGGAGCGGCCGAAGAACCACTTCACCGTCGGCATCCGCGACGACGTGACCCACACCAGCCTCGACTTCGACCCGGCGTTCTCCACCGAGGACCCGCAAACGGTGCGGGCGGTCTTCTACGGCCTGGGCTCCGACGGCACCGTGGGGGCCAACAAGAATTCGATCAAGATCATCGGCGAGGAGACGGACAATTACGTCCAGGGTTACTTCGTCTACGACTCGAAGAAGGCCGGCTCGGTGACGGTGTCGCACCTGCGCTTCGGGCCCAGGCCGATCCGCTCGACCTACCTCGTCAGCCGGGCCACGTTTGTCGCCTGCCACCAGTTCCCGTTCCTGGACCGCATCGACGTGCTGGCCGTGGCCGAGCCGGGGGCGACGTTCCTGCTCAACAGCCCCTACGGCCCCGACGAGGTCTGGGACAGGCTGCCGCGCTCGGCGCAGGAAGCGATCATCGCCAAGGGGCTGCGCTTCTTCGTCATCGACGCCTACAAGGTGGCGCAGTCGCTGGGGATGGGGGCGCGGATCAACACCATCATGCAGCCGTGCTTCTTCGCCCTCAGCAAGGTGCTGCCGCAGGAGGAGGCGGTCGCCGCCATGAAGAAGGCGATCGTGAAGACCTACGGCAAGCGCGGCGAGGCGGTGGTGCAGCGCAACTGCGCCGCCATCGATCAGGCGCTGAGCCATCTGCGCGAGGTGCGCGTGCCGCAGGAGGTGTCGTCGGCCGTTGACCGCCGGCCGGCGGTGCCGGCGGAGGCGCCGGAGTTTGTCCGCAACGTGACGAGTCTGATGCTGGTCGGCGAGGGGGACGCGCTGCCGGTCAGCGCCCTGCCCTGCGACGGCACCTACCCGACCGGGACGACGAAGTGGGAGAAGCGCAACATCGCCACGGAGGTGCCGGTCTGGGATCCGGACGTGTGCATCCAGTGCGGCAAGTGCGTGCTGGTCTGCCCGCACGCGGTCATCCGCGGCAAGGTGTACGAGCCGGAGGCGCTGGCTGGGGCGCCGGAGACGTTCAAGTCCGCGGCGGCACGCTGGCCGGAGATGAAGGGGCAGCGCTACACGCTGCAGGTGGCTCCCGAGGACTGCACCGGCTGCAAGCTGTGCGTCGAGGTCTGCCCGGCCAAGAACAAGAGTCAGGTGCGGCTCAAGGCGATCAACATGCACCCGCTCGACGCCATCCGCGAGCCGGAGCGGGACAACTGGGACTTCTTCCTCAACATCGCCGACGCGCCGCGCGAGCGGTTGCGGCACGACAGCGTCAAGGACGTGCAACTCCTGGAGCCGCTGTTCGAGTTCAGCGGGGCGTGCGCCGGCTGCGGCGAGACGCCGTACATCAAGCTGGTCACGCAACTCTTCGGCGACCGCATGCTGATCGCCAACGCGACCGGCTGCTCGTCGATCTACGGTGGCAACTTGCCGACGACGCCGTACACGACGAACCGGCAGGGCCGCGGCCCCGCCTGGTCCAACTCGTTGTTCGAGGACAACGCCGAGTTCGGCCTGGGCATGCGCCTCGCCCTCGACAAGCAGATCGAGTACGCCCGCGAATTGCTCCACAAGCACCGCCTCGAGATCAACGCCGGTTTGGCGGACGTCCTGATCGACGCCGACCAATCGACCGAGGCCGGCATCGAGGCGCAGCGCGAGCGCGTCGCGCGCCTGAAGGCGCGCCTGGCCGCAATGGACCCTCGCTCGTCGGCCGTTGCCGACCTGCTGGCCCTGGCCGACGTGCTGGTGAAGAAGAGCGTGTGGATCTTCGGCGGCGACGGCTGGGCCTACGACATCGGCTTCGGCGGCCTGGACCACGTCCTGGCGTCGGGGCACAACGTCAACGTGCTGGTGCTGGACACCGAGGTCTACTCGAACACCGGCGGGCAGATGTCGAAAGCGACGCCGCGCGGGGCCGTGGCCAAGTTCGCCGCCGGCGGCAAGAAGTCGCCGAAGAAGGACCTGGCGCTGATGGCGATGTCCTACGGCAACGTCTACGTGGCCCGCATTGCTATGGGGGCGAGCGACACGCACACCCTCAAGGCGATCCGCGAGGCGGAGGCGTACCCCGGGCCGTCGCTCCTCATCGCCTACAGCCATTGCGTGGCCCACGGCTACGACATGGCCCACGGCTGCGAGCAGCAGAAGGCGGCGGTGCAGTCGGGCCACTGGCCGCTCCTGCGCTACAACCCCGAACTGGCCGCGGAGGGCAAGAACCCGCTGCAGCTCGACTCGGGCGCGCCGACCATCCCGCTGAAGAAGTACGTCTACAACGAAACCCGTTACACGATGCTGGTCCAGAGCGACCCGGCGGCGGCCGCGGCGCTGCTGGCCGAGGCGGAGAAGGACGTTCGGACGCGGCGCAAGCTCTACGAGCACTGGGCGTCGCTGTCCGCGGCCAACGGCAATGAGGAGGTGTCAAAATGACCGACGTGATGATCGACCTGACGACGTGCTACCTGGGCAAGACGTTGTGCAGCCCGCTGGTCTGCTCCGCGTCGCCGTTGTGCGAGGACGTCGGCGCCCTGCGCCGGATGGAGGACGCGGGGGCGGGGGCGGTGGTGCTGCACTCGCTGTTCGAGGAGCAGATCCGCCGCGAGGGGTTGGACCTCGATCAGTATCTGGAACAGAACACGGACACCTACGCCGAGGCGGTCAGCTACTTCCCCGACATGAATTCCTACAACCTGGGGCCGGACGGCTACCTGGAGCACGTTCGGCGCGCGAAGGCGGCGCTGGGCATCCCGGTGATCGCCAGCCTCAACGGCTGCACGTCCGGCGGCTGGACCGAGTACGCCCACTTGATCGAGCAGGCCGGGGCCGACGCCCTGGAGCTGAACGTCTACTACCTACCGACCGACCCGTGGCGTGTCGCGGCGGACGTCGAGCGGCAGTACGAGGACCTGGTGCGGGCGGTGAAGTCGTGCCTGACGATCCCGGTCGCGGTGAAGCTGAGTCCGTTCTTCACGGCGCCGGTGGAGTTCGCCAGCCGGCTGACCGCGGCCGGCGCCGAAGCACTGGTGCTGTTCAACCGCTTCTATCAGCCGGACTTCGACCTGGAGGCGCTGGAAGTGGTGCCGAGCCTGCGCCTGAGCGAGCCGTCGGAATTGCTGTTGCGGCTGCATTGGACGGCGATCCTGTACGGGAACGTGTCGGCGGACCTGGCGGTCACCGGCGGGGTGCATTCGGGCACGGACGCACTCAAGGTGATGATGGCCGGGGCGCGCGTCGCCATGCTGACGTCGGCGCTCTTGAGACACGGCATCGACCACCTGAAGAAGGTGCGCGCCGAGATGGTGCGCTGGATGGAGGAGCACGGCTACACGACGGTGCGGGAGATGCAGGGGAGCATGAGCCTGCGGTCCGTCGCCGACCCGGGGGCGTACCAGCGGGCCAATTACATGAAGGTGCTGCGGTCTTACGCCCTGCGCGGGGCGGCGCCTTGACGTTGGCCGCTTGCGGCTTAGCGTTCGCCCCAGCTCGATTGCGCGAACGCTAAGCCGCAAGCGGCTAAACCTTCGCTTTCGGCTGGAAGGCCTCTTCCGCCGTGAGGACCATGTGCGCCACCTCGACCATCTTGCGGTTGCTGTCCATCGCCAGTTTCTGCAAGCGCCGGAACGCCTCCTGCTCGTCCAGCCCGACCTTCTTCATCAGCAGCCCCTTGGCGCGCTCGATGACCTTGCGGTCCTCCAGCGCCTGCCGCAGGTCGGCCGCCTCTTTCCGCAGCGCCTCGAACTGCTCGAAACGCCTCACGGCGAGGGCGATTGTCGGTTCGAGGTCCGACTGCTTGATCGGCTTGACGAGATAGCCCAGGATGTGGTCCGCTTCCGCACGCGCGATCAACTCCGGGTCGTGGTAGGCGGACACCAGGATGACCGGGATCGGCTTCTCCAGATAGATCTGGGTGGCCGCGTCGATGCCGTCCATGTCGGGCATCTTGATATCGGTGATGACGAGGTCCGGCCCGGCCTTGCGGCACTGTTCGACCAACTCGCGCCCGGTTTCCGCCGCCACCACCACGTGGTGCCCCAGCCGGGGCAGGATCTTGCGGAAGTAATCGCGCATGTCCGGCTCGTCGTCGGCGACGGCAATCCGCAGCGCTCGATTCATGGCACGTCTCGCGGTAGGGTTATCAGGATCTCCGCTCCCGGGCCGGCCCCGTTACCGGCAGCAATCAGTCCCCCGTGAGCGTCGATGATTCGTTTAGCAATTGCCATGCCCAGGCCCGTGCCTTTTGTCTTGGTCGTGAAGAACGGGTCGAAAATGCGCTGTCGCTGCTCCGGCGACAGCCCCGGCCCGTTGTCGCGCACGGCGATCCGCAGCGCGGGCCGGCCGTCCAGGCCGGCGTCGGCGCAGGCGAGGGTGAGCCGCACCGGGCCGCGGCAGGCGGCCAGGGAGTTCTCGAACATATTGCGGAACACCTGCTCCAGCCGGAAGTGATCGACCGGGCAGTGCAGGTCCACGCCGGCCGTTTCCTCGCGCAGCTCGGCATCGCGGCCCTGCCGTTGGACGGCCAGGTTGGTCCACGCCTGCCGCCAAACGCCGCTGACGTCCCACACCTCGCGCTCCAGACGCAGCGGCGCCGCATAGCCGCGCACCTCTTCATAGAGTTGGCGGAGGTGGTCCTGCGCCTTCTGGATGCGCTGGATCAGGTCCAGCGCCTCGGGCCGGTCCTGCACTTCCAGGGCGAGCATTTCCAGGCAGGCCTGGCTGCGGGCCAGGGCGTTGCCGCTCTCGTGGGCCAGGCCGGTCATCATCTGGCCGATGGCGGCCAGCCGCGCCGACTGCAGCGCCTGCTCCTGGGCGTGCTTGAGCTGGCTCTGGAGGCGCTGGCGCTCGGCGATGCGGGCGAGGCTGGCGCGGAGGGCGTCCGGGTTGATCGGCTTGAGGATGTAGTCGGCGGCGCCCTGGCGCAGGGCGGCGATGGCCCCCTGGAGGTCGGAATGGCCTGTGACGATCAGGATGTCGGCGTGTGGGGCCAGTTCCTTCAGGCGCGGCAGCAATTCCTCGGCGGTGCCGTCGGGCAGCACGCGATCGAGGATGATGGCCCGGGTCCGCTCCCAGTCGGCACACGCGAGGGCCTCGGCGGCGCTGCCCGCGGTCACCACCTCGTAGTCGTCCAACTCCAGGATGTCGCGCAGGTTGGCTTGCGTGTCGGCGTCGTCATCGATCACGAGGACGCGGGTCGCGATCGGGTGGTT
>Ga0116223_10001254_pt1 | contig 26764 bp, 25 predicted proteins | sample Sb_taG_3_FD_90092 | JGI IMG/M metagenome (GOLD analysis project Ga0116223, IMG submission 90092) | Peat soil microbial communities from Weissenstadt, Germany - Sb_50d_a_PC metaG | ecosystem: Environmental > Terrestrial > Soil > Wetlands > Peat | place: Germany: Weissenstadt | collected 2010-09-21 | reverse complement strand
GACATGATAAAGCAGGCTGGTGGCGCGCCGCGCCTCGGCTTCGTGGTCACCGCGCCCGGCTACCTCACGGGCAAAGCCGACGGCGCGATCGGTGAACGCGCGCAGGCGATCGCGCCAGGCGCCCGGCACGTTGGCGCTGTCGTCGAGCCGGGCATGCAGGTCGGCGGCCAATGCGGCGTCGGCGCCATGGCGGCCGACCGCCCGCGTCAGCGCGTCGATGGCGACGATATTGCCGGTACCCTCCCAGATCGAGCCGAGATGCGCGTCGCGCAACAGCCTGCTGGTTGCAAACTCCTCAATGTAACCGATGCCGCCGCGCATCTCGAGCGCATCGCCGCAGACCTTGCGGGCATCGCGCGTGGCGCGGAATTTCAGGGTCGGCGTCAGGATGCGCAACAACGCGGCCGCGTCCTGGCTGCCGGCCTCGGCGCGGTCGAGCGCGTCGGCGGTCAAGAAGCTCATCGACAGCGCCTGCTCGGTCGCAAGCATGATCTTCATCAATTGCCGGCGCGCCAGCGGCAAATCGATGACGCGGCTTCCGAACACCACGCGGTTGGCGGCGACCGTCATCGCGTCATGATGGGCGCGCCGCATCAACGCGGTGGATTTCACGCCGTTTGAGAGCCGCGACGAATTCACCATCTCGGCCATCTGCACAAAGCCGCGATCGAGCCGTCCGACGGCGTAGGCGATGGCGCCTTCGAGCTTGATCTCGCCCGACGCCATCGAACGGGTGCCGAGCTTGTCCTTCAAGCGAACGATCCGGTAGTGGTTGGGCGAACCGTCGTCGAGCTTGCGCGGCATCAAGAACAGGCCAGGCCAACGCCGCGCGTGCCGGGACCCGCGCCTTCCGGGCGCGCCAGCAGCATCACGATCTCGGCATCGGCGTTGGAGCAGAACCATTTCTCGCCAGTGAGCCGCCAGTGATCGCCTTCCTGCAACGCGCGCGTGGTAAGCGTGCCGACGTCGGAGCCGCCTTCCTTTTCGGTCATGAACTGGCCGCCCTGCGTCAGCCTGGTCATGTCGGTCTGCGTCAGGCCGTCGAGATATTTCGCCTTCAGCGCCTCGCTGCCGAAATTCGCGAGCAACTTGCCGCAGCCATCGGTGACGTTGATCGGGCAACCCAGGCCAAATTCGGCCTGGTTGAACAGAAACGTAAAGGCGTGCTTGGCGACGACCGGATATTTCTCCGGCCAGCCCAGAATGCCCTTGCGAAGCGACATCGCGTGAATGCCGAACTCGCCGAACGCGGCGCGTTCGAGCTCGCGATAGGCCCGATGGTATTCGATCCACTGGACGTCGCGGCCAAAGCGGTCGCGCTGATGCAGCACCGGCACGTGCCGATCGGCCAACCGGGCACACTCGTCGAGATGACCGCCGGCCAGCGCGCCGAGGCGATCGAGGTGCGGCTCGATATGGCGGAACAAGGCATCGGGAAGATGGATGCGAAGCAGATCGGTCAATGCCGGATCGGCGCGATAAAAATTCATGCCTGAGGTGTCGGGGGCAAGCAGTCCCGGCCGGGCGGTGGAATTGGCCATTCGATGCTTGCGCGGCTGCATTGAAATCTCTTGTTCGCTTCCTCATCTGTTGGTGAGGATTATCGCACATTCGATACGGGAATGTCGCCCTACCGGGTTAAGGCCCGCCCGCTATTTTCGCTGCAAGACCACCACGCTCCGGGACTTAAGACCATCTCCAACAGATCGAGGAAACCTCCCATGGAAACGTCAAAATACAAGAATGCCCTGATCGTCGGCGCCGGCGCAGGCTTGAGCGCCTCGCTGGCGCGGTTATTTGCCCGCGAAGGCATCAGGGTCGCATTGGCGGCGCGCAGCATCGAAAAGCTCGGCGCGCTCTGCACCGAGACCGGCGCGCGTGCCTTTGCCTGCAATGCCGCCGACCATGATGAGGTCGAGCGCCTGTTTGGCCTGGTGGAGCGCGAGATCGGGACGCCCGATGTGGTCGTCTACAATGCCGGCGCGCGGGCGCGCGGCCCCTTCATCGATCTCGTGCCTGCCGACGTGGCGCAGGCGATCACGGTGGGCGCGTTTGGCGGCTTCCTGGTGGCGCAGGAGGCGGCGAAGCGGATGCTGCCGAAAAAGCATGGCGCCATCCTGTTCACCGGCGCGTCTGCGAGCATCAAGGGCTATGCGCAATCCGCGCCGTTTGCGATGGGCAAATTCGCGCTGCGCGGGCTCGCGCAGAGCATGGCGCGCGAATTATCGCCGCAAGGAATTCATGTCGCGCATTTCGTGATCGATGGCGCCATTCGCAGCGCGGCGCGGGTCGAGCCCGCCGACCGGCCGGATTCGATGCTCGATCCCGACGCCATCGCGCTGAGTTACTGGAACGTGTTGCAGCAACCGCGCAGCGCCTGGACCTGGGAAGTGGAATTGCGACCCTGGGTGGAAAAGTTTTAGCCGCCTTCCTCACACACGCTTCCTCACACACGCCGTCATCATCCGCGAAAGCGGATGATCCAGTACGCCGCGACGCCGGTAAGCTGCCGCGATGCCGGTGATTACTGGATACCCGCCTTCGCGGGTATGACAGCTACGCTCTCATGCCGCCGCCTGCTCCGAGACACGCTCCGCCGCCAGCCTCCAGCTCGCGCAAGGAATCTCCTGCGGCACTGCCTCGATGTGTTTTTCGAACCGCACCAGTTTCCAGTCGTCGGGATGGTGCGTGAAGGCAAAGCCGGATTTGCGTGCAAGGCCCATCATGACGTGGTTGGAGCGGAGCGTATCGCCGAATACGCGGCTGGCGCCAAGTGCGGCTGCCCGGCATTCCAGATTCCGCAGCAACGCCGATCCGATGCCCGCGCCCTGCCATCGGTCGTCAATCGATATGCCAAACTCGAAGCTTGCCGTCGCCGCATCAAACCCATAGCGGGCTTCTCCGACGATGGTCTCCACGCCGTCAATCACCATGACCGCGACCACGCTGAACTGGTCGAGTTCGCCGACATGGATGAAATGTTCGAGTAGGGTCTGCGGCAGTTCCCTCATGGCGCCGAGGAAGCGATTGTAGCGCGACCGCACGGTGAGCGACCGGAAGTAGTGCTGCAACGCCACCGCGTCGCGCGGCTCGACAAAGCGCACCGCCAGCGTCTTGCCGCTGGAGAGCCTCACGATATCGGTGTGCTGCCGGAGGTCATCGAGGAGAAGCGCGGTCATCGTGGGCTCTCCCAAGTTTTTCGGAGGAGTTTCGCCGGCGCCCCCTCGGGGCGGCGCCGGCGCGGCTGCGATCACGCCCGCCAAAACGGCTTCTCGGCCTCACGAACGACGTCGCTCCAGGACAGTCCGACGTCGTGCAACTCGCGGTCGGTCCAGTGGGACAATTCGTGGCGCTGGCGCCAACGGTCGCCCCAGACATGCAGTTGGTCGTTGACCCGGGCCAAGAACCCAACTTCATGATGATTTGTCATCTTTTGAGCTGAACAGGTGGACATTTTGATCTCCTGAAACTAATATATGGCCGCAATATCTGCGCGGTTTTTGATTTCGACAAACGACACTTTGCATCGCTTCAGATGAGATAAAATCATGCATAGGCACTTCCGGAGATGACTGCCCGGCTGCCATCGCTCAATGGGTTGCGCGCGTTCGAGGCCGCCGCGCGGCATCTGAGCTTCACCAATGCGGCCACTGAGCTGAACGTCACCCAGACCGCGATCAGCCATCAGATCCGGCGGCTTGAGGAAGAACTCGGGGTTCGCCTGTTCGTCCGGCAGAACCGCAGCCTGGCGCTGACGCCGGAGGCGAAAGAATACCTTCCCGGCATTCGCGCCGCGTTCAACGATCTGCGGCTTGCCACCGACCGGCTGTTGCGCAAGGAGAACGACCGCGTGCTGACGGTATCCACACTGGCCTCGCTGGCAGCCAAGTGGCTGCTGCCGAGACTTTCCACATTCCAGCAATCCCACCCCGGCATCGATGTCCGCATCACCACCTCGACCAGCCTGGTCGATTTCCAGCGCGACGACGTCGATGCCGCGATCCGTTACGGCCGCGGCCATTGGCCCGGCCTGCGCGCTGACTGGCTGATGGCCGATGAATTATTTCCGGTGTGCAGCCCATCGCTGCTCAAGGGCGATAGGCCGCTGCGGCAGCCGGAAGATCTCGCCCATCACACCCTGCTACACAGCAGTGGAGGCTATGACGACGACTGGCGGCTATGGCTTACCGCCGCGGGCCTGCCCTCGAATATCTCGAAACAACCGGGATTGAGCTTCGATCTGATTCTGATGACGGTGCAGGCTGCGATCGACGGGATCGGCATTGCCATGGGCCGAACCTCCTATGTGGAGGCCGATATCGCCAAAGGCCGGCTGGTCGTTCCGTTCAAAATCACGCTGCCGGTTGATGCTGGCTTCTACCTCGTCTCACCGGAGGCGCGAGCCGAGTCGGCAAAGCTGTCGGCATTTCGGAAATGGCTCCTGGCCTCGGTCCAGGGCGGCGCGAAAATCACCTGAGCGCTGCGCCGTCGCGCGGAACCTCTCACCTCGCGTTTTCCGGTTGGTCAGGCCGTCCTGACGTGGCAGATTGCCGGGAGAAGAAAAGGCAATGTCTCGGCCATTGCCGGCCACGGGACCACGGGGAGGTTTCATAATGTCGCAATCGTCCAGTTCGCCACCGCCCCAGATCAAGTCGCGAATTGGCGCCATTCTCCGATCGACCAGCGGCAATTTCCTCGAACAGTTCGATTTCTTCCTGTTCGGATTTTATGCGCCCTATATCGCCAGGGCCTTCTTTCCATCCGAAAACGAGACCGCGGCACTGCTCAACACCTTCGGCGTATTCTGGCTGGGCGCCTTGATGCGTCCGGTGGGCGCCATCGTGCTCGGCGCCTATATCGACCGCATCGGCCGCCGCAAGGGTCTGATCGTCACCTTGACGATCATGGCAATCGGCACCGTGACGATTGCGGTCTGTCCGGAATATGCCCGCATCGGCGTTGCCGCACCAATCATCGTTCTGATCGGTCGTTTGCTGCAAGGCTTCTCCGCCGGCGTTGAACTCGGCGGCGTCTCGGTCTATCTCGCCGAGATATCGACCCCCGGTAACCGGGGTTTCTATACTTCTTTCCAATCCTCCAGCCAGCAGGTCGCGATCTTCGTCGCCGCGATCATCGGATATATCCTCAACCAAACCGTGACGGGCGACACCGTTGCATTCCTCGGCGGGCTTGAATTCGCCAAGTGGCGAATTCCTTTCTTTGTCGGCTGCCTCATCATTCCCTTCATCTTCCTCCTGCGCCGAACGCTAGAAGAAACGCCGGAATTCCTGGCGATGAAGAAACATCCATCGACAAAGGAGGTGTTCCAATCCGCCGCCGTGAACTGGAAGATCATCGCGCTGGGCATGATGGTGGCGGTACTGACCACCACGACCTTCTATTTCGTCACCGTCTACACGCCGACCTTCGGCAGGAGCGTGCTGAAGCTCTCCTCGCAGGACGCTCTCCTCGTCACGCTTTTGGTCGCGGTGACAAATTTCATCTGGAATCCGGTCGGAGGCGCGTTGTCCGACCGCATCGGCCGAAAACCGGTGCTGCTTGCGATCGCCTGCCTGTCGCTCGTGACCGCCTATCCTGCCCTGCACTGGCTGGTTGCTGCCCCAACCTTCGGCAAGATGCTGGCGGTCGAAATGATGTTCTCGTTCTATTTCGGCGTCTACAGCGGCACCATGTTGGGCGCGCTGGTCGAAGTGGTGCCCAAGCATGTCCGCACCACCTGCTTCTCGCTGGCTTTCGCGCTGGCGGCAGGCCTGTTCGGTACGTTCACGCCGTTCGCATCTACCTTGCTGATCGATTACACCGGCGACAAGGCTTCTCCCGGCCTGTGGCTGATGTGTGCCGCCGTCCTTGGCATCGTCGCGACGCTGGCGATCTATCGCGGCGGCGAGGTCACGGCCAAGCAGGAGGCGGTCGCGACCTGAGGCATGCCCGGGCAGCGCATCGGCCTGCCCGCATGCCGGTTTTGATTTCCATGCAAACCAGATAACAACGGGCATGGTCGACTTAACCCGTAAATACGACGTGCTGGTGATCGGCGGCGGCAATGCGGCGCTGTGCGCCGCGATCAGCGCGCGGCGGGATGGCGCTTCGGTGCTGGTGCTGGAGGGCGCGCCGAAATTCTACCGCGGCGGCAACACCCGTCACACCCGCAATATGCGCTGCGCCCATGACGCGGCGACCGACATCCTTACCGGGCCCTACACCGAAGAGGAATTCTGGGAGGACCTGCTTCGCGTCACCGGCGGGGAGACCGACGAGGAGCTGGCGCGCCACATGATCGCCGAGTCCAAGCACATATTGGGCTGGATCGTCGAACAGGGCGTGCGCTGGCAACCGTCGCTCGGCGGCACGCTCAGCCTGGGGCGGACCAATTCATTCTTCCTCGGCGGCGGCCGGGCGATGCTGAACGCGCTGTATCTGACCGCCGAGCAGCTCGGCGTCGACATTCTCTACGACGCCGAAGTCACTGACCTCGAAATCGCCGACGGCATGTTTCTTTCGGCCACGCTGAAGCAGGGCGACGGCCGCGCCAGCGTCGCCGCTTCGACGCTGGTCGCCGCGGCCGGGGGCTTTGAGGCCAACATCGAATGGCTCAAGCAATATTGGGGCGAGGCCGCCGACAATTTCCTGATCCGCGGCACGCCCTACAATCGCGGCTCGATTCTAAAGATGCTGCTCGAGAAGGGCGTGCAGGAAATCGGCGATCCCACGCAATGTCACGCCGTCGCGATCGACGCGCGCGCGCCGAAATTCGACGGCGGCATCATCACGCGGCATGATTCCGTGATATTCGGCATCGTGGTCAACAGAAACGCCGAGCGCTTCTACGACGAGGGCGAGGATATCTGGCCGAAGCGTTACGCGATCTGGGGCCGGCTCGTCGCCGCCCAACCCGGCCAGATCGCCTATATCATTTTCGATGCAAGCTCGCGCAACAGCTTCATCCCGACTTTATTCCCGCCGATCGAAGCCGAAAGCATCGCCGCTCTCGCCCGCAAGCTGGAGCTCGATCCGGCTGCGCTGGATAAAACCGTGGCCGATTTCAATGCCGCGGTGCGGCCCGGCACCTTCGATCACACCATCCTGGACGATTGCCGCACCGAAGGGCTGACGCCGCCCAAAACCCATTGGGCGCGGCGGATCGAAACGCCGCTCTATTGCGCCTATCCGGTGCGGCCCGGCATCACCTTCACCTATCTCGGCACCCGCGTTAACAAGCAAACGCGCATGCTGATGAAGGGTGGCAAGCTTTCCGCCAATATGTTCGCCGCCGGCGAGATCATGGCCGGCAATGTGCTAGGCAAGGGCTATGCGGCCGGCATCGGAATGACCATCGGCAGCGTGTTCGGACGGATCGCCGGCCGGGAGGCGGCGAAGAATGCGCGGAATTAGCACACACGACGAGAAGGAGGAACCATGTCACGCCTTGCGATTGCCGCGGCGAGCGCCGCCCTGATGGCCACGACGTCAACCCAGGCCTCCGAGCCGATTGCGCTGCGCGACATGGGCTCGTTCCATGTCGGTGGACGCCTGGTCGAAATCAGCGGCAAGCCGGTCAAGGAACTGGTGTTCACGCCCGGAGGCGTGCCGGCGAAGGTCGATCCGAACGGCACCTATCAGGTCGAGCAAATGTATGTGCAATACTTCCTGCCCGCCAACGAACGCGGCGCCTATCCGCTGCTGATGTGGCATGGCGGCGGGCTGACCGGCGTCACCTGGGAGACCACGCCCGACGGCCGCGAAGGCTGGCTGAACTATTTTCTGCGCAAGGGCTGGAACGTCTACAATTCCGACGCGGTCGAGCGCGGCCGCGCCGGCTGGGCGCAATATCCTGATATCTTCAAGAGCGAGCCGGTGTTCTTGACCACGGCGAACCCGTTCGAGCGCTTTCGAATTGGCGATGGCCCGAACTCCTACGATCCCGATCCCGCGAAACGAAAACTGATGCCGGGCAGCCAGTTTCCGAACGAGGGATACGATAATTTCGTCAAGCAGGGCGTGCCGCGCTGGACCACCAATGACGATGCGACGCTCGCCGCCTACATTGCCGAAGTCGATCGCGTCGGCCCCTGCATCATCATGTTCCACAGCCAGGGCGGCTTTTTTGGCTTCAAGGTCGCACAGGCGCGGCCCGACAAGGTCAAGGCGCTGATCGCGGTCGAGCCGGCCGGGGTCGGCGATCCCGCCAAGCTCGATGCGTTGAAGAACATTCCGACGCTGATCATCTACGGCGACTATATCGAGCGCGATTCGCGCTGGCCCAAGATGCGCGCCACCGGCATCGCATTCGCGGAAGCCATCAGGGCCGCGGGTGGCAGCGTCGATGTCGTCGACCTGCCGCAGACCGGCATCAAGGGCAATTCGCACATGATCATGATGGACAAGAACAATACCGAGGTCGCCGGCCTGATTCAGAAATGGCTGGAAGGCAAGGGCCTGACAAAGTAGCCAACGCGTTTTCAACCAAACCGGCATCGGTTCGCGTCTGGAAGACGCGTCAATCAAGAAAAAACAGCGCAGCATGCACGCAACCCCAATCCTCGAGGAAGCCGACCGCCTGATGACGGTCTGCAATTCCTGCCGCTACTGCGAGGGCCTCTGCGCGGTGTTTCCGGCGATGGAGATGCGCTGCTCGTTTTCCGACGGCGACCTCAACTATCTCGCCAATCTCTGTCATGCCTGCGGCGCCTGCTACACCGACTGTCAGTTCTCGCCGCCGCACGAATTCAACGTCAATGTACCGAAGATCTTGGCGATCGCGCGCGCGGATTCCTGGGCCGCCTATGCCTGGCCGCGCGCCTTCGCAGGGCTATTCGCGCGCAACGGCCTTGCCATCAGCATCATCTGCGCTTTAAGCGTTGCCGTATTCGTTTTCGGTTTCGCAGCCCTTACCGACCGGCAGGTGCTGGTCGGTGTCCACACCGGCCCGGGCGCGTTCTACGCGCTGATGCCGCACAATGTGATGGCCGCATTATTTGGTATCGCATTTCTATACGCGATCATCGCGCTCGCGATGGGCATGCGGGCGTTCTGGCGCGACATCGGCGAGCCGGTCGGAATGTTGATCGAGCCGGCTTCACTCTGGCAGGCGATGAAGGATGCTGGAAAACTGCGTTATCTCGACGGCGGCGGCGTCGGCTGCGTCAACGAGGACGAACGTCCGACCGACCACCGCAAGATCTATCATCATCTGACGTTCTACGGCTTTTTGCTTTGCTTTGCGGCGACTTCGGTCGCGACGCTCTATCACTATCTTCTCGCGCGCGAAGCGCCTTACCCATGGTGGGACCTGCCGGTCGTGCTCGGCACGCTTGGCGGCATCGGACTCCTGATCGGGCCTGCGGGACTGCTCGCCGAGAAATTCAGGCGTGATCCGGCGCTGGTCGACGAGAAGCGCAGCGGCATGGACGTCGCCTTCATCGTCATGCTGTTCCTGACCAGTCTTACCGGCCTCGCTCTGTTATTGTGGCGCGACACCGCCGCGATGGGACCCTTGCTGGCGCTGCATCTCGGCGTGGTGTTCGCGCTGTTCATCACGCTGCCTTATGGCAAATTCGTGCACGGCCTCTACCGCTACGCCGCGCTGGTGCGTTATGCGAGGGAGCGGCGGATGATGGGGCATACTTGATTGGACCAACCGCCGTCATTCCGGAATGGTCCGAAGGACCAGACCCAGAATCTCGAGGTTCCGGGTTCGCGCTATCGCGCGCCCCGGAACGACGGTTTAGAGATCCACCACCACGTAATCGCTTTCCACCGACACCTTGATGGTCTCGGCCACATACGGCCCCTTCACCACGCTCGCGCCGGGCTCGACGTTGACGGCATAGGCCCTGGTGCGGAATCGTTTCGGGTCGCAATAGGATTGCCCGGTGCGGATATCGAATTCCCAGCCGTGCCAGGGGCAGCGGATGATCTCGCCCAGTCTGGTATATTCGATCTCGCCGGGGTCGGAGGATTGCGCGAGACCGATCAGCGCCCCCTCACATAGCGCCGCTCCCTGATGCGGGCAGCGGTTCAACAGGCCGAAGAACTCACCCTTGATGTTGAAGATCGCGATCGGGCGGCCATCGAGGTTAAGGAATTTTCGCGTGCCCGGCGGCAACTCGTCCACCGGCGCGATGACGTGCCGCGTCATGTTGTCTTCTTACGCATGATCTTTTTCGAAAAACCGGTTCCCACTTTTTCGGATCATGCTACGCCAACCCGTACAGCTTCTTGGCGTTGTTCAGATAGAACGCCTCGCGGTTGGCGTCGCTGACGCCGGGCGGCAGCACCCGCGACGGTTCGTCGAAATCCCAATGCGGATAGTCGGTGGCGAACAGCAACTTGTCCCAGCCGACCCAGTCGATGACGTCGAAAAGATGATCGCGCCTTTCGGGGTCTTCCATCGGCTGCGTGGTCCAATAGATGTGGTCGCGGATATATTCCGATGGCAGCCGTTTGACGTGCGGCACCTCGCTTCTGAGCCGCCGCCAGTTCTTGTCAAGCCGCCATGACAGCGACGGCGCCCAGCCGAACCCGGCCTCGATCATGATCATTTTCAGCGTCGGGTGCCGCTCGAGCACGCCTTCCAGCACCAGGCTCGCGAGCACCGCCTGCTGGCACTGCGAATGGCCGACCATCTCCTCCATGTAGAAGCTCGGCCAGCCGGAAGCGGTGATCGGATTGCCGCCGAATCCAAAAGCGTGCACGCCGACCGGAAGCCCCACCTCTTCGGCCGCCTGGTAAATCGGCCAATAGCGGCGCTGGCCGAGCGGCTCGACCGTGCGGCTCAACAGCAGCACCTGGACGAAATTCTTGTCGCCGGCGCGCTTGCGGATTTCGGCGGCCGCGGTCGGACCATCCTCATTGGCGACCACGATCGAGCCCTTGAGGCGGCTGTCCTTGCTGGTCCATTTCTCGATCTGCCAGTCGTTGATCGCCGAACAGATCGCGGCGGCAAGCTCGTGGTTGCGCAGCCCCTGCCCGGTGGCGAGCGGATTGAGCACGCCCAGCACGACATTGTTCGGGTCGAGATGCTGCTGCTGCATGAACGACAGCGACGAACCCTGCGGACCGCCTTCGGGCGGATAGGCGTCGCGGCGCGACGCGTTCGGCTGTGCCTTCGGATAGGGCGGGCCATCCATCATGCCCTGATATTGATGCCTGTCGTAGGTTTCGAGATGCTCATGCCAGCGCTTGGCGAGAAATGGATAAAGTTCGGTCGCGGTCGCCCGCGCGGGATGAATGTCGCAATCGGCAATCGCGGTCTTGGCTTGAACCGATGGAGCCTGCTCCGGAAGGTCGCGGAACTGCATGTTCATGGCGTCGTCTCCTCTTTAGCTTGGGCGTGATCTTTTTCCGAAAACCGGATTCCACTTTTCGGGATCACGCCTTCGCCTTCTCCTTCAGGCGGCCGTAGGTCGCATAGGGGTTGTCGATCATGATCTTGCGGACCAGTTCGGGCGACATCCCCTCGGGCAGCGCCGCATCCCCATCGAATTGCCAATGCGGATAATCGGTGGAGAATAGAAGCAATTCGTCCGACTGCATATGATCAAACAGACGATTTAATGCCGCGGGATCGTCCGGCGCGTCGATGGGCTGCAAGGAAAAGCGGATGTTGCTACGCACAATTTCCAGCGGCGCGCGGTCTACCCAGGGCGTTTCCATGCGGATGCCGCGCCAGAACTTGTGCAGCCGCCACAGATAGGACGGCAGCCAGGTGAAACCGCTTTCCAGCATCACCATTTTCAGATTGGGATGCCGGGCGAACACGCCCTCGGCGATCAGGCTGGTCAGCTGCGTCTGAAACGCCTGCGCCTGCGCGACATAATCCTCGATGTGATAGGAGCCCCAGCCGACCGAGGTGGGCGGGTTGTGATAGCTGGAGCCGGCGTGGATGCCGACCGGCAGGCCGAGCCGCTCGGCGGCGGCGTAAATCGGCCAGTAGGCACGTTTACCCAAGGGCATGTCGCCCATGACAAGCATCAGCACCTGGACGAAGCGCTGATCCTGCGCGCAGCGCTCGATCTCCGCGACCGATTTCTCGATGCTCTGGACGGGAATCACGATCGAGCCGCGCAGCCTTTCGTCCTTGTCGAGCCACTCCTTCACCAGCCAGTCGTTGAGCGCCCGGCAGAACGCATCCGCCATGTCCTCGGAAAACACCATCTGCACGCCGAACAGGGGATTGCAGATGCCGTAGCTGACGCCAAAGGGAGCCAGCGCCTGCGCCTGCATGTCTGCGAGGCTTGCGCCGGGCTTGCCCTTCGCCGGCCGCCAATCCGGCCGCGCCGAGATCGGCGAATTCGCCGGATAGGATTGCGACACCAGATCGGTCATGCCGCGGGTGGTGACCTGATCGCGCCAGTAGTCGTTGAGATAGGGCAACAGGCTCGTCAAATGGGGAACGGCAGGATGCAGATCGCAATCCACACCTCCCGCGATTGGTGACGTCATGGCGCTGTTTCCTCTACGACCCTGTCATTCCGGAGCGATCCCAACGGGTCCGCGCAAAGCGCGGCCCGATGACAGGCTCCGCATCGAATCCGGAATCTCGAGATTCCCCGATGCGTAATTGCGCATCTGAGGTCTGGTGCTAACGCACCATCCCGGAATGACGGCTTGCATTGAAGCAGGCCGGCCCTCGGCCCGCAACTCGGCAAAGCTGGCAGCGCTGTGCTAGAAAGGCCCGGAAACGCAGCGCGAGGGAGGATTTCATGCTTCGGACCGCCATAGCGACGATTGCGACCAGCTTGCTGTTGGCCGGCACGGCTTTCGCCCAACAGCCCGCGGCAACGCCTCCGCCGCCTCCCGATTTCTCCAAGGTCGAGATCAGGACCACCGACCTCGGCGACCACATGTATATGCTGGAGGGCCAGGGCGGAAACATCACGGTCGCGGTCGCCAAGGACGGCATCATCATGGTGGACGGCCAGTACGCCGCCCTGCATGACAAGATCAGGGCCGCGATCTCGATGATTTCAAACCAGCCGATCAAATACCTCATCAACACGCATTTTCACGGCGACCATGTCGGCGGCAACGAGCCCTTCGGCAAGGACGGCGCGACCGTGACCTCCGAGGTCAACGTCAAGAACCGGCTGGCGGCCGGAACCACCAATGGCCTCACCGGCGTCAAGACGCCGCCGGCGGCGCCGGCCACGCTGCCGTCAAAGACCTATACCGGATCGTTTCATATCAGGCTCCGCGGCCGCGTCGCCGATCTCAAGCACATCGACAACGCCCATACCGACGGCGATACCTATGTGTGGTTCAAGACCGCCAACGTGCTGTCGACCGGCGACACCTTCACCAACGGCCGCTATCCCAATATCGATTTCGCCAATGGCGGCAACATCAAGGGCATGATCGCGGCAACCGACGCCTATCTCAAACTGGCGAATGCCAAGACCCGGATCGTTCCCGGCCATGGGCCGCTCGCCGACAAGGCGGCGCTGACGGAGTACCGCGCCATGCTGGTCACCGCGCGCGACCGCATGGCGAAGCTGGTGAAGGAAGGCAAGAGCGAGGATGACGTGGTGGCGGCAAAACCATTTGCCGATCTCGACGCGAAGTGGGCGCCGACGGAACTCGCGAGCAAGAACTTCATCCGCGTGGTCTACCACTCGCTCGCCGACAAGAAAGACAGCGATCGGCCGTTGCTTAAAAGGCTTTTCCGCAGGAGTGAGAATCGATGAAGGACCTCGTTGCGATCGCCGAGCATATCGCCGCCAGACTGGTCGCGCGGAAACAAACCATCGCGGTCGCCGAATCCTCAACCGGCGGGCTGATTTCGGCCGCGCTGCTCGCCGTACCCGGCGCATCCGCCTATTTTCTGGGATCGGCGGTGGTCTATACGCGCGATGCACGGCGGATTCTCGTGAACATCCCCGACGAGGCGATGAAGGGAATCCGGTCGGCCTCGGAGCCCTATGCCAAACTGCTCGCGAGCCAGATCCGGCAGCGCTTCTCGACCGATTGGGGATTGTCGGAGACCGGCGCGACCGGACCGACCGGCAATCGCTACGGCGACGCCGCCGGCCACAGTTGCATGGCGGTGGCGGGACCTGAGACCTCGGTGATGACGCTCGAGACCGGCAGCGCCGACCGGCTCGGCAACATGCATGTGTTCGCCAGTACGGCACTGAATTTACTGTTGCAGAACCTGTCGCGCTGACGGCCTACCGCCGTCGTCCCGGCGAACGCCGGGACGCCCTAGATGAGTGGTGCCGATTTAAATTTCAAACAGCCTGGACACAACGGAGTTTCAAATCGTCATTGCGAGCGCAAGCGAAGCAATCCATAAGGCAACAAGAAAGAAAGAATGGATTGCTTCGTCGCTGCGCTCCTCGCAATGACGTCAAGATACGCCTTCGCGATCTCGCCGCGGATTTCGCGCGAGTTTTGCTTTGAGCTTGCCGCCCTCTCCAATCAGAGGGCGCAGGGAATGCCGGGCGTACGACGCGCCCGCAGCCTCGCATGCAAAGTGAAATGAGCATACGAGTATAGTCACCACGGTCACACCGGAAACACCCGGCATTCCCCGCGCAATGGTTTTAACGGTTTCCTTCGTACTCCCCGGTGACCGGGCTTTCTTGCCACCGTCGCCTCGCGGATCATCTCCACGAAACTTGACGCCAGCGTCGGGGCGTCAGGACCACACGACTTCGCCGTCCGCCCCACGCGCCATTCGTCAAAAGCGCCAAAGCGTCCACTGCATCCCGTCTCACGTTCGTGACGATCGCGAAACGCCCCTCGGTCGAGACGGGACGGGGCGAGCTTGTAGATTTGATTTGCCCGACGGCGAAAGGGAAATATTTTTTGCAGAAGGACTGGACAATCGAATTTACCTGGCCAGCCACTTCAGTGATTTGCCCGTCGGGTAAAGGGGGAATGCGATCAGCGTTCGATGATCTCCCCTTAACGGACGCCCGAATCTTGCTATAAGGATTCCGGCAGCCTTGGCGGTAGACGAAGCCGCCCACAACTACGGTGGGGGTGATGCGAACGGTAACGCCGCATTCGCGCCAAGGCTGCCGCTCAAACTTGCACCGCCGAATCGGCCGTGATTCTCTCCGTGCTGCAGCAAGTTGCCCGCATGAGCGAATACGATATGCGGGTGGAAGCAATGTGAAAATCCCGGATGTCGCGGAGCCTGCGACCAGGCGCGCTTATCGTACCTCTGCTGCAGAATCTGCCGCGGTGACAACTCGCAGATCAGATTCCGATCCAGCGTGATGACTTGGTTTCGCCGGCGCGGCGAAGCAGCTCTTAAGCTCTTGAAATCCCAGCCTCTGTGATTACCTCTTGAAAAGTTGGTAACACTTGTGTTACCTCTTCGCGGATGCCCGAAATTCGCTACTACGTGGCCGCCGACGGCCGGGAGCCTTTCGCCAGGTGGTTCGCAGATTTGGAGGCTGTCGCGCGAGCCAAAGCCACGCGCGCAATCGTCCGATTGGAGCAAGGCAATTTCTCCAACGTGAAGTCGGTCGGCGAGGGTGTGTTTGAGTATCGCATCGACTTCGGGCCGGGCTACCGGGTTTATTTCGGACAGGACGGCCAAACGTTGGTGATCTTGCTGACGGGCGGCACCAAGAAGCGCCAGCAGCGCGACATCGACGAGGCGCATGCCTATTGGCAGGACTACAAGCAAAGCAAACGTGGACGACGTTGAACGGAGAAGAGGATGGCAAAGACAAAAAGCTTCAGGGATTTGGTCGAACGCCACGTCAAGGACGACCAGAAATTCGCCGAGGCCCTTCTGCGCGAAGGCATTGACGCAATGCTGAGCGGCGATCTCGATACCGGCAAGACGATCATGCGCGACTACATCAAGGCGACGGTCGGGTTCGAAAAACTCGGCCAAGCGACCGACACGCCGCCGAAGAGTCTCATCCGCATGTTCGGGCCGCGGGGTAACCCGCAGGCTAGAAATCTCTTCAGCGTAATCGGCTATCTGCAAAAGCGGGCAGGCGTGCAGCTTCACGTTTCCGGATAGCTAATCCACCTAACACCGGAGACTTAAGGTCCAAGGTCTGGACATGGCCGATTCAACAAGTGAGACCATTCAGCAGAGAGCCCACCGGCTTCTGAAGGCAATCGCGACCCCCAATATATTGCGTCGGATTGGCCTCCCGAGATATACCAAATATCCAGTTTGGGCAGTATACTGGGATAATCATGCGGCGGCGCGACTTCATCACAAGCAAAAGGTGTCCGTTAGAACGACGAGAGAGAATTCACTTCTCTCTGAACGCCCGCATCAACTGATCGCTCAAGGGCTTGATCAGGTAGGACATCAGGGTGCGGTCGCCGGTCTGCACGAAGGCTTCAACCGGCATGCCGGGGATCATTTTGACGTCGCCGAGGCGGGCGACTTCTTCCGGCGGCATCGAGACGCGGATCGTGTAATAGGATTGCCCGGTGCGCTGATCGGTCGTGACGTCGGGCGAAACGCGGGTGACGACGCCGTTCAATTCCGGCGTGGTGCGCTGGTTGAACGCCGACAGCCGCAGCAGGGTCTTCTGGCCGATCTGCAATTTGTCGATATCCTGCGGGTTGACCTTGGCCTCGACCTGAAGGTCGTCGGTCTGCGGGACGATCAACATGATGGCATCGCCGGCGGTGATCACCCCGCCCACGGTATGCACGGTGGATTGCAGCACCATGCCGTCCTGCGGCGCGCGGATATCGACCCGCCGCAGCTGGTCTTCCGCCGTGACCTTGCGCTCGACGAATTCGCCGATCTTGTCGTTGGTCTCGCGCAAATCCTTGGAAACGTCGCTGACCATGTCCTTGTCGACCTGGATGATCTGCAGCTCGGTTTCGGTGATCTTGCCCTTGGCCTGGGCGCGCGAGGCAATATATTGCGCGCGCTCGCCGGCCAATCTCGCCCCGTCGCGCTCCAGCGTGGTAAGTCGCGTCATTTGCACCAAGTGCTTCTCGTAGAGATCGCGAACCCCGACCAGTTCCTTCTCCACCAGCGCGATTTCCTGATCCTTCGCCTTCTCCTGCGCGGTGAGGCCGGCGATTTCCTCGTTCAGCTGCGTGACGCGCTCGCGCAACTGTGCCTTCTGACCGATCCTGCCATTGACGCGGACCTCAAAGAGTTTGGTCTCGCTCGCCATGACGTTCTTGACATCGGGGTCATCGGCGCGGTCGAGCAGCATTTTTGGAAAAACGATCTTGTCGAGGCCGCGTTGCTCGGCTTCGAGCCGCGCCGCGCGCGCCCACAGGCCATCGAGGTTCTTGGTGACGATCGCAAGACTTGCCTTGGTGACGGTATCGTCGAGCCGCACCACCACGTCGCCAGCCTTGACGAGATCGCCGTCATGGGCACGCACCTCACCGACGACGCCGCCGGTCGGGTGCTGCACCTTCTTGACGTTGGATTCGACCACGATCGATCCCGGCGCGATCAACGCGCCCGAGATCTGCGCGGTCGAGGCCCAGCCGCCGAGCCCGCCGGCCAATAGCGCCACCACGGCCAGCCCGACGATCAGGTGCCGCCGGATCGAATACCGCGCTCCTCGCGTTTCGCTGTCCGTCATGATTTGGAAACTCCGCCTTCGGAGACGATCTTGATCGGCGAAGGCGCGCCAACCCGGGGCTGCAATACCTGTCCCAGCACGGTTTCCTTCGGTCCGAAAGCCTGCATGCGGCCGTCCTTGAGGACCAGAAGCTGATCGACCGCCTCGATCCCGATCGGCCGGTGCGCAACCACCACGACAATGGCGCCGCGCTCACGCGCCCCGCGGACGGCCCGCGTCAGCGCCTCGTCGCCTTCGGTATCGAGATTGGAATTCGGCTCGTCGAGAACGATGAGGAAGGGATTGCCGTAGAGCGCCCGCGCCAGCGCCACGCGCTGGGCCTGACCGGCCGAAAGTGCCGTGCCCTGCTCGCCGATCTGGGTGTCGTAGCCTTCGCGCATCTTGATGATCATCTCATGCACGCCCGCTTCCTTCGCGGCCGCGATGATGCTCTCGGATGTGGCTTCCGGATCGAAGCGGCAAATATTCTGCGCCACCGAGCCTGCGAACAATTCGACGTCCTGCGGCAGATAGCCGACGTAGCGGCCGAGCACGTCGGACGACCACTGGTCGAGTGCGGCGCCGTCGAGCCGCACCTTTCCGCGCGCCGGCTGCCACACGCCGACCAGCGCGCGCACCAGCGAGGACTTGCCGGACCCGCTCGGCCCGATGATGCCAAGCCCGCTCCCGGCCGAAAGCGTAAACGTCACGTCCTGAACGATGACCCTCTGATCGCCGGGCGGCACGATGCTGACCGCCTCGACCGACAGGCGGCTCGACGGGCTTTGCAGCAAGGTCGGCACGGGACGGGCCGGCAGGGACTCAAGCAGCCGGTTGAGGCGATGCCAGCTCTGGCGTGCGGCCACAAAACTCTTCCAGTGCGCGATGGCCAGATCGACCGGCGCCAGCGCCCGCGCGGCCAGGATCGATCCCGCGATGATGATGCCGGCGGTCGCCTCCTGATGAATCACGAGATAGGCGCCGACGGCAAGCACCGCCGATTGCAGCATCATCCGCATCACCTTGGCGGCGGCGCCGAGCCCTCCGGCGACGTCGCTGGCGCGCTGGTTGCCCTCAAGATAATGCTGATTGGCCGCGCTCCAGCGCCTGGTCAGGCGTCCGGACATCCCCATCGAGACCAGCACTTCGGCGTTGCGCCGGCTGGTGGCGGCCAGATCGTTGCGGCGCGCCGCAAGGCCCATCGCCTCACGCGCCGGCGTGCGCGACAGGAACTCGGTCAGGACCGTGAGCGTCACCAGGATGACCGCGCCGATCAGCGCCGTCACGCCGATCAAGACATGGAAGGCAAAACAGATCGCGAGATAAAACGGCAACCACGGCAGATCGAAGAATGCACCCGGTCCCAAGCTGCCGAGGAACGAGCGGACGTTGTCCAGGTCGCGCAGCGGCTGAAGGCCCTCGTTGCGTCCGCCCACGATTAGCGGCAACCGCACCACGGTGTCGAACACGCGGGCATTGAGGGCTTCGTCGAGCGAGGTCCCGATCCGGCCGAGTATTCGTCCGCGGATCAGGTCGAGGATGCCCTGGGCGATGTACAATCCGCAGGCCAGGATGATCAGGCCGACCAGGGTCGGCACGCTGCGGCTCGGCAGCACCCGGTCGTAGATCTCCAGCATGAACAGCGACCCGGTCAGATAGAGCAGGTTGATCATGCAGCTCATGACGCCGACGCCGATGAAGGCGGTGCGGCAGGCGCGCAATGCTTCACCGAGTTCGGAACGCCGGACACCGGGAGCGGCTGCCATCTATCCTGATCTCTTCATGCGGGGTCGCGCCCCAGTCCAAAAAGCGGGTGCGCGAGGCCAATATTACCGATTTTCGCGGCAAACGTCTAATGAAGTCACGTTAACCTAAATGGCCCCTCCCCCCGGGGCGGGCAGCGGAGTCCGCCCCCGGGGGCCCGGTCGGCCCGCCCCTGAGACCCCCAAAAGCGGGCCCGGAAGCAGGGCCGGAACGGTTGCCGGCCCGAAGGCCGCCGCAGGGTCAGAAGCGGCCGCCGGTTCGAACCAGCCGCACGATCAGCAAAAGCAGGATGGCGCCGATCGCCGAATAGATGATTTCCGAGATAAGGCCTGTACCGATGTGGATGCCAAGCTTCGGAAACAAATAGCTAGCTATCAATGCGCCGGCGATACCGACGAGAATATCGCCGATGATGCCAAAGCCGGTGCCGCGCACGATCTTTCCGGCCAACCAGCCCGCGATCAGACCGACGAACAGGATGACAAGAAGGCCTTCGTTCGAAATTTGCATAGGATCCCCCGGTTAGTGCGCGCCATTACTCCCGCGCCGGTCGGAAACCTATCGACAATTGCCGGTCGTGACGACTCCAAATTGCCAGGTTCCCGGCGTGAGGTGCGGCTACTTCGGCGTCACACACCAATAGAGGTTAGCTCGCTGCAAGCACCCCGGCACGTTCCGCCAGGATACATCTTGCAATTCTGTCCGGTCCGATTTGCACGTTAGGCGGGATTTTCTCAAGGCAGCGCGCTTCCGCAGAACCGCAGCGGGGCGCAAACGAGCAATTGCTCGGCGCCTTGTCGAGCGAGGGCGGCGTCCCCGGAATTGTCTCCAGCCGCTGGCTCCGTTTGGCGCCCTGGACGGTGGAAGCCAGGAGTCCGCGCGCATAGGGATGGACCGGCGAGCGCACGATCTGGCTGAGCGTGCCCTGCTCGACGATCTGGCCCGCATACATCACCGCGACGCGGTCGCAGATTTCGATGGCAACCCCGATATCGTGGGTCACGAAAATGACGGACATGCCGAACTCGCGCTGCAGTTCGCGCAGCAGCAGCAGGATCTGGATCTGCACGGTGGCATCGAGCGCCGTGGTCGGCTCGTCCGCGAGCAGGATTTTCGGCCTGCAGGCCAGCGCCAGCGCGATCATCGCGCGCTGGCGCATGCCGCCCGACATCTCGTGCGGATAGGCGTCAAGCCTTCGTCTGGCGGAGGGAATGCGCACCACTTCCAGCATTTCGAGCGCGCGCGCCATCGCCTCGCTCCGACTCTTGCCCTCGTGGCGCATCACGGTTTCGGCGATCTGGCGGCCGATGGTGTAGACGGGATCGAGCGCGAGCGCCGGCTCCTGGAAGATCATCGACACGGCCTGGCCGCGGAACGCCGACAATTCCTCGTCATCAAGCGCCAGTACATCGCGGCCGAGCACGCGAACCCCGCCTGTTATCTGGGTCCGCTTCTTCGGCAACAGCCGCATCAGCGCGCGCAAGGTGACGCTCTTGCCCGAACCGGATTCTCCGAGCAGGCCCAGCACTTCCCCCTCGCCAAGGGAGAAGCTGAGATCGTTCACGGCATGGACGGTGCGATCGCCGGAAAAGCGAATATTGAGGTCTCTGACTTCGACGAGGTTGGTCACTTGAGCTGCGGCACCCTGTCATGGAAATCGGTGGCGCGCTGGAACGCCGCGCCGATCCGCAACAGCGTCGCTTCATCGAACGAGCGGCCGATCAGCTGCATGCCCACGGGAAGGCCGGCGCGGGTAAAGCCGGACGGGATCGAAAGCGACGGCAGGCCGAGATAGTTGATCGGGCGGGTGAAGCGCGTCAGCCGCTGGATGACGGCATCCGCATCCGGACTGTTGCCGACATCGCTCTCGGCGATCGTCGGCGCGGGGACCGGCGACACCGGCGCAATTACGGCATCGACCTCGGCGACCGCCGCCAGATGAGCGGCAAGCGCCGGGCCGCGCCAGCGCAAGGCTTCGAGATAGGAGACGCCGGGTATCGCGAGCCCGTTCTGCAGCCGCATCAAGACCTGCGGGCCATAATCCTGCGGACGCTCGATCATCCAGCGCTTGTGTAAGGCGGCGGCTTCGACCGCGAGAACGAGTTGCGACGCCGCGGAAAGCTGGCGCTGGTCCGGCAGTTCGACCCGAACGACGTTGGCGCCCTCGCGCTTGAACACCGCAATGGTCGCGTCGAGAACGCCAGCGACCTCGGCATCGAGGTCGTCGACATAGAAGGCGGCGGGCACGCCGATGGTAAGACCTTTCACCGATCCCGTCGTCGCCGCGACGTAATCCGGCAACGGGCCGGAGATCGCGGTGGGATCGGCGGGGTCCGCGCCCGCCATCAGGCCCAATAGCACCGCGCAATCCCCGACCGTGCGCGCCAGCGGTCCGACAGTGTCGAGCGATTGCGACAGCGGCATCGCGCCGGCGCGGCTGGTCCTGCCGACCGTCGTCTTGAGCCCGGTGACGCCGCAGAAATGCGCGGGCATCCGGATCGAACCGCCGGTATCCGATCCCAGCGCCGCAAACGTCAGGCGAGCGGCGACGGCCGAACCCGATCCCGACGACGAACCGCCGGTGATGCGATCAAGCGCGAAGGGGTTATGCACCGGACCGTAGTGGGAATTGTGGCCGGTCGGGCCATACGCAAACTCGGCCATCTGCAACGAGCCGAGACGGATCGTGCCGGCGTCCTTGAGGCGCTTTAGCGCGGTCTCGGTCGTCGTAGCGACGAAATCGCGGCGGATGCGCGAGCCACAGGTCACCACCTTGCCGGCCTCGTAATACATGTCCTTGTGCGCCAAGGGCACGCCGTGCAGCACGCCGTGGCGGATGCCTTTGGCGAGCGCCGCGTCGGCGGCGTCCGCCGCCTTCAGCGCGCCTTCGGCTTCGATCGCCATGAAGGCATTGAGACGCGGCTGCCATCGCGCGATCCGGTCGAGACAGGATTGCGTCACCTCGCGCGAGGAAACGTGCTTGTCCGCGATTGCTTTCGCAACCGAGGTCAACGACATCAAGGCGGGCTCGGTGCTCATTTGGCGACCTTCTCAGCCTGGACGACGGCGAAAGTCGAGGGCTCGAGGTCGAACGGCAGCGTGCCGGCGATCGCGGCAAAGGCGTCGAACGCCGGTCCAATGGAATTGGCGATGCGCGTGGCGACGTCAGTATCCACGGGCAAGCCGGCGACATCGGCCATCGCCTTGACCTCTTTGGCTGTGGGTCTTGTCATGCGGAAGCTTCTCCCTTTGGTGGCGCGAGGCTGTGACCCGATTCCGGGATTGCCATGTAGCAGGCAGCCTGATGGCCCATTTTATCGAGCGCGGTGAGTTTGGGTGTGGCGTTTGCGCAAACTGGCTCCGCGAACGGGCAGCGGGTGTGAAAGCGGCAGCCCGGCGGCGGATCGATCGGATTGGGCGGGTCGCCCGAGATCGGCGGCGTCTCGGTCCTGTTATCGGGATCGGAAGACGGCATCGCCGCGAGCAACGCCCTTGTATAGGGATGCGCGGGAGCATCCCACACCCGGTCGACCGGGCCAAGCTCGACCACTTCGCCGAGATACATCACCAACACGCGGTCGGAAATATAGCGCACGACGTTGAGATCGTGGCTGATGAAGAGATAAGTCAGCCCGAACTCACGCTTGAGGTCGGCCAAGAGATTGAGCACCTGCGCCTCGACCGACTTGTCGAGCGCCGAGACCGCCTCGTCGAGGATCACCAGGCGCGGCGACAGTGCGAGTGCGCGGGCGATATTGACGCGCTGGCGCTGCCCGCCCGAAATTTCGTGCGGATAGCGGTTGGCAAAGGTCTCCGGCCGCAGGCCCACCTTGCCGAGCAGTTCGCGCGCCAGCGCGCGCGCGGCTTCGTCCCGCATGCCGTGAACCTTGGGACCGAAGGCGATCGACTCCTCGATCGTCAAACGCGGGTTGAGCGAGGCGTAGCTGTCCTGGAACACCATCTGCATGCAACGGCGAAGCTCGCGCAGCGACAATGCGTTCCCCACCTGCATGCCGTCATAGATGATCTCGCCGGCGTCGCGCTTCATCAGATGCATCAGAAGCCGCGCGGTGGTCGACTTGCCGCAACCGGATTCGCCGACGATGCCCATCGTTTCGCCCTTGGCGATCGAGAACGACACATCGTCGACCGCGCGCACCGTCTTGCGCGCGCTGAACAGGTCGCCGCGAACCGGAAAATGCTTGGTCAAGCCGTTGACCTGGAGCAGCGGCTGCGCGGCGCCGCCGCGGTCTTCGACGGGCTCCAGCAGTTCGACGGACGAGGTGATCTGGTTCATCGCGTCAGTTCCGGATGTCCATGGCGCTGCGCATTCCGTCGCTGAGCAAATTGAAGCAGATCGATACCGCGAAAATCATCGCGCCGGGCAATGCCGCCACCCATGGGTTGATGTAGATCGCGGTGCGCAGCGTATTGAGCATCAACCCCCATTCCGGCTCCGGCGGCTTTGTCCCGAGGCCAAGGAACGAGAGTCCCGCGGCCAGGATCATCGACACCGAGATCAGGCCGGTGGCGTAGACGAAGATCGGCCCCAGCACATTGCCGAGCATATGCACGCGCATGATGGTGAAGGGGCCGGCGCCGGAGGCCCTCGCCGCCTCGACGAAGTCCATGTTGCGCACGCCGGTGGTGACGCTTTCGGAAACGCGGGTGATCTGCGGGACGAAGACGATCGTCAGCGAAACGATGGAATTGATGATGCCGGCGCCGAGCGCGCCCGATATCGCGATCGCCAGCAGCACCGAGGGAAAGGCGTAGAACACATCGACCGTGCGCATGATCGCGGTGTTGACCTTGCCGCCGATATAACCGGCGACGAGACCGAGCGACGTCCCGATCACGAAGGCGAAGATAACGGGAAGAATGCCGACGATCAGCGACAGCCGCCCGCCATAGATCAGCCGCGCCAGCATGTCGCGGCCAAGTTCGTCGCTGCCGAGCGGGTAGCCCACGGTACCGATATGACGGAGCCTTCTGATCATCGAACCCTGATACGGATCGGCAAGCCCGAGCCACGGAGCGCAGAGGGCGGATAGGAAAATCGCGACCAGAATGAAGGCGCAGACCATGCTGACCTTGTCGCGCAGGATGCGCCGTCCGACGGTTTCCCAATAGCCGCGCGCCTTGGTCGCGGGAGCTGCCTGAAGGGCCGCGTCTGCAATCGCGCTCATCGGCGGTTACCCATCGGTCAGCTCCGCTTGATGCGCGGGTCGATCGCGGCCTGCGCGATATCGACCATCAGATTGAGACAGACGAAAAATAGCGCCAGCACCAGGATCGTGCCCTGCAGCAGCGGCAGATCGCGCTGGAAGATCGCGGAATTGAGCAGCAGTCCCGATCCCGGCCAGGAGAACACGGTTTCGATCAGGATCGAGCCGCCGAGCATGTATCCCAGCTGAAGCCCCATCACCGCCATCGCGGTCGGCGCCGCGTTCTTGATGACGTGGCGGAAAACTTCGGTTTCGCGCAGCCCCTTGGCACGCAAGGCCTCGACGAAATCCTGGCTGAGGATGTCGCCGGTCAACGCCCGCACGGTGCGCGTGACGATTCCCATCGGGATGACCGATGTCGTGATCGCCGGCAGGATCAGATAGCGGATGTGCTCCCAGTCCCAGCCCCAGGCACCGGAACCGCCGGGACCTGCGCCTACGGCGGGCAGCCAGCTCAGCTGCACCGAAAAGATGATCACCATGACCATCCCGAGCCAGTAATGCGGCACCGAGACGCCGGCGATTGCGATCGAGGTCGCGACCTTGTCGATCCAGGTATCGCGGAAATAACCGGCGATCAGGCCGAAGAACAATCCGAGCGTAAATCCGATCAAGGCCGCCGCGATCGCCAAGGTCACGGTGTTGCCGACCGCGCGCATGACTTCCGCCAGCACGGGACGACCGGTCGCGATCGAATGGCCGAGATCGCCATTGACCGCCTTCCACAGCCAAAGCCCGAACTGCACCGGCAGCGGACGGTCGAAGCCATAGGCGATGCGCATCTGATCGGCGAGTTCCTGCGACGCGTCAGCCGGCAGCACTGCGACCAGCGGATCGCCGGGCGTGATGTGCACCAAGAGAAAGCACACCAGCGCCACGCTGATGACGATGGGGATCACATAGACGATGCGGCGGACGATGTAGATGAACACGAGCGATCCTTCGATTACTCGACAAGGAGAATCAGTAAGGGCTCTCCTTCGTCGTGCCCGGGCTTGACCCGGGCATCCACGCCTTTCGTGCCATCCGGCGGCACGTGGATGGCCGGGCATAGGCGAGCGGTAGCGACGCCGTCCTTCGAACGGCTATGCCCGGCCATGACGGGGAGAGAGCAACCTTTAATCACGGCGTCATCGAAATCGGCGAGAAGTCGACAAACCAGCTCTTCGGCTGCACGAAGCCCTTGACCTTCGGACTCATGGCGCGGGGCGCCACGTCATGGGCGACGTAGAGAAAAGCCGCGTCGTCGACGGAAGCCGCATGCAATTCGGCCAGCGCCGCATCGCGCGCCGCGGGCTCGAAAGTCTGCCGCGCCTTCGTCACCAGCTCATCGAACTTCGGATTGTTGATGAAACCCCAATTATTGGAGACCGGCGGGGCCATCGACGATTGCAGGAAGCGCACCAGTGCGAAAAACGGGTCCATCGCCGCATAGGTGACGTTGGTCGCATTCGAACCGTTGGCGGAAGGATCCTTGGCACCGCGCCGCCAGTTGGTGAACAACGTGTTCCATTCGATGACGTCGAGCTGGACGTCGAAATAGCATTCGGCCAGCGCCTGCTGCAGATATTCGTTCATCGGCAACGGCAGCATCTGGCCCGATCCCGACGCCGAGGTCTGGATCTTGACCGTCAATTTCTTGTTCGGACCAAATCCGGCCTCCTGCATCAGCTTTTGCGCCGCCGGCTTGTCGTATTTGATCTGAAACGTCGGTTTTCCCCGCCACGGATGGCCCGGCTCGAAGGTGCCGGTCGCCGGCACCATCAACCCTGCGAGCAAGCCGTCTCGCAAGCCCTCGCGATCGACGCAAAGATTGGCCGCTTTCCGAACGCGGATATCGTTCCAGGGCGATCCTTCGACCCGCGAGAACTGCCACGGCCAGACATGCGGCTCCTCGTTGGTATAGATCACAAAGCCGCGCTGTTTGATTTCAGGGACAGCGTCCGGCGCAGGCGCCTCGACCCAGTCGACCTGGCCGGAGAGCAAGGCCGCGGTGCGCGCATTTGCCTCAGGCATCGGCAGCAGCACCATCTTGTCGACTTTGGGAACGCGCGCCTTGTCCCAATAGTTTTCGTTCCTCACAAGTTCGAGCCGTTCGCGCGGCGTGAAGCTCGACATCTTCCACGGCCCGGTGCCGGAGGCATCCTTCGCGAACGCCGCCCACGCTGCTTGCGACTTCGCCTTGGCATCCGCGCCTTGCGCCGCGTCGAACAGCGCCTGCCATTTCGCCGGGCT
>Ga0116223_10001253_pt1 | contig 26769 bp, 23 predicted proteins | sample Sb_taG_3_FD_90092 | JGI IMG/M metagenome (GOLD analysis project Ga0116223, IMG submission 90092) | Peat soil microbial communities from Weissenstadt, Germany - Sb_50d_a_PC metaG | ecosystem: Environmental > Terrestrial > Soil > Wetlands > Peat | place: Germany: Weissenstadt | collected 2010-09-21 | reverse complement strand
GAACGACCGCTACGGCCGGTTCGGCGTGCTCAAGTTCAAGGACGCCTCGCGCAGGCTGGGGCATCCCGTGGTCATCGAACAGAAATACATGCCCGGCGATTCGGATTTCCGGCGCGCGTTGCGCATCATCAACGAATCGGACGCGGATGGAATCGTGATCTGGGGCGATGCGGCGCCAGCCGGGACCATCCTCAAGCAGATGCGCGAAATGGGGATGAAGCAGCGGGTCTTCGGCAGCTTCCGCGTGCTGGGCGACGACTTGCTCCGCAACGCCGGGGATGCGGCCGCAGGATTGGAGATCGTGTTTCCCTTCGACCCGACACGCGACGATCCGGGCTGGCTGGCCTTCAACCAACGCTTCGAGAAACGCTTCGGCAGCCGTCCGGATGTGTTCGCCTCCCTGGCGTACGACACCATGAACATCCTGTTGCAGGCGGTCTGCCGCGCGGGGTTGAACCGCGGCAGAATCCGCGACGCCCTTACCGGCGTGGAGAGTTACAAAGGAGTCACGGGCGACATGGTTTTCGATCCCAACTGCAAGAACATGGTGCCCATGTACCTGGCGACGGTTCACGGCGGCAAATACCAGTTCCGCCGCTACCCCATGCAGGCTCCCTACGCCACGGTGGGTGAAGGAGGCGTGAACTACAACGGCCCGCCTCTGCCCGATCGGCCGGCCGGCGCCATGCGCATCGGCATCTTTGGCCCGGATGCTGAAACAGTGGTAGCCCGGATTTCGCCGCTGCTGGCGCGCTACCAGGGCCGTTACTCGCTGATCGCGGTGCCGTCGGATGTGCCGTGGGGCCAGGCGTCCACGGGCCTGGTCCATCTGATCTACGATCAGGAAGCGCTGGGGCTCATTGCGACCGACCGCAACTCCAGTCACCTGGCGGAGCAGCTTGCCACCAAGTCGTTCGTGCCGCTGATTGCCGTCACGGCCGACCATACGGTGACCTCGGTCAACATCCCCTGGGTGATTCGTCTACCCGCGAATACGCCCATCGAGGACGCGCTCTCGCGTTTCCTCGCCGCGGCCGAGAAATCGGGACCCAATCGCGGGCGGCTGCGGGAGGTCCTGGTTTCCGCCCACTGAAAAACGGGAGATGGGAGGTATTATCCGTGTTTCGGACCTTGTTTGGCAAATCGTTCTGTGATAGGCTGGCTCCGTCCGAATCTGCCTCATCGAGGGTGGCGTTTGTCATCGCGCCCGCCCAAACTGGTGCGCCAATCACCGGTGAAAGTCAGAGATCCGGCCGCGTCAGTTCCAAAAGCGCGTTTCACCGCCACGAGGGGGGCGCGAGTTGAAAAGTGTTGAAATAGTCTAATGAGGCTCGCATAATACGGTGACGGTATCTGCCCAACCAAGAACCGCTCACTCACGGGGTGCCCTATGGGCCCGGCTCTGTTTGCAGAGGCATGTTCCGGTCGGAGCCGATGTTCCGGTCGGAGCCGCGACCGTCAGGGAGCGGTCTTGTCACTGTCTAATGCGAGCCTCAATAAGTAGTAACTTCGATCTTATCAGTGATTACGCAGCTCTAAAAGCAGCTCTAAAAGAGGTAGCACCAAATGTTTAACAAACTGGAAACTGCACAGGCCACCCGGCGGGGGTTCCTGGGCGCAGCCGCCTTGACGGCCGCACAATACAAACGGGTCCTCGGCGCCAATGACCGCATCGGCGTCGGGTTCATCGGGTTCGGGCTGATCGGCAAACAGCACGTCACCGATTTTAAGAAGTTCGACGATGTCGATATCGTGGGTCTCTGCGATGTCTACAAGCCGCGCGTGGACGAAGGCCTGAAATACATCGGAAATCCCAATACCAAAGGGTACAGCGATTTCCGCAAGATGTATGAGAACAAGGACATCCAAGGGGTCGTCGTCGCCACGCCGGACCACTGGCATGCGTTGCTCACCATCATGGCCTGCGCGGCGGGCAAGGACGTCTATGTCGAAAAGCCGATGACCGTGTTCATCGACGAAGGCAAGTGGATGATCCAGGCGGCGCGCAAATATAACCGCATCGTGGTTGTAGGCACGCAGCGGCGCCAGGGCCAGGGTGTTGCGGCGGCCAAGAAAGTGATCGAAAGCGGCCAGCTTGGGAAAATCCATTCCATCCGCATCGCCTCCTTCCGCAACATCTACCCCGGGTTCGGCAAGACTCCCGTCGCGGATCCGCCGCCCGAGATCGACTACGACATGTGGCTCGGCCCGGCCCCCAAGAAGCCGTACCAGAAGCACCGCTCCCTGTACCACTTCCGCTGGTTCTGGGACTATTCCGGCGGCCAGATGACCAACCTGGGTGCGCATACGATGGACCAGGTGCTGTGGTGCATGAACGTGAAGGGTCCGACCATGGTGATGTCCACCGGTGGCCGGTTCGCGTTGGAAGACGACGGCGAGACGCCCGATACCCAGGACGCCATATGGCAATTCCCGGGCGGTTTCACGGTGAATTACGCCATTCGCGAGGCCAACGCCATGCGCGGCGACACTGCCACGCGCGGGCAGGTCTACCTGGGGACCAAGGGCAACCTGGTGCTGGCCGGCGGCTACGAAGTCATCCCCGAGAACAAGATCGATCCGGTCAACGATATCCCGCGTTTCAGTGGACACCCCATCGGCGGTCCGGTCTATACCGATGTCAAGCCGACGCCGTGGATTCAGCCTTCCAAGGGCGGGGTGGAATCCGACGCCCGCTACGGCACCGGCGGCGAAGACACCATGGCCATGAACGAACGCGACTGGCTGAGCAGCATGCGGACCCGCAAGCGGCCCCTGTGCGAAGTGGAAGATGGCCACAAGGTGGCCGTGGCATGCAACCTGGCCAACATGTCCCTGCGGCTCGGCCGCGCCATCAAATGGGATCCCGATAAGGAGCAGGTGATCGGCGATAAGGAAGCCGCCGCCATGTGCTCCAAACCTTATCGCGCCCCCTGGGACGGCGTCCTCAAGAGCCTCGTGAAGGTCTAGCAACCAGCCGGCTCTTAGTCAGCTCTGGAAATCACCGAACTTCTTCGCCCTCGACCGCCATACCCGGCGTCAGGAATGTTGATGGCATTTCGCCGTCACCCGCAAGAGTGCCGGTTTTGAAACGCTTGTGCCACTTTCCCTGTGGCACGTCAGGATCCGATTCGAGCCAATGTTTTAGTTCGAGAAAATCGGTAGCTGCAATTCGCCCTCACGGTAGCGTTCAGTCAGGTGATCCAAAATTCCCCGTGGCGGCGGCTTCTTGATCTTCGGCATCTTGAATGAGCGATCCGTTCCATGATGTAGGCACCGGCACAATGACAATGTGAGGGGTATTAGGACTCGTCGGCCCTTCGTGCTTGGTGCTTAACCGTTCTGAAATTGTTTATGAAAAATCACACGTTCAAGCTGATCGGAAAGCTGTCGGATCTCACTTGGGTCGTTCGTCGCCTTGAGACGCTTCAAGAGGGCCAAAAGAGCATAATCCGAAGTGTCAATGCTAGCGACGGCAGGCTCGGGCTGGATCTGTTTGCGGAATTCCTTGATATCCATGCTTGCTCTCTTTACTATATAGTCGCTGCCCTTGGCCTTCGCCCAACGCGCCTGAACTGCTTTTTGTGCGCTCTCGCTTCGCTGTGCCGGTGTTAGTTTCGCGGCTCTTGCTGGACCGCCTTTTTTGCCGCCCTTGCGACCCAAAGCAACGGCGGCCGGGTTTTTCTTGTGAGCCATGAATTCATTGTACGTGAGCGGTTACGAAATGTCGAACTTGACTTTCACGTGAGCGGTCACGTATCGCAAATCGTAAGTTGAAAAAAACCGATCGCCCGTCCCACCGCTGACTTGGCAGAAATATGCCCCCGGGAGGGATAATGAAATTGTCTCCCACCCACCGGCCTTATGGCGACCTTGACTGAAAGCGCGGACGTGGCCGCATGGCGCGAGCCTGTTCCTCCCTCCAGCAAGCTGCGCTGGCTGCTCCTCTCGGTCTCCGCGGTGCTGCTGGCAATCTTGCTGGTGTCCGGCGTTCTGGCGGTCCGCTTTCTCTCCGACATACACACTCAAGAACTGGCGGTTACCCGCGCGCTTGCGGAGCGTACCCACGCGCTCTCCGGACTCTGGCTCTCCATACAGAGCTACAACCAGGCCGTGCAACAGTTCGTCGCGCAGACCGCCGCCGACCGGGAGGCGGATCGCCACCGCCTGGATCAGCTCACCCTGGAAATCGATTCCGATTTCGACCGCTACCCCAGCATCCGGGATTCCGAGGAGGACGCGCTGCTGGACGGCATGCGGCGGGTCTTCTCACAACAGCGGACTCTCTATATCACGATTCTCGAGGCGCGGCCCGCGGAACGCAGGCGCCAGGCGGAAAGCATGCTCGCCGGGCACATCGTGCCCGTCCAAAAGCAGATCCTGGATTGGTCCGGGAAACTCCAGGATTGGAACGGAGAGCGAGTTCAGCAGGCCGATCGTGCTTTGGTAACCCAGTTCGCGAATTTGCAGGGCAGCCTGTCGCGGGTGCTCGCCATCGGATTCGGAAGCGGCCTGCTGCTGGTGCTGGGTAGCATGGCCTACATCGCGCGCCTCGATCGGCAGACCCGCGTCCGCTACGTGGAGCTGGCGCGAAGCCAGCACGCGTTGCAGCAACTCTCGGCGCGCCTCGTGGACGCGCAGGAGACCGAACGGCGCGCCATCTCTCGCGAGCTGCATGACGAGGTAGGGCAGGCATTGGGCGCCCTGCTGGTGGATATCGGGCGGCTCTCGACCGCGCTCTCGAACGGCCATCCCGAGGTGAAGGCCCAACTGGACAACCTCAAGTCGGTGGCCGAGCGGACTTTCCAATCCGTCAGAAACATCGCGCTCCTGCTGCGGCCTTCCATGCTCGACGACCTGGGCTTGGCGGCCGCCCTGGAATGGCAGGGCAGGGAAGTCTCGCGTCGCAGCGATATCGAAGTCTCCGTGGAATCGGAGAATGTCCCCGAAGACCTGCCCGATGAATACAAGATTTGCATCTACCGGCTGGTCCAGGAAGCCCTGAACAACGCGGTGCGGCACTCCGGCGCCAGGAACGCGAAAGTGGTGGCGGCGCGGCGGGCGAGATCCATCGTGGTGCGGGTCGCCGATGACGGCCGCGGCTTCGATCCGGGACGTTCGCGCGGAATGGGAATATTGGGAATGGAGGAACGGGTGAAACGGCTGGGCGGAACGTTGCGGGTGGAATCTCAGCCGGGCAAGGGCGTGACCGTGACCGCGGAGCTTCCCATTCCCCCCGTCGCCGGGGGTAACGCGTGAAGCAGATCCGCGTCCTGCTGGCCGACGACCACACCCTCATTCGCGCCGGTCTGCGCATGGTGGTGGACGCCGAACCCGACCTTACGGTTGTCGGGGAATCCAGCGACGGACGCGAGGCGGTAGCCATGGCCGGCAAGCTGAAGCCTGACGTCGTGGTGATGGATATCGGCATGCCGAGCCTCAACGGCATCGAAGCAGCCCGCCAGATCCGCGCGGCGCTGCCGGATACGCAGATCGTCATGCTCAGCATGCACTCCGACGAAGGATACGTGCTCCGCGCCCTCAAAGCGGGAGCCAAGGCCTACCTGCTCAAGGACTCCGCCGAAGCCGACCTGGCGCGCGCCATCCGCGCCGCTACTGCCGGAAAGTCGTTCTTCAGTCCCGCGGTCGGCCACGTGCTGCTCCAGGACTACATGCGGACGCTCCAGCGCACCGGCGCCGAAGATTCCTACGAGCTGCTTTCGCCCCGCGAGCGCGAAATCCTGCAGCTCGTCGCTGAAGGCAAGTCCAGCAAGGACATCGCGAATCTGCTCGGCCTCAGCGTCTACACGGTGGAGACCCATCGCGCCCGGGTCATGCAAAAACTCAATCTCCGGGGCATTCCCGAGCTGATCCTCTACGCAGTCCGCAAAGGCATTATTTCGTAAGCCCTCAGCCCCGCCGCGATTGCCGCGCCGCGATTGCCGCGCCATACCCAATCGCCGGGACCTCCCATACCGACTCGCCGGGAACACCGCGCTGGGCGTTGTCGCGTCCATAGAGTTGAGGCCAACGGGACTCACCAAGTTGCCCGCGGCCGGTCGAATTCACATTGGAGGCTACATGTACAAACAGAGTTTTTGGAGGCACCCGAAGTCTGTGTTGCTGGCCGCGGCGCTGGCCGTAGGAATCGGCGGCGCCGGTTACGCCAGCGTGGACCACCTGGTGCGCCAGCATGCCGCGCTGGAATTGAACCTGGCAAGTCCGGACCAGGGCCCCAGCCGGACTGGATTTGCGCCGGTCGTCAAAAAGGCGCTGCCCTCGGTCGTAAACATCGCCACGTCAAAAGTATCCAAGATGCCCACCGGCTTCTTCGAACAAATGCCCGATGATCCGCTGTTTCGCCAGTTCTTCGGCGACAACGCCAACCGGCAGTTCCGCACCCCGCGCGAAATGCCCGAACAGCGCGAAAAGGCTCTCGGGTCGGGTGTCATCATGACCCGGGACGGGTATATCCTGACCAATAACCACGTGGTGGAGGGCGCCACCGGCGTCCAGGTCACACTGGGCGACAAGCGCGAGTTCAAAGCCAAGGTCGTCGGAACCGATCCCAAGACCGACATTGCGGTCTTGAAGATCGACGCCACGAACCTCCCGCTGATCACCGTGGCCGACTCTTCGAAGGTCCAGGTCGGCGACTATGCGCTGGCCATCGGCGATCCCTTCGGAGTCGGCCAGACGGTCACCATGGGAATCGTGAGCGCCACCGGACGGTCCCACCTCGGGATCGAAGACTACGAAGACTTCATTCAGACCGACGCTCCCATCAATCCCGGCAACTCCGGCGGCGCGCTGGTGAACGACCGCGGCGAGCTGATCGGCGTCAATACCGCGATCATCGCCCACGGCTCGGAAGGCAATCAAGGCATCGGCTTCGCCATCCCCGCGAACATGGCGCGCAACGTCATGCAACAGATCGTGGAGCACGGCAAAGTCACTCGCGCCTATCTGGGAATCGTCCCGCAAGATGTGACCCCGTCCATCGCCAAGGCCTTCGGGGAGAAAGAGCCTCGCGGCGCCCTGGTGGGCGACGTCAGCCGCAACAGCCCGGCTTCGCGGAGCGGCCTGGAAAAGGGCGACATCGTTCTGGATCTCAACGGCAAGCCCGTGGCGGACAGCAACGATCTGCGCATGAACATCTCGATGATGGCCCCCGGCTCCACCGTAAGTCTGAACGTTCTGCGCAACGGATCGGAACGCAATTTCACGGTGAAACTGGGCGAGCTTCCCACCACTGAAGCTGCGATCGAACACGAAGGCAAGGGGAGTTCCAGCAGTGTGCTGTCCGGCGTGTCAGTCGAGGATCTGAACGCCCAGACTGCCAAAGAACTCGGCCTTCCCGCCAACGTCCAAGGCGTCGTGGTAACCAAGGTCGGCCCCTCCAGCGCGGCCGCCGAAGCGGGACTCCGCCGCGGCGACGTGATTCAGGAAGTCAACCGCAAACCTGTCAGAGACACTTCCGATCTCGAGCGCGCGGTCGCCGGCTCGAAAGAGGACACTCTCCTGTTGGTCAACCGGCACGGCAACACCATGTATCTGGCCGTCTAATCGGAACCGAATGGCTGGCCGGCCCCGGGGATCCTCCGCCCCGGGGCCGGGGGCGAGGCAACATTTACGGCGTGCGCGGCGTCAATGAGACATGAAGACTTACCGCGTCACGAGCACGTGTGGCCGCCTTGCGGCACTGTGCACTTGTTTCACGGCCTTGATACTCGGCGCCGATCCCGCGCTAACGATTTACAATCAGAACTTCGCGGTAATCCGCGAGACCTTACCGCTGGATTTGAAAGCCGGTAACAACACCGTCCGTTTCTCCGATGCCACCGCGCAAGTGGAGCCGGATTCCGTAATTCTGCGCGATGCCACCGGCAGACAGACCGTGCTGGTGCTGGAACAGAATTACCGTAACGATCCCGTATCGCAAGAGCGGCTGCTCAGCCTGTACGAAGGCAAGACCATCGAGTTCTCCGTGCGAAATCAAGACGGGACCAGTCGCATCGTCAGCGGCAGGATTGTGCGCAGCGGCTACGTACCGCATTACCAGGCGATGAATCGATACGGCCCGCAGTATCAGGCCAACCAGGTGGGCATGGCATCGGGCGGCGCGGGACAACCCATTATCGAGGTGGGCGGAAAGCTGCAGTTCACGCTGCCGGGGCAGCCGATCTTCCCTGCCCTGGGCGACGACACGATTCTCAAACCCGCGCTCGATTGGATCCTGTATTCCGCTCAACCGGCTAGGTTCGACGCCGAGCTGAGCTATGTTTCCGGCGGCATGACCTGGAGCAGCGACTACAACATCGTGGCGCCGGAGATCGGCGATACCTTGGACCTGGTGGGCTGGGTGACGCTGGACAACCAGAGCGGCAAGCAGTTCGATCATGCGCATATCAAGCTGATGGCGGGCGATGTGAACAAGGTGCAGCCGCAGAATCAAGTGACGTTCCAGGCCGGTGCCGGGCTCGGCGGCGCGGTGGGATCACAACCCCAAGTGACCGAGAAGACCTTCGAAGACTACCACCTCTACACCCTTCCGCAACCCACCACGATCCACGACCGGGAGACCAAACAGGTCGAGTTTCTGCGCGCCTCCGGCATCCAGTCCAAACGGCTGTATATCTACGACGGCGCGCGCTTCGACCGGAATTATGGCTACCAGGACGTGCGCCAGATCCAGCAGTACGGCACCGAGTCCAATCCCAACGTGTGGGTGATGCGCGAGTTCGCCAATAGCGACGCGAACCACCTGGGAGTGCCTCTGCCCAAGGGGCGCGTGCGGTTCTACCGTCGCGATCAGGATGGCCAGGTGGAGTTCACCGGCGAAAACCAGATCGAGCACACCCCCAAGGATGAGACAGTGCGCGTGTACACGGGGAACGCGTTCGATATCACGGGTGAGCGGCGGCAGACGAAGTTTCAATCGCAGATGCAGCCGGGCGGCTGGCTGGATGAATCGTTCGAGATCAAGCTGCGGAACCACAAGAAAGAGGCGGCGACCGTTCGCGTGGTGGAGCACCTTTACCGGTGGTCGAACTGGGTGATCACGCTGGAATCCGCCGGCCATCGGCAGATGGACAGCAAGACCGTCGAATACGAGGTGACGCTCCAGCCGGATGAGGAGAGAACCCTGACTTACACCGCTCACTACACCTGGTGACGGAGCAGCATTACCCCATAAAATGCTGGCGATCGCGTGGCGCAGGCACTCTTGCCTGCCGGGTCGAGACTCGTCTCGACCTGCCTTCGTGCCTCGACCCAAGCGACGGCATGAGGGAACGAAAAGACGCTCTTTTTGAGCAGGCCCGCCGGATCGATTGCGGTAGAATGTTTGGCGGAAGGGGCAGGCCCTGGGGATGCACCCGCCGCGCAGCTCGCCGGCGGACACCGGCCTGGCGTTACCGGAATGGATGTCCTCTGGCTGACGGCCGGACTCGGCTGCGACGGGGAAACGATTTCCATCACCGCTGCCACTCAGCCCTCCCTGGAAGAGTTGATGTTCGGCGCGCTCCCCTCGGCTCCCAAAATCACACTTCACAATCCCGTCCTGGCTTACGAAACGGGCGACGACTTCCTCGCCCCTTTCTATCGCGCGGTTGAAGGCAAGCTGAGTCCCTTCATCCTGGTTGTCGAAGGCTCCATCCCCAACGAACGTAACAAGCAGGAAGGCTACTGGGCCTCGTTCGGAACCGGCCGCGTGACCGGGCAGCCCATCCCCACCTGCGATTGGATCGACTGGTTGGCTCCCAACGCCTGGGCGATTGTGGCCGCCGGAACGTGCGCCACTTACGGCGGAATTCACGCCATGCAAGGCAACCCGACGGGCCCCATGGGCCTGCCGGATTATCTCGGCTGGCAGTGGAAATCGAGCGCGGGAATCCCCATCGTGTGCGTTCCCGGCTGTCCCGCCCAGCCTGATAACATGACCGAGACTCCGCTCTACCTGCTGCACCAGTCGGCTGGACGCGCGCCCATGATTCCGCTGGACGATGCGCTCCGGCCCACCTGGCTTTTCGGAGAGACGGTGCATGAAGGCTGCGATCGCGGCGGCTATTACGAGCAGGCCGAGTTTGCCGAAGAGTACGGCTCGCGCCAGTGCATCGTGAAGCTGGGATGCTGCGGTCCGGTGGTGCAATGCAACGTGGGCAAGCGCGGCTGGACCAGCGGAATCGGCGGCTGCCCCAACGTGGGTGGAATCTGCATCAGCTGCACCATGCCGGGATTCCCCGACAAATTCATGCTTTTCATGAATCAGCCGCCGGGATCGCTGCTCTCTTCGAACGCCGTCTCCACCTACGGCCGGGCCATCCACGCTCTGCGCCGCTTCACGCAGGCCTCGCTCAACAAAGAGCCAGGCTGGCGCCACCGGTAGATTCATGCTCCACCAGACGGCACAATCCGCCTTAGATCGCCTGGACCCGGCGCAGGCGGAACAGATCCTGACGGGGCTGGCGGAGGTGTTCCTCAACTCCTCGAGTCGTACCAGGTGCACATCAAGGAAAAGCTGTCGCTGAAGAACGCCCGCGAGCTGGTGCAGCACGCCTTCCAATGGGTGACCAGCGAAGACGGTCCGTAGGCAGGCCTGTCGCTCTTCGGGACGCTCGGCGCGGCGCCAAAAGTCTAAAGTGAACAGCATTGTGGGCTGGACCAGTCTTACACCCATCCGGGGCTCGGCATTAGCGCACCTGGCTTCCACACGGCCAAACGCCGTGGGCTACAGTCTTTCGCCCTTCGAGCTGCCACTCGGTACATGTTATCTTGGCAGCTTCCATGCCCCGCATCCTCTTTCTGACCGAGCGCTATCCTCCGGACGCAGGCGGCGTATCGGCGAGCGCCGTGCGCATCGCGCAATCCCTGGCCTCGCTCGGCGCCCAGGTGGACGTCGTGGCCTGGACTCGCTCCTTGCAGGCCGGGCAGGTGGCGCGCGAAGAGGGAAACCCCGCGGCGTACCGCATCGGCCGCTTCCGCGAGTGGGACACCACCATGCCCCACACGCTCAATCTGCTCGACTGGCTGGCGTCGATGGCGCCCTACGACGTGGTGTGGGGCCACTACCTCTCGCTCGCCGGCTTCCTGGCCGTGTGGTTCGGGCGGCTGAACGGAGTGCGCTCGGTGGTCGGCATCCGCGGCAACGACCTGGATCGAGATGTGTTTCCGCCCGGCGATTTCTCGCGGCTACAGTGGACCTTGGCACATGCCTCCTCCATCACCGCGGTGACCCGCGAACTGGCACGCAAGGCGCAGGCGCTGAGCGGCCGCGACGACGTGGTGCATCTTCCGAACGTGGTGGATAGCGCGCGGTTCTCACCCGCGCCTGGGGCGGGCGCGGCGCTACGCGCCCAACTGGGGATCGCCACCGGCGAGCGAATCCTCGGCTTCTGCGGCGAGCTGCGCGAGAAGAAAGGACTGGCGCACCTGCTGGAGGCGCTCGCCGCGGTGCGGCGCGTGCGTCCGGCGCGCCTGCTGCTGATCGGCGACGTTCGCCCGTCCGAGATGCCGCGCCTCCTCCAATGGATCGGTCCGGGACGCCTCGAGGAGCACATCCTGATTACCGGCCAGCTCGCCACGCCGGAGGCAGTGAACCAGCACTTGCAGGCTTGCGATGTGTACCTGCAGCCTTCTTTGTGGGATGGGATGCCGAATGCCCTGTTGGAGGCCATGGCGGCGGGATGCGGCGCGATCGCCAGCGACGCCGGCGGGATTCCCGAAATCATCACGACCGGTGTGGACGGCATCGTCGTGCCGCGCTGGCAATTGCACCGGCTGGGCGAGGCGGTGCTCGAATGGCTCGATGCCGAACCGGCCGATCGCGACCGCATCCGGCGCGCCGCGCGGGCCCGCATGGTGGCGGAGTTCTCGCCGGATCGCGAGCGGCAGGCGCTTCAGTCGCTGCTCGGCCGGACGATCCCCAGCTCTTCGCAGACCGCGGCCAGCGCTGCGCCAGACCGCTCCCAGGTGTAGCGGCCGGCGATGCGCGCGCGCGCGGCGGCGGCAAGATCGCGCCACAAATCCGGATCCGCGTGAAGCCGCAGCACGGCTTGCGCGATCTGGTCGGCCGAGCCGGGCTTGACCAGCAGAAAGTGGCGGCCGTGCTCGCCCAGCTCGCGCACCACCGGCAGGTCGCTCGCGATCACCGGAACGCCGGCGGCCATGCCTTCCAGGATCTTCAGTGGGCAGCAGCCCTGCCGGATGTTGCGATCGTTTACCGCCAGCGGCGCGAGCACGGCGAAAGACCGGTGCAGCGCCTCGACCAGTTCCGGCTGCCCGACCGGCTCGGCGATTTGAACGCGTTCAGCGATCCCCATCTTCGCGGCCAGGGCCGCAATCGGCTCCTTCTGCCGCGGGCTCGCGGCGCCGAGAATGGTGAGCCGCGCGGGCGCGTGCGCACAGATCTGTGCGACCGCCCGTACCGCGAGGTCCACGCCCTGCCACGAGGCCAGCGTGCCGAAATAAAGCAGCTGCATCTCCGGGCAGGGCTCCGGTGCGGAATCGCGCGCGTGAAACAGCCCCGTATCCACGGCATTGGGGATGACGCGGATTTTGGATGCGTCCACCCCGCGGGCGGCCAGGTAACGCTCGGTGACCGCGCTCGGCGTCACGATGCGATCGGCGGCCTCCAGGCAGGCCTGCTCCTGCGCGATGAGCTTGCGCATGAGCTCGCGATCGTCGGCCGCCCGCGGATAGCGATGCTTCAGCTCGATGGAGGGGAGCCCGTTGACCTCGAAGATCAGGGGCGGACGCGGCCGCAGACGGAGCAGCGGGATTCCCTCGAAGATCGAGCGGAACTGCACAAGATCGAACACGCGGCCGGAGAGCCACCGCTCCAGGCAGCCGCGGAAGCACAGCACGCGATCGATCAAGCTGAGCCCCACGCCGGGCAGCTCGGTGTGGAACACGCCCGGCCACCTTTCCGTGCGGGGTCCGGGCGCGACCGTGCCGGAAACCGTCGCCAGTTCGACCGATCCGAATGCGGCGGCCAGGGCGCGAGCGAATGCCGCGATGTGGGTCGACGCGCCTTTCGGCGCCGGCACCGTGTCGAACGAGATGTAGGCCAGGCGGGTGTTCGCAGGCACGCTCTGCTAAGATAGCGGAGTTTATGGCTGTGGATGTGAACCGGTTGCGCCGGGAGTGCGTGTACGAGGCTTCGACGCCGATCGAAGCGCTGGCGGACGACCTGGCCCGGATCGAGAGCCTGGCGGTCGAATGGCGCGCGGCGCGGAAGCGGCTTTTCCTCGCCGGCGTCATTGCCATTGCGGCGGGCGCGATCGGCCTGGCGGTTTACTATCCGGTTGGCCTCGCGCTCATCGCGGTTGGCATCTTCCTGTTTGTGCGCACCAAGAGCAGCCCGAGGGCGGTGGCGAACAACGTGGGCCGATGCGAATTCGGGAAGTCGGTGGCCGCCATGCTCGCCATGGATACGGAGCCCAAGACGCCGGCCGCCATCCGCCTGGCGTTCAACCCCAAGCGCGACCTTCTGTCCGAAAACCCGCTGCCCCACCGCAAGAACGGCAAGCAGAGACTCTACAAAGCCTCGTGGTTTTCGGTGGAGACCAGCCTCCACGACGGCACGACCTTCACCGAGACGATTGACGACTTGGTCCGCCAGCGCTCTTTCACCAACCCGCGCGGCAAATCGAAAACCAAGACCAGGATCCATAGCCTGGTGGGCATGCGGTTTGCATATCCGCAAAAGGTCTACGGCGACGTGACGCCGCTCGGCGCCCGGATGCGGAAGGAGATTCAGGTGCCGTCCACGGCCTCCGTGCGAGGGATGGAGGTCACCGGCCGCATCGTCAAGGTCAAAGCGCTGGTGACGCAAAGCGGCGACCTGGCGCGGACCAGCTCGATGCTGGCGTTGGGAGTTTACCGGATGCTGAACCTGGCCCGCGAGCTCGAAGCGCGCAAACGCGCGCAGCCCAAGACGGGAGGCGCGCAATGACTCCTCCCCTTCCGCCCGATTGGAAATGCCCACGCCGCGTCGGCTTCCTGTTTCCCCACGCTTGTCTGCGCACTACTCCGGTCGGCTGTCCCGATTGCCAGAACGGCCAGATCGACGATCCCTATTACGCGCGCACGGACCGTTACGGCTACAGCCGCTACGGGTATTACGACGACGACTATTTCTTCGACTATGGTCCCTCCTACGGAATCGGCATCGGCACGCCGGACGCAGGCTCGATGGACTTCACCGAAGCCGACGGCGCCGACCTGGTACAGCCCGGCGACCAGTTCGAGAACGACATGACCGAGAGCTGACCGCCGGTGTGGCTGATCTACGCGCTGGGCGGGGGATGGGGACACTTGACGCGAGCCATCGCGCTGGCGCGGGTCGCGCAGCGCGATCGTCCCGTGCGCATTCTGACCAATTCTCCGTACGCCAGGGTGGCCGCGGGCGCGGTTGACCTGCGGGTGCTCGACCCATGCGAGCCGCCGGAGCAAACTCGCCGCGATGTGACCCGTGCCATCGCGGAGTGCCGGCCCGCGTGCCTGATTGTGGACACATTTCCGCGCGGCATCGGTGGAGAGTTGGCCGATATCCTGGACACGCTGCCGGCGCGCAAGGTGCTGGTGCACCGCGACCTGAATCCGCGCTACGTGGCCGCGGTGAGCGTTCGCCAGTTCGTCGCGGCGCATTACGATCTCGTACTGGTGCCTGGCGCGGGCGAGGGATCGCAACTGGGCGATCTGCCCGTGGCCGTCGAGACCGGTTCGTGGCTGGTTCGTTCCGCCGATGAGATCCCCGATCGCGGCCGCGTGAGAACGCTGCTGCGGATGGCGCCGCACGAAGAACATTGCGTGCTGGTGTGCGCTTCGGGGAAGCCGGACGAACTGGAATGGTATGGCGCCGTCGTCGACGAGTTGCGGCAACTCGGCGCCGGTGTGCCGGTGCGGTGCGTCGCGGCCGCCCGGCCCGCGCGATGTCCGGAGGAGTCCTGGGTGCCATACTGGCCGGCGATGGACCTGTTCGGCTGTGCATCCGCGATCGTGGGCGGCGCAGGCTACAACACGGTCGCGGAATGCCTCGCATGGGAGGTTCCACTGGTGGCGCGGGCATGGCCGCGCGCCTACGACCGGCAGGCATTACGCGCGCGAAGCGCTCGCGGGCGAGTGACTCTCGTCGAGGAACCCGAGGAAGCGGCGCGATCCGTTCTGGCGTTGATGGAGGATCGTCCACACCGTGTGCCGAGCTTCGTCAACGGGGCAGTGGAAGCGGTGGCGCGGATTAGATTCTAGAATGGTGAGGCGCCCTTTGCGGCCTGCTGGTACATGGGCAGGCCGGCCCCCTGCTCGCCGCCCGAATCGGGCATCACCACGTAGGCCGTCGCCCGCCCGGAGAGTCGCGCGGGGCGGCTCTCCTACTGGAAGGCGACCCGATCCTTGCGCGCTTCGAGTTTTGCCGCGTCCAATCCGCGAACCCGTTTCAGGTCTTCCAGTGATTTGAACTTTCCGTTCTCGGCTCGGCGCTTGACCAGCGCTCGCGCCGCGGTATCGCTTATGTCGAGCACCGGCGCGATTTCCGATGCGCTTGCCGTGTTCACATTGACCTTCGTCAAGGTGCGCAGCAGGAAGCGCATGATCCGGTCAAACTGCTCGCCGGTGCCCTGCGCGCCGGCCTTCACCATCTGCTCGACCGTCTCCCTCCACTCCGATTCCGAGCGGAGGCCGTCCGCCAGGCTGGCCGGGTGACAAGCCCCGCAGATAGCCTCAAACGCGGCCTTGTCCACGCGGTCTTCGCGAGACGGCGCGTCCGTGGCGGCATTCTGCGAAAGAGCGGCGCCGGCGGAAGCCAGGGCCGCCACAAGCAGGGCGTTCCGCATACCGGTTCGCGCCAGCCTCAGTTGCTTCGATTGGCCACCGCGGCGCTCCCCAGGCCGTTGCCGAACTGGTTGGCCACTCGCGTCAGTTTGCCATTCGCAAAGACCATGTCCAGGAGCTTCTCGCTATACATCGTCCGGCCGTATTCGTCCTTCATCTGTCCGACGATCTTCCGCGTCTTCGTGTCGATGATGTCTCCGGACGAGACATAGGCGAGCTTGCCATCCAGACCGACCGTGATCCAGTAAGGGCCGGCTGTGGTCTTGATGCTGTCGACCTGCTTCGGCGGCATCTGCGTGTTGTCGAAAATGTGGATGTAGTTGTTGATGCCGTCGGCAAGCCAGAGTTCCTTCTCATCCGGCGTCAAGGCTATTCCGTGACTCGGACACCCGTGCGGAATGCGCGGGCGGGGCGTTACGTTCCACTTCTCGGGCCAGCCGAAGCCCTGTACTTCAACCTTCTGGACGACCTCGCCGCTCTTCACATCCGCGATCACGAAACCCAGCAGGTTGTTGGTATTCGAGTAGATCCGCGAGGCATCGTGATTGATCACGAACACCCGGATATTGTCGGGGAAAGCGATGGTCTTCGCGAGCGTGTGCGTGGTGGTATCGGCAATCCCCATGACCTTGCCATTGGGAGACATGAAAGCGATCTTGCCGTCCAGACTCAGGTTCAGGTTGTGCGCGGCGGGGCTGAGGGGCGACCGGACCTTGGTAATGAGCTCCCCGGTCCTCGGGTTCACAACGTACCAGAAATCCTTGAGATCCGACCCCACATACATGAACGCGCCATCGGGCGAGATCTGCGGACGCTCGCAGCATTGGCCATCGTAGGCGTTCTCCCATACTTTCTTCTCGGTAGTCAGATCCCAGGCGCCGAGCCGGCCGCGGGTTGCGACATAAATCATCTGCGTCACCGCGCTCGCGGTGACGCCCGAGACCTGCTCGGGATTTCTGCTGGCCGGAACATCCCAGGTCTGGATCCGCTTCACGAAGTTGTAGTTGTTCTTGGCATCGAGTACGACAATTCCACTCCCGTTCTGGTCCGGAGACCTCTCCCGCGAACCCGGCAGCGTGACATAGATCAGCTCTTTCTCCGCCGGACCGCGTAGACTCGAACCCCCACCTGCGGTCTGCGCCAAGGCCCCAACCTGCGCCAGGCCAAGAATTCCGGCCAAAATACAAGCGGAGCAATTCAGAAGGCACTCGTAATTCATGACTACATCCTTTCCCTGCCACCGGCCGCCGAAAGTCGCGGCACTACGGATTCTACACCGTCTTCAGTTAGAATTGACGTGTCCACCGGACACGGCCCACACCATGAAACACCTCGCGATCTCTACCGTCCTCTTCGCCGCCGCGCTGGCCGCCCAGACGGCGCCCCTCGCCAACAAGCCCGAGCGCCTCGAGTGGTTTCGCGACCAGGGCTTCGGCCTCTTCATCCACTGGAGCGTGGACAGCCAGCTCGGGGTGGTGATCAGTCACTCGCTGGTCGGAGCCTCGGACGATTTCACCAGGCGCTTCTTCACGGAACTGCCCAACACCTTCAATCCCCGCAAATTTCACCCGCAGGATTGGGCCGTGCTGGCCAAGCTCGCCGGCGTGAAGTACGTCGTCTTCACCACCAAGCATCACTCCGGATTCGCCATGTGGGACACCGCCACCACCCAATTCGGCATCAATCGCACGCCTTTCAAACGCGACATTTTCGCCGATGTCCTGGCCGCCTTTCGCGAACAGGGCATCGCCCCGGGCATTTACTTTTCGCCCGACGATTTTCACTGGCTTCACTCCAACGGCGTCATCGTCGATCGCCGCCGTCCGGAAACCATGCCCATCAACAACCCCGGGCTGATGGCCCTCGACAAGGCGCAGGTCAAAGAGCTGCTGACCAAATACGGCCCCATCTCCATCGCCTTCTTCGACGGGCCGCCCGAGGGCCTGCGCGAGGAGGCCTGGGAGCTGCAACCCGACATCGTGGTGACCCGCGGCGCCATCGCCACGCCCGAGCAGAACGTGCCCGGCGTACCGCTCGACGACGCGTGGGAAGCCTGCATCACCATGGGCACTGCGTGGCAGTACCAGCCGCAGAACGAGCGCTACAAGTCCGGCGGCCAGCTCATTTCCCTGCTCGTGGAAACGCGCGCCAAGGGCGGCAACCTGCTGCTGAACGTGGGGCCCAAACCCGATGGCGAGCTGCCCATCGAGCAGGAGGAGCGCCTGCGCGAGCTGGCCCTTTGGATGTTCGTGAACAGCGAAGCGATCTACGGCGTGCGCCCTTGGGCGATCACCAACGAGCAGAACATCTGGTTCACCAAGATGAAAAACGAGGACACGGTCTACGCCATCGTGAAAGAGCCGCAACGCTGGACGCGCGGCACGTGGAAGGAGCTTGTGCTGCACTCCCTCCGCGCCACGGACCAGACGCAGGTCACCGTCCTCGGACAGAACGACCGCGTCCTGGAGTACCAGGAGAAGGTAGTGCCCAAGAGCACCTTCCAGCAGGCGTCCGACGGACTCCACATCCGTGCCATGCACGCGCAGCGCTTGCAGGACAACAGCCAGTGGCCGAACCCCGTGGTTCTGAAAATCACGCACGTGAAGCCGGCCCTCACGCCGCCGCGCGTGGAGACGGGCCGCGCCGCCCGCAACGGATCGGGCGTGACCCTGAGCGCGACCCTCGGCGCGCTGGGCGACGCCCCATCCGTGGAAGTGGGATTCGAGTACCGCTCCCTGAAAGGTCTGGACGCGAACGAGCGCAGCGGCGAGTGGCGCCAAACGCCATTCGAGCGCGTGACCGCGCCCGGCGCATTCTCAGCGTCCGTAAACGCCTGGACGCCCGGGGAGCCTTATGAATTCCGGGCCGTCGTGAAGCACCCCGTCCTCACCGTGTACGGAGAGGCCAAAAGGACGACGCTTCCGTAGCGCCCGCCGGTACCGGCACGCTAAAACGGCACGTCGTCTTCGGTGACGCCATGCTGGCTGAAGTCGTCCGCGGGCGCGGCCTGGGGAGCGGGCTGCGGCCGTTGCTGGGTGGAGCGCGGCGCGGATTGCAGACGTTCGGAATCGCCGCCGGAATCGGAGGGGGCATCGCCGCCGCGGCCGCCGCCGCCGAGCAGAATCACGTTGCCACCCTCGCAGACGACCTCGGTGATGTAGCGTTTCTGCCCTTCCTTGTCCTCCCAACTGCGGCTTTCCATCCGCCCTTCCAAATAGATTTGTTTCCCTTTCAGGAGGTAGTTGGCGACGTTCTCGGTGCGCCACATGACGATGTTGTGCCAATCGGTGATGTCTTTCCACTCACCGGTTTGCTGATCTTTAGTGCGCCGATTCGTGGCCAACGAGAACTTCGACACCGAGATGCCGCTCGGCGTGAATTTCGTCTCGGCGTCCTTGCCGAGATGCCCAATCAGTATGACTTTGTTGACGCTTCGAGTTGCCATCTTATCCTGAACTGTATCACAACCCACACGCCCCCAGCATGGTTCTCGCTTCGGCCTTCGGGAAGTAGGGCGAAGCCGCGGCCAGGGACTGCTCCAGGTACTGGCGCGAGGCATCGCACGATCCGCCGGCGACGGCAGCCAGATGGCGCCACGCGACGGCATCGGCGCGCAATCCGCTGGGGATCTCGAAATTCAGCGCGCTCGCGAATTCGTTCTCCGCGTGCGAATAGTCCTTGCGGCGATAGAGCAGAATCCCGCGGTACAGGTGCGCCTCTCCCGACGCCAGGTCCGCGGCGTTGGCGAAGGCGGTGCGGCTGGCGAGATTGTAGTCGGCGAGCGCCGCCTCCGTCTGCCCGGCGGTTTCCCTGGCGCGCGCCCGCAAGAAAAGCGCGCGCGCGCTGCCCGGCGCAGACTTGACCGCCTGATCCAGAGTGGCGACGGCCGCGCGGCCGTCACCCGCCAGCAACTGGGCGCCGCCCAATTCGATCAGCTCCGACGGCACGTCGGGCGGCGGTCCGAGGCGGCCGAGCGGCGAGGGAGACGGGCCCTGCAACGCCAGATCGACAGCCTGCCGGAATTGGCTGGCGGCCTCCGGATACCGGCCGGCCTGAAACGCCTGGCGGCCCGCCACCCACTCGGACCAGCCAGTTCCAGTGGACCCGGAGAAATCGCGCGCGGCCCCGGCCAGGTCGTCGCGGCCCAGCGCCAGCCAGCCGAGCCACTGCCGGGCGGCTTCGATCAGGGCGCTACAGAAGCCGGAGGACATGAGGCTCGGTGAGCAGACCGGTGGGGCTTCGTCGAGGTTAGGGGACAGGGCAGGGGACAGGCTCGGCGGCCCACCTGCTTCCAGACGCGCGATGGCAGCCAGCACCCGCAGACCGGATGGGACTGGTTCGGGAGAGGCTTTTTTGCCTCCGCTCCGGGCGCGCGCGGGCCAGGCTTCGATGGCTTTGTCAAACTCGGCGGAGGCATCCGTGAACTCGCCGCTGTTGTGCGTGATCGCGGCGCCGGCCAGCACGCAGAAGCCCTTGCGATAGTGGATCGGGGCGAGCTCCTCGGGCAGAGCGACCGGGAGTAACGCGGCCTGCGCCTGCGTGCATGCGATGGCGGCGCGCAAATCCGGCGCGGCCGCGCGTTCGACGCGATCGAACTGCGACTGGGCCTGGAGGGCCAGCGCGAAGTGTTGGTCGTCAGCCGCGGACAGGGCGGCGGTGCAGGCGAGGATGAGACAGAGTCGCATCATTACATTAGACGAAGCCGGACGGCCCGGTGTGTACAAAGATAGCAAAACACCGGCGGGCCAGACCGCCGGCGTTACCGGGTGAAGATGGTCACATCCACGTTCATTCCAGGGCGCAGGATCAGGCTGGCGTCCTGTGGGTTATCGACCAGAATTTTGACCGGGATGCGCTGCACCACCTTGACGAAGTTTCCGGTGGCGTTCTCGGGGGGCAGGAGGCTCAGCTTGGAGCCGGTGGCCCCGGCGATCGAATCGACGTGCCCGCTCACGCTGCGGCCGTACATATCCACCTTGATTTCGGCCCTCTGGCCGGGGACAACGTGAGCCAGTTGGGTCTCCTTGAAATTGGCCGTCACCCAGACATCGTTCAGGGGAATGATGGTCATGAGACCCTGGCCGGGCGCGACGATCTGACCAACCTCGACGCTCTTGTGGGTGACGACGCCATCGACCGGCGCGACGATGTTCGCATAGCTGAGCTGCAACTCCGCCGCTTCCAGATTGGCGCGGGCCGCGGCCACCGCCGCCGAGGCGCTGCCGGCATCGGCCGTGCGGATGGCGACCTGCCGGCGATTGGCCGTGGAGGTCTCCAACTGGGCCTTGGCCTGGCTGACGCGGGATTGCGCGGCATCCAGGGACGCCTTCCGGATGGCCGCTTCCTTCTGCGCCGAAGCCAGCTTTTCCCGAGACGCCTGCAACTCGCTTTCGGCCACGCGCGCCGCCGCCACGTAGGAATCGAACTGCAAGCGGGAGATTTCGGCCTTGTCGACCAGCGGCTGCATGCGCGCCAGGTCCGCCCGGGCGCGTTCGTCATTGGCTTGCTTCGAGCGGACGTTGGCCTCGGCATAGGCGAGATCCGCGCCGGAGGCCTGCTCGTAGGTGATGCGGGCGCGGTCCAGCTCGGCGTCGGTATCGGCAAGCTGGGCGGCCGCGGCGGTAGTGCCGGATTGGGTGGTCTCATTGGTCCACGGCACCACCACTTGCGCCGAACGCAACTGACTTTCGGCCTGCAGCACCGCGGCTTTGGCCATATCGACCTTGGCCTGGAGATCGCGCGGATCGATGCGCACCAGGACTTGGCCGACTTTCACGGGCTGGTTGTCCAACACCAGGACTTGGGCTACGTTGCCCGAGATTTTCGGCGCGATGGCGCTGATGTGGCCATCGACGTTGGCGTCGTCGGAAGATACGCGATCCTGAAAATGCAGGTAAGCGGCAATCGCGGCGCCGATGGCGATCAGCAGCACGAGGACGGCGGCGATCTTCGCGCGGGGGAGTCTGCGGGGCTCGCGGGTTGGGGTCCTGGTTTCCGGCTTCGACAGGTCTTCCATCAGGTTTGGCATAGGCGGCTGGACCTTCGGCCTGGTACCAGCAGGCGAGGAGCCAAAGGCGACCGATTTACCATGTTCTTCTACTGGCATAGTTTACACCCGGCTAGCAGGGTTTGGCCGATGCGGCTCTTCTGCCCACATTTGGGCGCACGCCGCAATAGGGGCGATGGGGGTCGCGAAAGCGCCAGTGGGTTGGGGGGGCGGGGGGCGCAGAATTCGGGGTGTGTGAAGTTCTTAGTCATTTGGTTATAAGTCCCTCTGTTTCTGTTGGTTGCGGATGGAGGTCGAAATCGGGGGGCGCAGATTGGGGGTCATTCTTACAATCTGCGCCCCCCGAATGATAGAGGGCGCGATAGATGCGGGCTACGCAGGAACGATGGTGGATCGGCGGCATTCTTCCTCCTAATCTTATTGCAGCACGGGGGTGGAGTGGATTCGGGGGTGCGGGGTGCGGGGTTCGGGTTTTGGAGGAAGCTATTGAATTCAGGTGGGTTGAGTGGGCGGAAATTTATTTCTTGGGGGCGTGACTCGGGTTGGGGCACGTCCTTGGGATGAAACGAAACGTTCCAGGCGCACAAGCCGAGACGTTCGGGTTCTTGTCGAAGACGTAGGACTCCGACACCTCCCAAGTGCTGGTCGAAGACGCAGATGTCGCGAGCCGTCTCACAACCAGCCCCAGACTTTCGTTTCCGGATCGTTACCTCACGCTGTGGATCTTTGCGGCTATGGCGGTGGGCGTCGGACTCGGGTACCTTGTTCCCGGCGTCGTGCCCTTCCTCGACCGCTTCAGCGTCGGCACGACCTCCGTGCCAATCGCCAGCGGGCTGATCCTCATCATGTATCCGCCGCTGGCGAAGGTGAGGTACGAGGAAATGGGGCGTGTTTTCCAGCACCGCCGCGTTCTGCTTCTGTCGCTGATTCAAGAACTGAGTGGTCGGACCCATACTGATGTTCGCGCTCGCGGTGCTGCTGCTCCGTCTTCGAACGGTCTATGCGCGGTCTCAGCCGTCGGACCCATACTGATGTTCGCGCTCGCGGTGCTGCTGCTCCGCGACAAACCGGAGTACATGACCGGTCTTATCCTGATCGGACTGGCCCGCTGCATCGCCATGGTCATAGTCTGGAACGACCTCGCGCGGGGCGACCGCGAGTACGCGGCTGGACCTGGGCATCCCGTTCCTCGCAGGGACGCTCACTCGCTTCGTGATGCTGAAGGCCGAGGGCCGCCAGTGGTACGAGAAGAGTTTCATCCCGAAGATCAGCCCGATCACGCTGATCTCTTTGTTGTTCACGATCGTGGTGATGTTCAGCCTGAAGGGCGAGATGATCGTACAGTTGCCATTCGATGTGCTTCGGGTCGCCATCCCGCTCACAGTGTACTTCGTGGTGATGTTCTTCGTCTCGTTCTGGATGAGCAGGAAAGTTGGCGCCAACTATGCGGAGGCCACGGCGCCGCATTCGCAGCCGTTATTGGGCCGCTGGTGGAAGTGCCGGTACTCATTTCCCTGGTGAATGTCGCACTGTGGATCAACCGGAAGTGGTTCGGTGGAGTGTTTGACAGCGTCGACACTTGCCGCACGCAGCGAGCCTGACAGAACTTTGATTTGTGAAGTATGAGCGTCCCGAGCAAGCAACCGACCGATATCGCGCCGGTTCTTCGGAAGCCGTCACCTCTCGCGTTCCTGTTTTGTCGGGCGCGGTCACCGCGGGATCTTGAGGGGCCATTGCGAGCCGGCGTTGAAGCCACCGTCGACGTAGAGGACCTGTCCGGTCATGAAGTCGCTGGCCGCACTGGAGAGGAAAATGGCAGCTCCGATGAGGTCGCCCGGCTGGCCCAGGCGTCCCGCGGGGGTGCGGTTCTCGACCCAGCCGCGCATCGTGGGATCCTCCCACAGCTTGGCGTTCAGATCGGTGACGATGAAGCCCGGGCCGAGGGCGTTGACCTGCACGTTGTAGGGGGCCCACTCGACGGCGAGGGCGCGGGTCATAGAACCGATGGCGCCCTTGCTGGCGCCATAGGCAACGACGCCCGCCAGACTCTGATGGGTGTGCAGGCTGGCGATGTTGATGATCTTGCCGGCACGCTGCTCGACCATCACGCGGCCCGAGGCGCGGGCCATCAGGAAGTTGCCACGGAGGTTGACGTTCATGATTTCGTCGAACTTATCGATGGGGAAAGATTCGGCGGCGTGGCGGAAGTTGATGCCAGCAACGTTGAAGAGGACGTCGAGGCGGCCAGCGCGGGAGAGGATGGCCGCGACAGTGCGCTCTACGGCGCCGGGATCGGTGACATCGCACAGTTCGTAGTCGAGTCCGGTGGCCTTCAGGGCCTCCTCTATGCGCGAACTGACCACGACGCGGGCGCCGGCCTCGGCGAGCCCGAGGGCGATGGCTTTGCCGATGCCGCGGGATCCGCCGCTGACATGGACGACCTTGCCGGTAACCGCAAACAGGTCTTTCATATGGAAATCATAACCTTGATGCCGGATTCGGCGCCGTCGAGTAGTCGCGCGATGAGGGCGGGGGCGTCGGCGAGCGAGACGCGGTGCGTGATGAGCTCGGTGACTCGAAGGCGGCCTTCGGAGACAAGTTGGATGGCAGCGGAGAAGTCCGCGTCATAGAGGCGGCAAGTGGCGAGGGTGACGTCCTTGGAGAAAGCCGCGCGGAGGGGCCAGGTGACGTCTCCGCCCGGGACGCCGTAAACCACAATACGGCCGCCGCGGGCGCAGGCGGCCAAGGCGCGGTTAACGCTATCGTTGGTGCCGAGACCGTCGATGACGATATCGAAGGATTTCTCGAAGCGGGAGCTGGGGAAGTCGTCGCGCACGTCCACGGCCTCGTCGACGCCGAGTGAGCGGGCGAGCGCGAGGCGTTGGGCGACGAGGTCGGTCACCACCACCCGGCCAGCGCCGAGAACGCGGGCTACCTGGACAAGGAGGAGGCCAATATTGCCGGCGCCAAACACGAGAACCCGGTCGCCGGAGCGCAGGCGCCCGGTTTGGACGGCACGCACGGCCACGGCCACAGGCTCGACCATAGCGGCTGACTCAAAGTCCATCTGCGGAGTCATGCGGCGGAGCATGTAGTTCTCGACGACGACCTCTTCGGCGTAGGCGCCATTGCGGGAGACCACGCCGAGGACCTCGGTGGAATCGGAGTGGTGGACCTCACCGCGGACGAAAGCGGGGTCGTCAGGGCGGCAGAGAATCGGATGGATCAGGACGCGATCGCCGGGCAACCATTCGAGGCCGGGGGCGGCTTCGAGGACTTCGCCGCTGGCTTCGTGGCCGGGGACAATGGGGAACCTGGTGAAGGGAAGTTTCCCAGCGATGCTCGAATAATCCGAACCGCAGATGCCCACCTTGCGGACGCGCAGCCGGGCTTGAGAGGAGGCCAGCGGGGGCCGCGCGACTTCGGTGAGTTCCAACTGCCTGGGTGCCTTCAAAACGAGCGCTTTCATATCATGGTCCTCTTCATAGTTTTTCATAATGTTCGAAAGAAAATGTCGCCGCACGCTCGCGCAGAACAGCCGTTGGTGGTCAATTTCCGGCGAGAACGGTGGTGAGACCGTCAGATTCATGGCCCCGCGGCGAACCTCAAGACTGCTGTTTTCACGACGCCCCGTGCGACAATAATCAACGATGACGCGCCGCCAGATCCTGCTCGGCATGCCTGCCTTCCTGCAGAGGCGCCCGCAGCGCGTGATTGTTCTGATGGTGGACGGCTTGGGCGACGACTACATCGCCGCCAGTCATATGCCTGCTCTATCTTCGTGGCAGAGGAGGGGAATCAGCAAAATCGTGACCGGAGTCATGCCTTCAGTCACGAACGCCAACAACACCAGCATTTGCTGCGGCGTCTGGCCGGAAAAGCACGGCATCACGGCCAACTTCTATCTGAACGAGACCTCCGGCCGCGAAGAGTATATGGAGAGCGCGGACCTGGTGCTTGCGCCGACCCTGTTTGAAAAGGCCCGGCCCGCAGGAGTGATTTCGGCGCTGCTTTCCTCAAAGAAGAAGACAATCACGCTGCTGCCGCGCGGCGCGAGCATCGTCCTGTCCGCGGAGATTCCGACGCAGGAATGGACCGAACGCCTTGGAAAAGCTCCGGACATCTACACCGCTGAGATCAATCACTGGCTCCTCAAGGCCGCCTTGTGGATTCTACGCCATCAACCGGAGGTCGGGATCCTCTACATCCATACCACGGATTATCCGATGCACATGTGGCCGCCGGAGGCCGAACCCTCGCGGCGTCACCTGGCTGGGTTGGATGCCCTGTTTGGCGAACTCGCCGCCGCGGCGCCGGACGCTGCCATTCTGCTGACTGCGGACCATGGCATGCACCACAAGACGCGCTGTTGGGACTTAATGAAGGCTTGCGCCGCGCGAGGCGTGATGCTGAGGTCCGCCATCTCCGCGGAGCAGGACAAATACCTCAAACATCACAGCGGCTTCGGTGGAACGGCCTGGGTGTACCTGAAATCGAACCGGGACTCGGATCGCGCGGCGGGAGTCATCGGAAAACTGCCCGGCGTGCAGGAGGTGCTCAGCCGCAGTGAGGCTGCGCGCCGTTTCCGCCTGATGCCTTCGCGCATCGGCGAACTGGTTGCGATTGGCGACGGGAAGACTGTGTTCGGCAGCATGGACTCGGAAGTTGTGCAATTGCCGGAGGAGTACCGCAGCCACGGTGGATTGGCCGAGGTGAAAGTACCTCTGGTGATCTACAACGCAGCGCAGACGCCCGGCGCCGGATTCTTCCGGAGCAATGTCGATCTCACGCGCTGGCTGTTCGCTGCGGCCGGAGAGCGAGTCTAGCCATCCACGAGATCGGTGAAGGCGGAAACGGACCGCTATTTCATCAGCAGGTCGGAGTTCAGCCACGATGGTTTGGATCTAATCATCCGCGCAAGAATGACTTCG
>Ga0116223_10001252_pt1 | contig 26772 bp, 21 predicted proteins | sample Sb_taG_3_FD_90092 | JGI IMG/M metagenome (GOLD analysis project Ga0116223, IMG submission 90092) | Peat soil microbial communities from Weissenstadt, Germany - Sb_50d_a_PC metaG | ecosystem: Environmental > Terrestrial > Soil > Wetlands > Peat | place: Germany: Weissenstadt | collected 2010-09-21 | reverse complement strand
CGATCCCGACAACAAGCTTCGCGCCTCGGTCCTCGCCGATCCCGCTGGCGCGCGCAAGAACACGAAAGACAACACGCCAGCGTGCGTCACAGTCGAGCTCGTGCGCGGCAACACCGTCGAAGTCACCGTCGCCGCCAAGGGGGGAGGATCGGAAGCCAAATCCAAATTCACCATGCTGAATCCATCGGACTCGGTGACCGAATGGGTGCTCAAAACCGTTCCCACCATGGGCGCCGGCTGGTGCCCGCCAGGCATTCTCGGCATCGGCATCGGCGGCACGGCAGAGAAGGCGATGTTGCTGGCCAAGCAATCTCTGATGGACCCGATCGATATGCCCGAACTCATCGCCCGCGGCCCCAAAACCACCGCCGAAAAGCTGCGCGTCGAGCTCTACGACAAAGTGAACCGGCTGGGCATCGGCGCACAGGGATTGGGCGGGTTGACAACTGTTCTTGACGTGAAGGTGCTCGATGCCCCTTCGCACGCGGCCAATCTGCCCGTGGCGTTGATTCCCCAATGCGCCGCCGACCGCCATGCGCACATTGTGCTCGATGGCTCCGGGCCGGTCTTCCTCGATCCGCCGAACCTCGACGACTGGCCGAAGCTTACCTACGACGTCTCCGGCGCACGGCGCGTCAACCTCGACACAGTTACGCGCGCCGAGGCCGACACGTGGAAGGTGGGCGAGGTGCTGCTCCTGTCCGGCAAGCTGCTCACCGGGCGCGACGCGGCGCACAAGCGCATGAGCGACATGCTCTCGCGCGGTGAAAAGCTCCCCGTCGACTTCCGCAATCGCTTCATCTATTACGTCGGCCCGGTGGACCCGGTGCGCGATGAGGTGGTCGGCCCCGCCGGCCCCACCACTGCCACGCGCATGGACAAGTTCACGCGCCAGATGCTCGCCGAGACAGGCCTGCAGGGCATGATCGGCAAGGCCGAGCGCGGCCCCGAGGCCATCGAGGCCATTCGCGAATTCGGCGCGGTGTATCTGATCGCTATCGGCGGCGCAGCGTATCTCGTCTCGAAAGCCATCCGCGGATCGAAGCTGATGGCCTTCGGCGATCTCGGCATGGAAGCGATCTACGAATTTGAGGTCCGAGATATGCCGGTTACCGTCGCCGTAGACGCGAAGGGCACCAGCGTGCACCAGACCGGCCCGGCCGAATGGCAGCAGCGCATCGCCGGAATCCCAATATTACAGTGATTAGTGTTCAGTGATCAGTCGTCAGTAAAAGCAGGGAACGAGGGAGCAAGGGAGCTAGGGAGCGAGGAACCAAGGAACCGTCATGTACGAAGTCATTCTCAAACGCTTTGAACAACCCGACGAAGTGCGTACGTTCGAGAAGGGTAAGTTCGAACTCGTGCACATCGGCGGTATGACCATCGACCGCGCCACCTACGAACCGTGATGGGGTACGCTGGCGCCTAATACAATGCTCGATCGATTCCAGTTCACAGAATCAAGATCGTTCGACTCGGCTCAGGACAGCACTCCACCCCACGGACAAAGACTCGTCTCTCGGGACCCGGGCTCTGGGCACCGGCGCCCGGTGAGGTCGTAGCATGTACCATGCAAAATGCGGAGATGCTGATGAAGCCCTTGCTCCTTGCACTATGCGTCGTGTTCCTTTGTCGTACGGCTGGCGCACAAACTTCGGATTGGCAGCCGGCCCCCGGGCATACGCAAATTCCCATATGGCCGGGCGCGGCGCCCGATCCCCGGCCGGTCAAAGGGCCGGAGCTGGTCACCACCGATCCAAAAGCGCTGATTGCCGGAAAGACTGTGACAGCCGTTTCCAACGTGACGCGGCCCACGATGATGGTGTACGCGCCGCAGGGAAACATCACAGGCGCAGCAGTGGTGGTTTTCCCCGGCGGGGGCTATCAGGTCCTGGCCATCGACCTTGAAGGCACCGAAGTCTGCGACTGGCTCACGCAGAAGGGAATCACCTGCGTGCTCTTGAAGTACCGCGTGACCGACGTGGGGCCGTATCCGAAATCAGGGCCTTACCCCGAATCCCCCATGGCGCTCGAAGATGCGCAGCGCACGGTAGGCCTCGTTCGCTTTCACGCGGCGGAGTGGCACATCGATCCCAACAAGATCGGGGTGCTTGGATCTTCCGCGGGTGGGCATCTGGTCGTGGCGATGAGTGTGCACTTCGACAAGCGTTTGTATCCGTCCGTCGACGCTGCCGATGGCGCGAGCTGCCGTCCTGACTTTGCCATCGCCATTTACCCGGGCCATCTGTCGTATGCCGCTTCGGAGTGGGATGCGCGGCAGGGAACGGAAAAATATGCGCTTCCTCCACCCGACGATGCGTCGATCACCGATCCCAACCTTGAGTTGAATCCCGACCTCCACGTCACCAGCCAGACACCGCCGACATTTCTGCTGCAGGCCGAAGACGATCATATCGACAGCGTTTACGATTCGCTGTCGTATTACATCGCGCTCAAGAGGGGCGGCGTTCCTGCAGAGATGCATCTGTATGCCCAGGGCAACCATGCGTTCGGGTTGCGGCGCACGAAGCTGCCCATCACCGGTTGGCCGCAGTTGGTGGAAACGTGGCTGGCAACGATCGGGATCATCGCAGAGTAAGCGAGCTAGTAGCGAATAGCTAGGAGCTGGAAGCTGCTTTTGTCAGGTACCCCATCCCATCCAGCACGCCGCGCATAAACGCGAAGCTCTCAATCACGCCGGGCATGGGATCGTCGGCGTGAATCTCGTATTCGAGATCGATGAAGCCCTTGTAATGAATCTCGATCAGCGCCTGGAACATCTCGCGGAAGGGCAGGATGCCTTCGCCTACCGCAACCTGGCTTTCCTTGCTTTCGAAACTGGTCAGGTCCTTCACGTGCAGGTCATAGATACGAGGTCCCACGGCGTGAATGGCCTCGACGAGGTTGGCTCCAGCGCGCGCGGCGTGGCCCACGTCGATGCAGCAGCCGATGCGCGGATCCATGTCCTTGACCACGTTCGTCACGTCGAAGGGCGAATGGTAAATCTTGTCTTCGGGCCCGTGGTTGTGGATGGCGAGGCGGATATCGTACTCCTTCACAAATTTTTCAATGCGCGGCAGCGTAGCGGGCGCGGGATCGCCGGCCACAATCACGTTGACGCCTGCGCGTTTCGCGTATTCAAACTTGGAGCGGATATCGTCGTCTTCGTCCTTGGGAAAATACACGGTGCCCACGGCGTGCAGCTTGATGCCGTTGGCAGCATAGTCGGCCACCGCCTGCGCTTCCTGCGCGGAATCCATGGGCAGGTGATCTTTCGCGTCCTTGCAGTTCAGGTCGGTCAAGTGGAGCTGCTTCATGAAGTCGATGACCTGGGCGCGCGTGAAGTTGCGGAAGGTGTAACTAGCCAGGCCAAGCTTGAGCGGCGAGGGCTTTCCCGAGGCAGGAATGGCCTCAGCGTGCGCGGGAGCGGCGCTGGAAAACGTAGCCGCGGCTGCGAGCGCACTGGTTTGCATAAAGTTGCGGCGAGAAAAGGAATTTTTCATGGCGGAAGAGACTCCCTTGGTTCTCCAACCTGAAACATTACATCAATGGGCCGGGTGCGCGGCAGTGATGCGTACCATGATGACGCCGTGCGGCGGGACGACCGGCGAATAGTTCTGTGCAAACACGCCGAGGTCGCGCTGCCGCCATACGTCGCGGATCTTCTGCGATCCCTGCAATCCCAACTGGCTCCAATCGGCGGAGATCGAGCGCGGGCTGGTCGTCAGATTAAACAATCCCAGCGCGACCGATCCGTCTTCGAGCGGCTTCCTCAGCACAAACTCCTCGTCTGTTTTTCGCACGATCGACGCCTGCTTGCCCAGCGGGTCCTGATCCACGTCGATGACTTCGGAGTTGCACAGGACATTCAGCGTGAAGGCGTCGAGATGGTCCATCTGGCCTGAGAAGATGAGCGGCGCCGCCATAAGCGACCACATCGACATGTAACTGTACTGCTCTTCGTGCGTGAGCGATGTCGGTTTTCCCGGTGCGTTTTGGTCGCGTGCATTGCCCACCGTGCCGATAAGGATGTAATCGGGATCGTTCCATCCACCGGGGCCGGCATCCTGGCTGTGCGTCGCGTTGGCAAAGGCGATGTTGTAAAACCCCGGCAGGGCACTGCCGGCCTGCAATCCCAGGTCGCCGGTTGTGCGCCATGAGTTGCCGCCCACTTCGCGGCCCCAGTTCCACACGTCTCCCATGCCGTACTGGCACATGTTCAGCACCACATCGCGGGGCTGATCTTTGAGCAGGCCGCCCATTTTGATGTAAGGCTTTTCGAGCTCCTCGATCGATTTGTCTTTTGCGACGCGGGTGTACGAGCACCAGTCGTACTTCAGCAGGTCGAAACCCCAGGACGCGAATTGCTTCGCGTCGCGCGCTTCGTTCCCGTACGAGCCTTCAAAGCCAGCGCAGGTCAGCGGGCCAGGCGAACTGTAAATGCCGGTCTTCAGCCCCAGCGAATGAATGAAAGCCGTCAACGCCGCCATATCCGGGAAGCGCGCATTGGGCAGGATGTTGCCCTGAGGATCGCGCAGCTCGCCGGCCAGATCCGGATCATGCGCATTCGGCTTGCGCGCCCAGCAGTCGTCGATATCGACGAACTGGTAACCGAAATCCGCCATTCCGGAAGAAATCATGGCCTCTGCGGCAGTACGCACGTCCTCGTCCGTGATGCGTGAGTAATAGCTGTACCAGTCGTTCCAGCCCATCTGCGGGGTCAGCCCGATGGTGTCGCCGATAACGATCCTGAGGGTACGCCGGTCGCGGCCGAGGGAATTTGTTGCGTCCAAAGCGACGGTATATGTGCCGCGCTTTTCCGGCGCCGTGCCGGAGATGATGCCCGTCTTCGGGTCGAGCTGGAGCGAAGCGGGCAGATGACGCGCATGAAAGACGATGGGTCTTGTACCCGTGCAGGGAACCCGGTAAAGGAACGGGTGCCCCGGCCGCGCGCCGTATACCTCTGGTCCGTTGATGTGCGGAGTGGGCGGAGGCAGTGGCGTGCGCAGGTCAGAAGGCTGTTGAGCCACAGCCGCGCAAAAGGTGAGGAAAAACGCGGCAAAGCCGAGCACTGCATGTCTTGTAGCGCGCAACATCTTCGAATGAAATCTCCGCGCCCGGCGGAAAGTTATTTATGAGACGAGTTCTGATTCACGCTCTGATCACTATTCTCGTTCACTGCTTGCCGAAGCGGTAGACCATGCCGATGGTGAATCCGCGGCTGGCCTGCACTGTCGAACCGAAGCCGGTAAAAAAGTACTCGGGAGCGAGCTTGAACCCGACGTTTGACGTGAGATTGTATTCGGCGATGACGGCGGCGCTGGCAGCAAAGGTATCGGCGTCGGAATAGAGGCCGAGAAGCTTTGGAGAGATGCCGTTGGTGTCGCCGGAGAAATTCCCGTGGGCCCAGCCAGCCATCGCACGGCCTGAAATCGAGTATTTCGGCTGCAGATAGAAGCGGTAAATCGGCCCGCCGAGCACATCGTACTGGCTGATTGCGGGGCGGGTGAACTGGCCCTGGCTGTATGGATTCAGCCCAACATAAGCCGTGCCGAAATAGCCGCGCCCGTCAAATATGTATCCCAGCCTCTCCGTCGAAAAGCGCGTAAGCGCGGTTTCCCACGCGTAGTAAGTCAGGCGCTGCATCGGCGAAGGGCCGGGCCTGAAGCGCAGGTAGCCCATGTCCATGTAGGTTTCCCAGCGGTGGTCGTAGGCATCATGGATGGCGGTGGCGCGGCGTTGCTGGCGGCGCTGGCGGATGCGTTCCTGCACTGTGATCTGCCCCTGAGTCAAGGCAGGCTGTTGCTGGGCCTGGCTCGCGTCGGAGCTGTGGCCGGTGCTTTGGCTTTGATCCTGAGGTGCGCTGGATGAAGAACTGCTCGAGCTTTGGGCCAGAACTGCGGGAATTGCCGGCAAACTGAGTGCCAGCAAAAGAGTAAGAGGGCGAAATGCTTGCATCGGGTTCGGATTTCCTCCACGGGTGTACGGAAGCACATCCGCCAGCCATTTCCAGAAGCAGGAATCCGAATGCGGACCCTGACTTTGCGGCGGACCGGATGCAGTGCTTCCCCCTCTGGTATTAAACCATCCCAGGGGCAGCCTTGTGCTGCAGCTCCAGCAGTTTCGGCGATGCTCTGAGGGCCTGCGAACGAATGAGGTCCTTTACCGGCGCTTTGCCCCTACGCATTTCCGAAATTGCTCTGGTGATTTGACTCGCATTCATTGGACGCATAGCTCGGCCAACCGGCGTTGGAAATCGTGAAGTCTCCTGACGAAGATTGCCAGGCAAGTCAAGGGTTGGGAGTTCCGATGCATACATTATGCGAACAACGGCGTTGACTCGGCGAACCATGACGCGCCGCCATGCTCTAGGATGAAAAGAATATGGAGGCGTGAGGACGAATGGGACGAATCCTGTTTGGCATCATCCTGGGCTTTATACTGGCGCCGCTGCTGGTGCTGGCATGGTTTCACTGGGGACATCCACCGGTGGCCGTCGCCGATCCGCCGCTGCCCTTTGAGCGGCAGATTGTTCACGTTCCTTTGAACCTGCGCATTGACCGCGACAAGCCTTCGGCCCCTTCGATCGAGGTGAATGAAGCAAATCTCAACGCGGGCGCCGAGATTTATCGCGACCAGTGCTCAGCGTGTCACGGCTTTTATGGGAAGCCTTCGAAATTTGCCGGCCACATGTACCCTAGCGCCCCGCAACTGTGGCAGAAACACAAGAATGGCCCGGTCGTGGGCGTGAGCGACGACCCGCCGGGTGAGACTTTTTGGAAGGTGGCGAACGGCATCCGGCTCACGGGCATGCCCGCCTTCAACGAGATTCTGTCGCCGACCGAAATCTGGCAGGTGAGCCTGTTGCTGGCCAATGCGGATAAACCGCTGCCGCCGGGAGCGCTGGCCATTGTGCGTGGTGACCAGCCACCCGCTGCGCCGCCGGCTGCGGCCCCGTCCAATGCCCCGCCAAAACAATAGAGCGAGATTCAATTGCAGAACGGTCGCCGCGAAACACGAAAGGGAAGCGCAACCATGAGCGTGCTCGATCTGCTCAAAAAGGGATTCGGCTACTTCCTGCTGAGCATGGGCGTTTCGCGGCCCATACCCAAGCCGAAGCCCGCGCAGAAGCCTGCGCCAAAAGACGAACCGGGGCGATGAAAGGGGATTTCGATCCTCGGGAAAGCAATCGGAAGCATCTTCGCCTGGGACGGCCCTTGCGCTGTAGCAACACCTTCAAGTGCCTGTCTTGTAACAGGGCACGACTTGAGTCGGGCCGCAAAGCGCTCGAAATGAGTGAGGGCTTTAGCCCCTGTGGGATGGCCTTTGGACGAATCCCGGGCAAGCCCTGAAGCATCTCTGCAAGTAAAAAGCATCTCCCCGTAAAATAGAAAGGGAAGCGCGCCCCATCCATTCCATGGCGGACACGGCAGAGAAACAAGCGAGTCAATCCGGCACCCCGCAGGCCCGGCGCAAAGCCGACGACGAGGTCGCCGGCAAAGTTTACGATGCGCGGCTCATGCGCCGCCTCGGCCGATACGTGCGCCCCTACTGGCTGCAGGCCGGCGTCTCCTCGCTTGCGGTTTCGCTCAAGTCCCTCTGCGATGTTGCCGGACCCATCCTGGTGATGGTCGCCGTAGATCGCTATCTTGCTCCTGCATCCACCGACAATGATGCCTCGAATTTCGTAGCGCACTGGCTGGCCAACAGCAGCCCATTGGCGCACCTGCTCCCCGCGGCCGCCGTTCCCGGCGTCACTCGCCTGGCCGAAATTTACCTCGTCCTTCTGGTCACTGCTTACGCCCTGCAGTTCATCCAGGTTTACCTGATGCAGTGGACCGGCCAGAAGATTATGTTCGACCTACGCCGCGACATCTTCCGGCACATGCAGCGCATGCACGTGGGCTTCTTCGACATCCATCCGGTGGGCCGCCTGGTCACGCGCCTGACCTCGGACGTGGACGCCGTGAACGACATGTTCACCGACGGCGTTCTGGCCATCGTGAACGATGCGTTCATGCTCACCATCATGGCCGCCGTCATGATCGCCATCAGCTGGTGGCTGGCACTGCTGGCGTTTTCCGTCCTGCCGCTCATCCTCTTCGTCACGCGCATCTTCCGCGACCACGTCCGCGAGAGCTACCGCCGCGTGCGCACCGCCATCGCCCGCATCAACAGCTTCACGCAGGAGCACATTTCGGGCATGAGCGTGGTGCAGCTCTTCAATCGCGAAGACCGCGCCTTCAAGGACTTTGAGGCAGTGAACCGGCAGCACATGGTCGCGTTCATCGACACCATCTTCGCCTACGCGCTCTATTACCCCGCGGTGGACTTCCTTTCATCCGTCGCTATCGCTCTTGTCGTCTGGCGCGGCGGCTTTGGCGTGCTTCACCTGCCGCCCACCGTCACCATCGGCGTCCTCATCATGTTCACGCAATTTTCACTGCGCTTCTGGCGGCCCATCCAGGATTTGAGCGACAAGTACAACATCCTGCAGGCTGCGATGGCCGCCTGCGAGCGCATCTTCAAGTTGATGGATTCGGCCCCGGAGATTGTGAGCCCCGCGCATCCCGTCGCCGGCGACGGCTCCAACCGCATTGAATTCAAGCACGTGTGGTTCACCTATCAGCCGCTGACCGATGCGCAGAAGGAAGCGGTCGCGAAGGTGGTACGCTCCACCGCAGATGGCGCCGCGCTGGCTGCGCTCGACGGCATCGAATGGATTCTCAAGGACGTTTCGTTCACCATCGAGCCGGGACAGACGGTGGCGATCGTCGGTCACACCGGCGCGGGCAAAACCACCCTCACCAGCCTGCTGATGCGTTTCTACGAGGTCACCGCGGGCCGCATTCTGCTGGATGGAATTGACCTGCGTGAGCACGACCTGACCGCGCTGCGCCAGCACTTTGCCGTGGTGTTACAGGATCCGTTTCTCTTCTCGGGCACCATCGCTGAGAACATCCGCTTCGGCAACGACCGCATTACCGAGAAAACCATGCGCCGCGCAGCGCGTGACGTCAACGTTCTGGATTTTGTGGAAAGCCTGCCCCACGGCTTTGACGAGCCGGTGCGCGAGCGCGGCAGCTCGCTCTCCACCGGGCAGAAGCAGCTCATCAATTTCGCACGCGCGCTCGCCTACAATCCGCACATCCTCATCCTCGACGAAGCTACCTCAAGCGTCGACACCGACACCGAGCTGCGCATTCGCGGCGCGCTGGAGCGCATGGTCGAAGGCCGCACCAGCGTGCTCATCGCCCACCGGCTCTCCACCGTGCAGCGCGCCGACACAATCCTCGTGATGCACAAAGGCCAGTTGCGCGAGAAAGGCTCGCACCAGGAGCTGCTGGCGCAGCGCGGCCTCTACTGGAAGCTCTACCAGTTGCAGTACAAAGATCAGGAAACAGGCTTCCTCGCACCGCCATCGGCCGAACCCTCCACCGCGCCGGCGATTTAGCTTCCTGTTCCCAGAGTTCGCATTAAATCAGCCTGTCATCGTGAGCGAAGTCCGCCGCTGCGGATGGAGTCGAACGATCTGCAGTTGCTTTTCCAGCCGCTTTGCCTTCACGTTATGATGAAAGAAGGGATCATCGGTGCGATGAGCTCATCGCGCCACCCCACCCCACGCCCTGCAGGAAAAGATGACAGACCACACGCCACCAAAAGTCGAGCTGTTCGACACCAGCCTCCGCGACGGGCTGCAGCAGCCGGAGCTTGAGATTTCGGTGCCGGACGCCGTGCTGCTGCTCGAGCGAATGGCCGGCTTTGGCGTGCACTATGCCGAGATCGGTTTTGCCGGCGCCAACCAGTTTGTGGCCGATCTGACCAGCGCTGTCACCCCGGTCGATACCGGAGCCATGAAGCTCGCGCTCTTCGGCCGCACGCGCGGCCGCGGCGCCAAGGTTGAAGAGTGGCCCGACCTGCAGTTCATCGTGCGCCACAAGCGCCGCATTCCCGTCGCCGTAGTGGTCGTGAAGTCGCGGCTGCTTGACGTGGAGCGCTCACTAGGGGTCACTCCGGAAGAAAACCTCCTGATGGCCTGGGAGACAATCGAATACCTGCAGGCCAACGGCCTTGAAGTGCTCATCGATCTCGAGCACGCCATGGACGCGAACAGCGGGCGCTGTGAGAACGGCAATCCCTGCAGTGACGACTACACCAGGCGCAGTCTCGATCACTTTCGCCAGCTCATCGATCAATGCGTTCGCCAGAACGTGAGCCGCATCGTGGTGTGCGACACCAACGGCGGCGCAAGCCCCGAGGAAGTCACTCGCGTCTTCGAAGGGCTCACGTGCGATTATCCAAGTGCGCACTTCGCATTTCACGGCCATACCGATCGCGGACTGGGCATTGCCAACACGCGTGCCGCAATTCTGGCCGGTGCGATGCATGTGCAGGGAACGTTGATTGGAACCGGCGAACGCTGCGGCAACGTGAACCTGACCACGGTTGTTGGCGCCATGCAGCTTCGCGGCGAGGCTGACTTTGTTTCACCCGAAGCGTTGACGGGCCTGACCAGCCTGGCGCACTCGGCCTACGCGGCCTTCGGGCTTGAGCCGCCGCACGGCGCGCCCATCGTCGGTCCCGGAGCCTTTGGCACCTGGGCCGGCATGCATGGATCGAGCGAGCGCAAAAATCCCGGCGCGTATTTATGGTGCAACCCGTCGCTGGTGGGCGCCAACCCGACCATCGGCGTAAATGCGCAGTCGGGCCGCGCCAACATCATGCTGCTCTCGGAGTCACTCGGCGTTCAGCTCAGTTCGACGCAGGCGCAGGCGTTGATGGATGCGAACCAAGCGATGGTCGAGGGCGGCGGCTATACCGCCAGCGAAGTTTCGTTCCGCCTGGCCGCGATGCGAACGCTGGGTACCCTGCGCAACTGGTTCACCGTGAAGAGCTGGCGCGTGCACGATGAGTCCGACGAGGTCGGCGGACGCTACGTTCAAGCTCACATGGTTCTCACCGTCTGCGGTTCGAACGTCGCCGTTTCGCGCGCGGAAGGCGCCGGCCCCGTGGATGCGCTGACCAAGGCGATGCGCCGCGAGCTCGACAAGCACTATCCCGTGCTCGCGCAGATGAAACTCGGCACCTTCACCGTGGCTGCACTCGACGTGCGCGCACACGACTCGGCAGCCCACGTTCGTGTTACGGTCAGCTTCAACGCCGACGGCCATGAGCCGTGGGTCACCGCCGGCGTCAGCAGCGACCTCAACGAGGCGGCCCTGATGGCCATCGTCGATGGCTTTCACTATTGGTTGCTCATCAAGAGCGGCGAAGAGAATGCGCCAGCGGGCCTGCGCATGAAGGAATTTGCGAGTTAGCCCGCGAAGTTCCGCGCCGTGCTGCGCAGCCGGCACCCCCCTCAAGCACCTTCCTCATACACCCAAATAACACAAATGGGGAATCGCCGAATCGGGCTGAATTCTGCAACCTATCACAAGTGATTTAGCTCACAGCGGATTTTAAGATCCAGCATCACACTGGGGTCAATTCGGCGGGAAGTGCATTCCTCGGGACCTTCCCGGTGCTCTTGATGCCGTTCTTGTTCCGCTGATCTGAGTTGATCGACCCCGGGCCAATTCCCCGGAGGGAGGACTGCAGTGTCCACGGAACTTCTTCAATCGCCTTTTGATCCGGCAGTGGTCGGGCCAGCTTCACGCTTCATCAACGAGTCGCGCGAGAAGCAGCTCGCGCAAGCTGTTGAAGGGCTCGCCGTTCTGCGTTTTTCCGTTATCCTTACTGCTCGATGGGAATCCTCTGAAATCGAAGATGCCGAGCAGCGCGCCGAACTGCGCAAGGAGCTCGTTGTCCTTCGCAAGCAATACGGGGACAAGCTCGACGAAATCGCCATGACCTTTGGTGTCGACCACGCCATGACGGTGAAGGAAGAAGTGGAGCGGAACGTGATTCTGCCGCGCGAGGTGAAAGTGTCAGGATTGCCCGTCCACTGCAATGGTGAGGTCGCAGATAGCGACTTCGAGGTCTAGGATCGACACAAGTTTTTACCCGCACGCCTCCGCGGGGTAAAAGAATGCGTCGCCCCGGGTTGCCGGGTGGCGCATTCTTTTTGCGCCTGTGGGTGCCCGATTCCTCTGCGAGCTCGGTGACGGGAACCAAAACTCTCATCTTCTACTTTGAATCGTTCCCGCATCCTCCTCATACAGATTGCAGATATTAGCTACGGATGTCATTGGAGACTGCGCCGGCCGCTCTCTTCGGCTTCGGTCGAGACGTCGCCGTGATCGATCATCGTCTGTTGCAACCTTTAATGAGAGCCCGCGCATCCAACCATCCAACTAAGAGTTCCCCGCACTTCGTTTCGTCCCAGGTTCCATGTTTTCTACCCCCCACGAGCCGATCACTCAGGGTTCCTTCTGTCGGGGATCCTCCGACCATGCATCGGTGCCCGGCCACACCCACACCCCCCGGAGGAATTCATGAAAATCGAAGGCGCCGCATGCGCATTCCTGACCGCCTGTTTCTCAATTGGCGTGATGACTGCACAAACCGTTCCCACCAGCCCCGTCACGGTCACAGTGAATACCAACTCGCACGGATATGCCATTCCCATCGATTTCAGCGGATTGAGTTTTGAAAGAGGAACCTTGAGTTCGGGGAACGCCGGCGCCTCAGGGTACATATTCAGTCCATCAAACTCCCAGGTCGTCACGCTGTTTCAGAATCTCGGCATCAAGAACCTGCGGGTCGGCGGAGGTTCAGTGGACGATGAGAGCGTGGTGGGCACGGGAAGCGATGGCTACCTGGGAATCGACAACTTGTTTGGCTTCTCCAAGGCCTCTGGAGCAAACGTGATTTATACCGTCCGGCTGCTCAATCCTTCATCTAAGCCCATTCCCAACCTGATGTCGGAAGACGCTGCCGCCGCGGGATATGTGTGGAGCAATTACAAGGCTAACCTTGTAAACTTCGCCATCGGGAATGAGCCGGATTTCTTCAGTTACCACACTGTTGATCCGTTGATCTTTCAAACGCTTCCCGGGCGCGCCAATGCGGGAACGGCCTTCCCGTCATATCTGGCAGACTGGACGAATTTCGCCAACGCCATTGAAGCCGCGGCCCCCGGCTCAACATTCTCAGGGCCCGATTCAGGCTCGTATAACGGCACCATCGACTACAACGGCGTGCCCTGGACCATCAGCTTTGCTAATGCCGAGAACGGCCTGGGAACGATTACGGATGTTACGCAGCACCTGTATGTCGGCGGGAGCCCGGGAACCATTACTTCGCAGCAGGCAATCGACAATATGTTGTCGCCGGGGTGGGTCAAAAGCACTGAGCTCACGGCTGAGCCTGAAGGATCGCCAACCTCGTCCACCTACACTCCTTATCCTTGGATCTACACGAACGGCCTTGCGGCCATCGCGCAGGATAACCTGCCGTACCGATTGACTGAATCCGATGACTTTCTCACCGGCATCAACGGCGCCAGCAACGGATATGCCTCGGCGCTCTGGACGCTCGACTACATGCAGTGGTGGGCGCAGCATGGCGCGGCCGGCGTCAACTTCCACAACAAGCAATGGATTTTTACCGACACCGTCACGCCCGGCAACCTGGTTTCGGGCGCATGTTCTCCCGCGCCCTGCGCCAACTACCAAACCGCTCCCAAGGGATACGGTCTCAAGGCATTCGATCTTGGTGGTCACGGCTATGTTGAGCCGGTCACCATTTCGAACGCCGACAACGTGAATCTCACTGCCTACGCCGTTGGCGAGGGGCAGGATCTCTATGTGACGGTCATCAACAAGACGCACTCTTCAACGAATGATGTGACCACAGCTGCGTTGACCATCCAGCCGAGTGGCTTTACCGCAGCGAGCGCTGCATGGATGGCGCTTTCGAACGGCAATCCAGGCAACGCGGCGACGACCACGGGCACAACACTCGGCGGCGCAGCCATTGCCAACAACGCGCCGTGGTTCGGCGAGTGGACGCCGCTCAATCCGAGCACTGGAGGCGGCGTTACGCTGACGGTGCCATCCGCATCCGCGGCCGTGATTCACATTCGCGCGGCAAGCAACTACGGCGGGCCTGTCCAGATCAATCAGAACGGTGCACTCGACGTCTTCGCGCTCGACCCGAGCGGCAACGTCTGGCACGACACGCAAGTGAGCGCGGATGTTCCTGCAAGCGCCGCGAGCAATTGGAGTGGATGGACCGAGCTGCCCGGCGTCACTGCGACCGGCGGTCCTGCTGTTGTGAAGAATTGGAACGCGACGCTCGAGATCTTTGTGCCCGCGAGCAACGGCGATGTTTGGCATAACGGGCAATCCACTCCCGGCGGCGTATGGAACGGCTGGGTCGACATGGGCGCCGGCAGCGCCGGGATCACCGCGCTGCGAGCGGCCAACAATGCCGACGGCAGCCTAAGCGTGTTTGGCGTGGGCACCAATGGCGATGTGTGGACCGCGCGGGAAAGCGCGCCGGAAGTTGGTTGGTCCGCATGGAGCGACCTTTCCGGAGCGCAGATTCAACCTGGCTTCGCTGTCGGCCAGGATCTCGATGGCCTGCTCGAAATCTTCGGCATCGACGGCAATGGCCAGCCCTGGCAGAATGCGCAGAACAACAGCGGCGGCTGGGTGGGCTGGACCCAGATGCCGACCGATGCGCCCGCATTCAAGAATGCTGACCTGCTGCCATGGTTTGCAACGGCAAGGAATCTTGATGGCCGGCTTGCAGTCTTTGCGGCCGGATCGCGCTCGCACGTCTGGTTGTTCACGCAGGCCACGCCCGGAGGCGCAATGGGCGAGCCGCAGGATCTCGGCGGCATGCCCATTGATGCCGGCTTTGTCGCCGGTCAAAATGCCGACGGAACGCTCGCACTCTTTGCCACGCAGAAGCAGGGAGGCGGTAACGGGAACTCGCCGCAGGCTTCGCAAATCTACGCGGTTGCGCAGTTGACTCCGGGTGGCCTCTGGGGGGCGTGGGTGCCGTTGGGTATGATGCCGCTGGGCTCTGATCTGGCGGTTGGCAACACCCAGGACGGCCGTGTTCAGGCCTTCGGCATTGGCAGCAACGGAGACGTCTGGTCGAGCTGGCAGTTGACGCCGTTAGGCGGCCAACCGCCCATCCCTCTGTGGAATCCCTGGTCCGATCTTGGCAATGCCAATGGCTCGAATCTCTGTTTCTGCCAGACCTCGGCGCCGTAGTACTCGCCGCTTGCGCACTTGCGCGGAGCAGATTGGTTGCACAAACTCCAATCGCTCGCAGAGCGCGAAAAGGCCGCCCCTCAAGCGAGGAGCGGCCTTTGCTTTTGCGAACTGATTCGCAGTCTTACCGTGTGCCGGCCAGCGACGGGCGAGGGTCGAGGCTGCCGCTCTTGTAGCCTGCTGCCATCTCGCTGATCGGGATCGGCGCATAGTCGCCGGCATGCCCGGCCTGGCCAAACTCCGTCATGCGCGCAGCAACCACCTTGGCCATCGCTTCGCGCGCCGGCTTCAGGTAGTCGCGCGGATCGAACTTCTCCGGCGACTCGGCGAACACCTTGCGGATGGCACCGGTAATCGCGAGGCGATTGTCGGTGTCGACGTTGATCTTGCGCACGCCGTTGCGGATGCCGAGCTGAATTTCCTCGACGGGCACGCCCCAGGTCTGCTTCAGCTTGCCGCCGTACTCGTTCACGATGTCCTGCAATTCCTTCGGCACCGACGAGCTGCCGTGCATCACCAGGTGCGTCTGCGGAAGCCGCTTGTGAATCGCAATCAGCACGTCCATCTTGAGCACGCTGCCATCGGGCTTTTTATTGAATTTGTAAGCGCCGTGACTGGTGCCGATGGCGATGGCCAGCGCATCCACGCCCGTGCGCTCGGCAAATTCCACGGCCTGATCCGGATCGGTAATGTGCTCAAGGCCGGAGCCGCCCGCGCCATGGCCATCTTCAACGCCGCCCAGTACGCCGATCTCGCCTTCTACGGTGACGCCGCGCTCATGCGCATAATCAACGACCCGCCGGGTCACGTCGACATTCTCGTCAAAGGTCGACGGAGTCTTGCCGTCTTCCTTGAGCGAGCCATCCATCATCACCGACGTATAGCCCAGCGCGATGGCGCTCTTGCAGGTTTCAAAACTGTTGCCATGATCCTGGTGCATGGCGATAGGAATGTCGGGATTCAGCTCCGCGGCCGCCTGGATCAACTTGAACAGATAAAGATCCTCAGCAAATGCGCGAGCGCCACGGCTGGCCTGCGCAATCACAGGCGATTTGGTTTGCCGGGCCGCCATCATGATGGCTTGAATCTGTTCCATATCGTTGACGTTGAACGCGCCGACGCCATATCCGCCCTTGGCAGCTTCATCCAGAAGCTGTCGCATAGTTACAAGAGGCATAGGAATCTCCTTTTCTAACAACTCAACTTATTCAGTAGCTCCGCCGCTGCGATGCTCAGATCCTAAAAGGGCGGGAAATCAGCTCGACGCCGAGAGCGCAATCACCCTTATGGTAGCAGAGCAGTGATGGACGAACCGCGACCGGGCGCACAGAGTTCTTCGCGCATCGTTCCGATTTAATCCTGCGTAAGCTCCGCCGGTTCCAAAAAAGGTAAATCCCAACCAATTGCGCCGGTGAGCCTTAGGCATAGCTAATCTGTCCCAGGATTGCAGGGCGCTTTGCTCCTGTCGCTGATGGCACGTTTCCCGGCAGCCCATGCCACGTGTGCCACGCGAGCAACGCAAATGCTGCAGCTTCCTTGGCTGCCGCGGGCATGCCGAAGTCCTCACTGATGTGTACGGTGCAGCCAAGTGGTTGAAGGCGCTCGGCCAGCATGGAGACGAGTATCTTATTCCGCGCTCCGCCGCCCGAGACGATAAAGTCCGCTTCGCGGTTCTTCATCTTCGGAAGAACGGATCTCTCATAACTTCGCGCAATGCTCTCCGCAGTCAGTGCCGTCGCCGTGGCCAGCGCATCCTCGCTGTCTTTGCTCTGCCTCCGGCACGCGGCAAGAAACGTTGCCGCATACTCGCGCCCAAACTGCTCGCGCCCTGCGGACTTCGGAGGCTTCAGCCGGAAGAACGGATGCCGCAAAGCTTCATTGAGCACCGGCTCCAGAACTTTGCCGCGCGCCGCCAACGCCCCTCCGCGATCGAAGGGCCTGTTGAAGAGTTTTTGCGCAAGCCAGTCGATGACCATGTTGCCCGGTCCGGTGTCGAATGCGATCACTTTGCTCGCCGCTGCTCCCGCGGGAATCGCGGTCAAATTGGCGATGCCGCCGATATTCTGTAGAACGCGTCCGCGCTTCGCGTCTGCGAACAATACGTAATCGAGCAACGGCACCAGCGGCGCGCCTTGACCGCCAGCGAACATGTCGGCAGGCCTGAAGTTCGACACCACGGGCACGCCTGACTGAGCGGCAATCGCCTGCGCCTCGCCCGTTTGCCACGTGCATGCAAACTTCCGCCCCGCGTACCGCTCCGCGCGCCCCTGGTGGTAGAGCGTCTGCCCGTGGCAACCGATCAGGTCGAGGCGCAGGCGATGGCGCCTCGCTGTCTCCTTCACCGCTTCCGCATATGCAATGCCCAGCCGCCAGTTGAGCCGCGCCAATTCCACCGTCGAAGTCGACTGCGCGTTCATGGCCGCAAGCACGGCTTTGCGCAGCTCAGCAGGATAAGGAAATCCCTCATGCGCCAGCAGCGTGACCTTCGGAACGGATGTTGCCCCATCCTTGGCGGGTTTCTTGCGCCAAGGGTGGGATTGCTCAACACGCACCACGGCAACATCTATTCCATCGGCCGAGGTGCCGCTCATCACGCCGGCCACCGTCATCGCCTTCGCGCTCATACTGTCTCCACAATCGAAGGCGGCTTCGGCGGCCCGGCCTCCAATTCGCGCGGCGCAATCTTCTCGATGGTCTCGCCGAAGCGCAGAATGCGCGCTCGCAACCCCTCGAACTGCCGAGCGCTCAAAGGTTGCGCCATGTCTTTGGGAAACACCTTTGCGCACTTTCTCTGGGATTCGCGCGCCCTCGCCATCAGCACCTTGCGAAACGCCGCCGAGCGCTCGCCTTCCGCGATGAGCGATTCGAAGACGCTCAATATCGGCTCCGGATGATGACAGATCAATGCCAGATCCGAGCCTACCTCGACGGTTGCCACCGCTGCATCCTCGATCGGCATGAATTTCGTGACTCCGCCCATCTCCAGATCGTCAGAGACAACAATTCCGCCATAGCCGATGCGCTTGCGCAGAACCTGGTTGATCCAGAAATTCGACACGCTGGCCGGCGTCTTCTTTCCCGCTGTTGCGGGATAAGCGGCGTGGTTCACCATAACCATGGGCAACTGCCTGCACAATGCACGATAGGGTTCCAGGTCCTCCTGCCAAAGCTGCTGCCATGTTCGCCGGATCGATGGCGTTTCAAGGTGCGTGTCGCGCATTCCTCCGCCCAGGCCGGGAAAATGCTTGCCGCATCCTGCCGCTCGGTGCGCTGCCAGTCCAGCGAGAAACTCGCGCGCGTAAGCCACAACGCCCGCTGCATCCGGAGCCGCGCATCGCGTCTGCATCACGTCTTTCGACTCGGGAAGCCCGAGATCCAGCACCGGCGCGAACGAGCTGTTAAATCCAAACGCCTTCACTACGCGCGCCACAAGTTCACCATGCTCGCGTGCCAGCGCGGCGTTGCCGGTGGTCCGTGCAGCCCGCGCAACAGCCTCCACCGCGGGAATGGGAGCAAGCACATCGCGCAGCCGGTCCACGGTTCCGCCTTCGACATCTACGAAAGTTGCAGGGCGCGGCGCGCAGTGCCGCGTTGCCTCGGCGAGCAAGGCTCGCGTTTGCTTCGCATCCACAATATTCCGCCGGAACAAAATGACGCCCGCCGGCCGGATCAGCTTCAACCACGCGCGCTCCATTGCCGTAAGTTCGGTGCCACCGAGCCCGACGACCAGCAAACTCCCCGTCGCCCGTCGCAAACTTTCTGTCGTTTTCAACTCGCTACTCCTTGCTCCCTGATCCCTGACCCCTGATCCCGGTTTCCTTCAGCTCCTGCTGCAACTCTTCCAGCAGGTTGAGCGCCTGCAGCGGCGTCAGCGAGTTCAGGTCGGTGGCCTCGATCCGATCCACAATCTTCTGCGAGAGCGGCGTGAAGATCGTCATCTGCATCGGCTCGGCCGCCGTCTCCACTTGCACGCTTTGGCGTTCCTGTTTCTCGTGCTGGCGCAGTACGTGCTTGGCTCGCTCGATCACAGCAGAAGGCAATCCGGCGAGGCGCGCCACTTCAATGCCATAGCTTTTGCTGGCCGCGCCGGGTTCAATGGTGTGCAGAAACACGATGCCTCCTGCCCCTTCTTTCACGCCGACGCGCAGGTTGCGCACCCGCGGCAATTTTTCGGCAAGCATCGTCAACTCGTGATAGTGCGTCGCGAACAACGTGCGCGCGCCCACTTCGGCGTGCAGATACTCCACCGTCGCCCAGGCCAGGCTCAGCCCGTCGAAGGTCGCGGTGCCGCGGCCCATTTCGTCCAGCAGGATCAGCGATCGCTTCGTTGCCGTATTCAGAATGGTCGCTGTCTCCGTCATCTCCACCATGAAGGTGGATCGGCCGCGCGCCAGGTTGTCGCTGGCGCCGATGCGCGTGTAGATGCGATCGACAAGCCCCAGCCGCAAGCTCTCCGCCGGAACAAAGCTGCCCATTTGCGCCATCAGCACGAGCATGGCGGCTTGCCGCAGATACGTGCTCTTGCCGCCCATGTTGGGTCCGGTCACCAGCAGCAGGCAGGGGCCTACCTCTCCGGAATTCAAATACACATCGTTGGCGATAAAGCGGCCTTCGCGCGTCTCCTCCATCCACTGCTCAATCACCGGATGCCGCGCCGCGACAGCCTCGAGCACCGGCTCATCGGTCAGTTGTGGTCTTGCGTAGCGCCGGCGCACCGCCAGGTGCGCGAAGCAGGCCAGCAGATCGGCCTCGGCCACGGCCGCGGAGCTGCGCCGGATGCGGCCGGCATTTTCAACCACAAATTTGCGAAGCTCCGCAAAAATCCGCTTTTCGATTTCGATGCACCGGTCGTGCGCCGTAAGAATCTTGCGCTCGTACTCCTTCAGCTCCGGTGTGGTAAAACGCTCCGCATTCACCAGGGTCTGCTTGCGCTCGTAGTCGGCGGGAGCCAGTGCCTGGTTCGCCTTGGTGATCTCGATGTAATAGCCGAAGACCGAGTTGTAGCGCACCTTGAGCGATCCAATTCCCGTGCGCTGCCGCTCGCGATCCTCGATGGCCGCAATCGCCTGCCGTCCCGTGGTCGAGACGGCGCGCAGTTCGTCCAGCTCCGCGTCCACACTCGCGGCGATTGCGCCCCCATCGGCCAGGGTGAGCGGCGGCTCAGCCACCAAAGTCCTCACGATGCGCGTGGTCACGTCTTCGAGCGTGTCGAGATGTTTTACGATTGCGCGCCACGGCGGAGCCGTCATTGCGTCGAGCGCGGTTTTCAACCCGGGCAAATGCGCCAGGCTCGCGGCGAGCGCACGCACGTCGCGTGGTCCCGCTGAATCCAGCGAGATGCGCGCCAGCAGCCGCTCCAGGTCCAGGATTCCGCCAAAGGCCCGCCGCACCTCTTCGCGCTTAAGCAAATCGCGGTGCGCTTCGGCAACCGCCTCAAAGCGCGCTTCAATTTGTGCGGCGTCGTTGAGAGGCCGCAGAATCGTCGCCCGCAGCAGCCGTTTGCCCATTGGCGTCAGGCATGCATCGAGCGTGCGGAACAGCGTGGTCCGGTCATCCTGCCCGGCAAAGAGCGGCTCAACCAGCTCAAGATTCCGCACCGTCACCTGGTCCAGTTCGAGCGCCGTCGAGTGCTCCTCGAACTTCAGGCTGTCGATGTGCAGCGCTTCATTCTTTTGCGTTGTGCGCACGTAGTGCAGCACCGTGCCTGCCGCAATCGCCGCCGCTTCGTGCCCGTTCAGGCCAAATCCTTCCAGCGACTTTACGGCCAGTTGCCGTTCCACCAGTGGAACGGCGAACTCCGGCGTCCACACCCAGTCCTCGACACGCGTCTTCGCCGGAATCCGCTCGAGTTGCACAGGCGCTTCGGCGCTCGCAGCCAGCAGCACCTCGCTCGGCGCCGCCAGGAGCAGCCCATCTATCGCCTGCGCTCGCGCGTGCTCGCCACGAAATTCCGAAGTGCGAAACTCGCCGGTGGAAACATCAAGCAGCGCCAGCGCGCACACTGAATCAGGGTGCCCCAACCTCGCGGCGTTTTTGTCTTTGCCGCCAGGGCGAGGAATGGCCTGATACAGCGCCGCCAGAAAATTGTTCTGCTCCTGGCCCAGCGCCGCATCGAGCGCCGTTCCCGGCGTCAGCACCCGTGTTACTTCCCGCTTCACGAGTTTTTTGGTGAGCCTCGGATCCTCCATCTGGTCGCAGAGTGCGATGCGATAGCCCTTGCGCAGCAGGCGCGTGAGATATTGCTCCACCGCGTGGTAAGGCACGCCGCACATGGGAACATTGCGTTCCTTGTCGCGCGCCGTCAGTGTCAGTTGCAGTTCGCGGCTGGCGATTGCGGCGTCGTCATAAAAGAGCTCGTAAAAGTCGCCCATCCTGAAAAAAAGCAGCGCATCGGGATTCTGCTGCTTCGCCGTGGTCCACTGGCGCATGAAGGGCGTGAGATCAGACGAGATTTTCCCGGCAGAAGGGGTGTGCGCCGAGTTTTTTTGCTCGGGAAGGGAAGAAAGCGCAAACTCCGGCTCTGGCGCGGCAGGTGCGGCCACCGCAGTTTCGACCGCCGGCACCTGCGCAGCCGCCGCCGGCTCAGGGCTCTCTTCAAAAAGCCGGGAGCGCTTGGTCTCCGCGCCGGGTTGCAGATCGTTTTGGATCACGCTGGCTTTAAGACTATCGCGGCACCAAGCCCAAGCGATAGCCGGACGCAAACGCTCGCGCGCGCTGGCAATCGGCGCGGCGTCTTTCTGCCGCCCGCGCTCCGGCAAAAACGGATTGCAATAGTCAGACTTGGGCGCATGCGTGTACAATCGCTCCCTGTTCCCCGGGCCATGCAGATTCCCCCAAACCGGCCTTCGGCAACTGCATGTTGGCACTCCCAGCAAACCGAAGCCGGGCATGATTCGACGCGGCCATCAACTCGCGGATGCCCACCGGCGGATATTCGCCGCCGGGGCATAGGAAGTGGCGACCGTTAACGCAATGAAGGCCTGCAAGGTGATCTGAAACCGCCGTGCAGCGCCGCAACCGGGTTCCCCATGGAGGAAGTTCGAGATGAATCAATTCAAGCGGTACATTGTTTATGCGCTGTTCCTCTGCGCTGCTTTGTGCGTCGCAGCGGTCTCTCACGCCCAGTCCCCGTTCGACGGAACGTGGCGTATTGATCCGGGCAAAGCCAAGTTTGATCAAAAGCCTTTTACCGTCTATCTCAGCCAGGGATGGTACCACTGCGTCAGTTGCACTCCTCCCTATGACGTTCAGGCCGACGGACAGTTCCACGCCGTCGCCGGGCAGTCGTTCGACGCTCAGAGCGTGACGATCGTCGATCCGCACACCCTTAGGTTCGTCAGCAAGAAAGGTGACAAGACCATTGAAGACGACACCGTAACGGTATCGGCCGACGGAAAGATCACGTCCATTAAGAGCAAGAGCTACCCGTTGAACGGCGGCGACGCGCAAGATTCGTCGATGAAGCTCAAGCGCGTCGGCGCGCTGCCCGCAGACGTCCACGCCACCTCGGGCAACTGGGTGCCGCTGAACTTCACCGACACCGAGGCCGATCTCTCCTTCTCATTCAAGACGGATGGCGATCAATTCTCGATGACCGATCCAACCGGCGATAGCTATACGGCAAAGTTTGATGGCAGCGACTATCCCTACAAGTCGTATGGCGCGAATAGAGTCAATCTGCAAAAAGTAGATGCGCACACGATCATTGAGACAGACAAGCGTGATGGAAAGGTCGTCGGCGATTCAAAAATGACGGTCTCAGCGGACGGCAAGACCATGAGCATTGTCTCGCACAATCCGCAAAACAACACAACCTCAACCTTTGTCGCAACCAAAAAGTAGGACCCGCTGCATCATCGCGCAGGCCAAGCGGTCAATTTTGGCCGCGCTTTGCCGCGAGTAGAGTCATCGCGGTCTCATGGACCGGAATCGACCGGAGCTTTCGCCTGCCCTGGCGGCGAAAGCTCTAAAAACCAGATTCCCACGGAGGAAGATCGAAATGAACCAATGGAAAAGGTACGTTGCAGGCTCCTTGTTCCTTGCGGCGGCGTTGTGCGTGGCCGCGGTTTCTCATGCGCAATCGCCGTTCGACGGCACCTGGCAGGTTAATCTTGCACAAACCAAATTCAGTCCCAAGCCCCTCAGCTTTTACATCAGCCAGGGATGGTATCACTGCACCGGCTCTTGCAATCCGGCTTATGACGTTGCGGCCGACGGCCAGGATCACGCCGTCACTGGCCATGCCTACGACTCGATCAGCGTAACCATCGTCGACCCTCACACCATCTTTGCCGTAGCCAAGAAAGGTGGCGCGGTCATGTTCGAACAGACCCGCACCGTCTCAGCCGACGGCAAGACCCTCACTGTCAAAACCACCGATCATCCGATGGACGGCAGCGCGGCAACCACTTTTGAAACTGTCGCCAAGCGCAGCGGTGTTGCAGCGTCGGGAGTGCACGCCGCTTCAGGCAACTGGGTGATCACAAAGCAGAGCGGAAGCGGCAACGGACTGGTGACCACCTACAAAATGGACGGCGACCAGTTGACTATGACTGCCGGCTCCGGCGAAAGCTATTCCGCCAAGCTCGACGGCAGCGATTATCCCGTCAAGAATGCGTATGGCTGGGATGCCGTTTCGCTCAAGAAGATCAACGACCACTCCATTGAGGAAACCGACAAGCGCGGCGGCACGGTGACCGATGTTTCAACCATGACCGTTGCAGCCGGCGGCAAAACCATGACGGTCGTGGATAACGACAAGCTTTCAAACCGCACTTCGACCTACGTAGCGACCAAGCAGAAGTAGCTGCGTCGGCGCGAAATATATGCTTCACCCCTCTCCGGCGTCCGCTGCGGCGGGCGCAGGGGGTGATGCACCCCGATTCGGGCAACCGTCTCAGGCCCTACTCTCGGCCGGCGGGTTGCAATGCAGGAGTGATTTAAATCACTTTCATGGGGCCCGACCCAAGGCAAACTGGGTTCCTCGCAAGCCCGAGGAGGTCCCCCAAATGAATCTCACCGTTCTGCTGCAGAAACTGATTGCCATTGAGCGCTCCATTGGATCGGCGAACCACGCCGTAACCCGCAGTCTCGTTTACGATGCGCAGGATTGCCTGCTCCAGATGCAAAAGGAGCGGGCCGAGGACTTTCTCGCCACCGCATGGCGCGACTTGACGCTCCAGCCGGACTGGTTTAACCGGGCATCGTAGCGCGGCTTTCGTCGCGCGGCTTGCACTCGGCCGTTGTGCTGAATCCAGTCTTCGGCGTGGAAACAGCAGGGGGCTTGGCCGTGGAAGGCCGGAGATTCACAGCGGAGCCCATCTAGCTTGATGTCATGCCAAGCCGTCTGCCATATACATTCTAGGAAGGTTGTTTACTTGACACAAATGAACCGAAAATGATGCGATATTCGAGGATTTACCAGCTCAAATGGCAACGCCCCCACCTAATGTGGGGGCGTTGCGCGAAAGCTGCTGGTGTAGTCGGACCTAAATGCCAAAAGGTCCTCAGCCGGAAGTAGTGGCCCCATGCGCCCACCAGCTAGACACGAGGATAGTTTTACCGGCCATCTAGGAGTGCCTTAATACTACCCTACTATCGGTAGTACTTGGCTATATAAGAGATGAATTTTGCACAGGAAAGTTGCTTTTTTGTTACTAGAGTAATCTTGCGGAGTTTCCTTCCCAAATGCGGCATTCCTCAATAATTTCTAGGAAACGGTTCCTTTTGAACATCGTATAGGCAGTGACGAACTTGTATGTGAAGTCTGCACCGCTCTTGCTTTGTCGTACCCAAACGACGTAATACTGCGGGTCGGTTGTCATTGGGACCGAAACGACCGCCGTATAGACGAAGCTCCGGCGGAAGCTGCCTTCAATTTTCTCTTCGGATATAAAGACAGACTCACTATTCATCAGTGTGTGCCGAATCCATGGAAGGCGCTTGCCGCGTACTTCCTCGTAGTTCTCCGATTTGGCAACGTGCCTTCCTGTTTCACGATCTTTATAGAGCGAAAGCATACCGCCTTCATTGATTGCGATTCTGCGCCCAAATTTGTCGGTGACTTCTCCCATTACTTTGTTTTGGTAATAGTCCAAAGCAGCGCCTTCGTCCATTGAACCGAAACACTCGGCCAAAGTGCCGGTCGCCTCGAAATGAAACTGATCTGAATTGACCCTTTCCGCAATCAGCAGAGCGGAGGCGACCTCTTTCATCTTTAGTTCTGGTTTCTTGAGTCTCTTCTGCCGTTGGTAGACGATCTTCGTAGCGTCGTAAAACACCCGCACTAATCGGTCGGCATTTGGGCCGGACAGCATGCGTGGCTGCTGCAACTTCAAAATCAGTTTTTGTAACGCCTCAGCATCGAGTTTTTTCATTCGGGCCAACTGGCGATTGCCATCTGTTTGCTCGTTACGGCCTATCATTCATGGCTTACAGCAAGACGCCAGCGAATCCGTCCCTGGATGGCCGTGTGCTGGTGGTGGTTCTGCGGTGGAAGTGTGTGTCCGGTGATTGACGTGATGTTCTTGCCGCAGCCTTCACATCTGTATATCCCAGACCACGGAGTAGCGGCACCAGGTTCATTGATTTGATCGAATGCCTGATGGTTGGATTGCGCGAGGTACTGAGAGTACTTGTACAGTGCAGACATGACGAATATCCTTTGAGGCTAGACCTCAGGTGTATTACAATGGCAGAGCGGAGAGGCAGGGAGTTGAACCCACGGTGCTGTCACACCGTTCCCGGTTTATAAGACCGCTAGCCCACCTAGGCGATACCTCTCCAAATCGCCCTTGTCGCAAGCCAAGGGCGGACAGAACTGAGCAGATCACCACGGCTCGAATCGCGTCCCCACGAAGAGATTAGCGATTTGAGCCTGGTCAGAGGACGTGAAAGCCAAATGGTTTGAGTCATTCGAGCGCTTGATACCCGCGATCAGAGCGCACTACCCAGGACGGACAAAATTTGCGCGTGTCCTTGTTTTTTTGTAGTCTCTCGGTAGAGAGGATGTTAAGTCTTTATGAATAAAAGAGTTATTTGCAGACAGCTTGGAGACGTGGCCATTGAACGGGTCGTTGTGGGAGAGGCCAAGCGCGTGTTTTACATCGATTGGCCCGCGAATGTGGGTGCGATTTCCACTGATGTCGGGCCAATCGGGTTCCCGAAGGACTGCGTCTTTGAGTATGTTGACGGGGTCGCCGGGAAGAAACTGAGCCAGGAAGAATGGGCTAAACTCAAGCCATTGAGGAAGCTGAGAAATGAAAGTGGACAAGGGACAATTAGACGAAGTTCTGCGGCGGATGCTAGCGAACCCGCCACAGAAAACTGCGGAGATAAAGTCGCCTAAAAGGGCTCCGATTCGTCGGAAGTCAGCGAAGCAAAAGTGAGCGGCGGAAAACCGCAAAGCCTCCGGACCGTGTCCCCGAACGCATCAGCGTTATCGCGGCGGTTGAACCTGTAGCAGCTTTCGTTCAAGTAGCGCCACAAATGTTTCGCGCTGATCTTGTGGTACTGGCCTACGATGCCACGCTTGAAGAGCGAAAACGCGGATTCGATTCCGTTCGTGGTCACATCTTCGTAGGAGTAGATTCCTGCCGTGTGATTG
>Ga0116223_10001251_pt1 | contig 26777 bp, 19 predicted proteins | sample Sb_taG_3_FD_90092 | JGI IMG/M metagenome (GOLD analysis project Ga0116223, IMG submission 90092) | Peat soil microbial communities from Weissenstadt, Germany - Sb_50d_a_PC metaG | ecosystem: Environmental > Terrestrial > Soil > Wetlands > Peat | place: Germany: Weissenstadt | collected 2010-09-21 | reverse complement strand
GACTTCCGAGTATTAATCCCCAGCATGTCAGGGTTAGATCACTTCCGGAATGCGGATAACGCGGGCACAGAAACACCTGGACTGGGTGGGCTTTCCCCTGACGAGTTTGTGAAACGATGGCAACCGCTTTCCGTTATTAAGGCCACCCATGCGTGCCTCAGCTGACCCCATCCTCACCGCCCTGTCGTTATCGCGAGCCAGCGAGTTCGGGGACGCCGGACAGCTTCTCGCATTCGTCTTCGCTTAAGTGCAAAGTGGCCGCTCCAACATTCTGCTCCAGATGTTCGATCGAGGAGGTTCCCGGGATCGGCAGCATAATTGGCGATCGCCACAGCAGCCAAGCGAGCGCGACTTGGGTCGGGCTGGCGTGGTGCGCTTCTGCAATCTGGTGAAGAATCTCACCGGCGATCCTGCCTGCTGCCAGAGGGAACCATGGGATGAATGCGATTCGGGTACTCTCACAATAATCCACAACGTAGTCCCATTCGCGGTCGGCGAAGCTGTAACGGTTCTGCACGGAAACGATGGGAACTATTTTGCGGGCCCGTTCGATGTGTTCTTGCGTGACGTTCGACAGCGCAACGTTACGGATCTTTCCCTCCTCTCTCAGTTGCGCCAGGGCCTCAACCGATAGATCGAAGGAGACGATAGGATCAGGAATGTGCAACTGGTAGACGTCGATACGATCGAGTCGCAGTCTTTTCAGACTGCCCTCCACGGCCTTGCGAAGGTGTTCTGGAGTTGCATCGTGGGTCCACTGATTGGGTCCGGGGCGGTTCCATCCGCTTTTGGTCGCAATCACAACTCCGGCCGGATAAGGAGACAAAGCTTCCGCGATCAGTTCCTCGCTTACGTTGGGCCCGTAGGAATCCGCGGTGTCGATAAACTGCACACCCAGCTCGACGGCACGGCGCAAAACTGCTAGCGCGCCTGTCCGATCCTTCGGCGGACCCCAGATTCCTTCGCCGGTTAAGCGCATCGCCCCAAACCCAAGACGATTCACCGAGATCTCTTTGCCCAGCAAAACCTGCCCGCCTTCACTTGCTGACAGTACTTTCTTGTTCATATCCTCCTCCATATTCCTATCCTCTTCTTTGATGTCAGCTTCTAACGCTCGATGCTATCCACTGCGAGCGCCTGTACTCCGTCACTTTCGACCAGTCTGCCAGCGACTGCAACACCCGGGACGCCGATTCGATCAAGAACGTCTTTGGGAAATCGTATCCCATTTTTTCCGGGCAAGACGATATAGACTTCGGCTTGCTGATCGGAGATAAATATTAAGGAACTCCCCGCCGCAACACACAACTTGGCGCAGAAGGCATGATCGTAAGCGTGCGTGTGATAACCGAGATAGCAATTCGCGTCGGTAAACTCACCCCGGAGACGGACCGCTTGACCCGCTACAACTTGTCCGCCAAGGAACTCGATATTTCCTTCCTTCGCCAGTCGCTGCGCTTTTCCGAGGTCAGAGACCAAAGCTTGCACCTCTGTGAAAGACATATTGTTTAGCCCAGACCGATCTCCGAATTGCATGCCGCAGAGTGCCAATGTAGCAACGCACCCCAGCAACGCAGTCACGGAATGTCTAATTGGATGCGCTCTGTGTGCGATCGCCTTGGTGATTCCTTTCAGGTTGCCTTCTGGTGGTCGCAGTGCCGCTTGAACTGATGCGCCAGATGGAGTTCGAGCCATCGTCGCTCACCAGCAGAGAGCCATCCCGAGCCACGGTGATACCTACGGGCCGGCCCCAGACGTGCCCGTTATCCACGACGAACCCTGTCAGAAAATCTTCGTACTCCCCACTCGCGCGTCCTGACTGGTGGAGAGGAACGCGAATGACTTCATATCCGGCCCGTACCGATCGATTCCACGAACCATGCTCCGAAGCGAAAATGTCTCCCTGGTATTGCGATGGGAATTGCGTGCCTTCATAGAACGTCATTTCCAGTGAGGCATTGTGTGCCTGGAGCAACACGTCTGGAACGAGGGCCTTGTCTCTCAACTCGGGATGTTTCCCCTCGTGGCGCGGATCCTGATGGCCGCCTATATACCACCAGGGCCAGCCGTAGAAACCGCCGGCTTCTACGTGCGTGATGTAGTCCGGCACGAGATTGTCACCCAAGCCGTCACGCTCGTTGACCGAACACCACAACTCCCCGGTCTTCGGATTGATCGCCAGCCCCCCGCCCGCATTGCGGATCCCGTATGCATAGACCTGCATGTCTGATCCGTCGGGATTAAACACCAGAATGTCGGCGCGATTCTTCTCCCCCGGCACAGTATCGGGATCATCGACATTCGATGCTGAACCCACCGAGACGAACATCTTCCTGCTGTCATTCGTGAACTGGATATCGCGGGTCCAGTGACCTCCATCATGAGGCAGATCGACAAGATGCTCCGGATCTCCTCGTGCCTGCAGGTCGCCAGTCTGATACGGAAATCTGACAACCGAATCCGTATTTCCGACGTAAACCCACTGTGGATCGTTGCCCGCAGGATAGAAGGCGATGCCATAGGGTTGATTTAGCCCCTTGGCAAAAACATATGCCTCGCCCGCTTTGCCCTCGGGTGTGATTCCGCGGAAAACCCTGATAATGCCACTGCTGCTTTCTGCTAGGAAGATGTCGCCATTGGGTGCGGTGCGCATCAGTCGCGGATTATCGAGGCCGGTTGCGTATTGCTGCACATGAAAGCCGGCAGGCGCTTTCGGCCAAGCCACTTTCGGCCGGGTCACCAGTTGTGGTCCGTTGTTGGCTGATTCTGTGGAGTATGGCGTCGGCAGATCATGTACGCTGATCTTGCGCATCGTCCCGGGGTGCTCAAAGCGGAAGTCCGTAAACGGTGCCGACGGAACGGCGGCACTGGTCGCCGCCGGCTTGTAGTCTGCGGGTAGCGAAATCGTCTTGGGCGCTCCCGCGCTCTTGAGCGATTTCAAGTACGTTACAATATCCCACCGCTGTTGCTCGGGTAGGTGCGCCCACGAGGGCATGCCGTTGGCAACCGATCCAGTAGTGATGAACCAGAACACCTCTCCATCGGGAACTGATTGCACAGCGCCATGAGACAAGGCTGGAATATTCCCGGTTCCGCGCCCACCAATTCCGTGGCACGAACCGCAATTCATTGTGTAGAGCCTGGCTCCTGCCACAATGGCGGCATGCTGGCCCGTATATGGATTTTTTTCTTGAGCACTGGAGGCTGAGGCATTATGAAAATGGGCATCCTGCGCTTCCATCGGAAGATTTATAGCGATCGATACGACCAGGTATAGGATCGCGGTTTTAGCAACGGACTTGGTTTGTAAGCTCAACTTAATTCCTCCAACTAATGTTTTTGACCGACTTAATCTTGTCCCGCCACATCCATCGATTTGCAATCCCCTTGCCGTGTCTGTCCTCCGCAATTTGCCTTCGTGTTGCGCAGTTTGCGGGCTGGGCGGTTGGAATTAGCTGCTGAGGTTGTCAATCTCGTGACAGGGTGGCGAGATAACGACAACGATTGATAGCAGACGAAAATCAGTCGGCATTGCGGGCCAGCTTTCCGCAGCATTCGGGGCGTTCCGGCAAGCTAGTGCTATCCCATCCGCCGCCTAGAGCCTCAATCAACAGCACCGCATTCGCCATGCGTCTGCCTAGAATGTTGACGGCTGTAACCTCGTCGGCCAGGGCGGCATTCTGAGCGGTTATGACTTCGAGATAGCTAGTGACTCCACCTTCGTAGCGCGTATTTGAGAGACTTAAAGATCGTTGCGCGGCCTCGACCGCGGTCGCCTGAACTCCTGCTTCCTGCTCCAGGATGCGTAGGGCGGCCAGATTGTCTTCCACTTGTTGAAAGGCCGTCAGCACCGTTTCGCGATAGGACGCAACCGACGAGTCATAGCTCGCCTTCGCTTGGTCGTTTACAGCGCGCCTCCGGCCTACATCAAAGAGGGTGACCAGCGCAGAAGATCCCACCGCCCAGAAACCGCTTGGTCCCTGGAGCAGAGTCGTGAGGCTTCCGCTTTCGAATCCGCCCGAGCCCGCGATATTCAGCAAGGGATAGTAAGCAGTTCTAGCAAGGCCAACCTGAGCGTTCGCCGAGGCTACCCGGCGCTCGGCGCTCGCAATGTCGGGGCGTCTTTCCAGCAATGTCGAGGGGATGCCGACTGGAATTGATGGTGGCGGAGCAGTGAGCGGCAATGGTGGCAGGGTGAAATCCGCGGGGGTCTTGCCGACCAACACCGCCGCTGCGTGCTCGTATTGCGCACGAGCCACGCCGACATCCACCATCTGGGCTCGCGTGGTCTCCAATATAGTCCGGGCTTGCTCGACTTCGACTTCAGACGCAAGTCCACCCTGAAAACGGTCCTCATTTAGCTGGAATGCCTGCTGATACTGTGCAACCGTGTCTCGGAGCAATTTCTCCTCGGCGTCCAAACTGCGGGCCGCGAAGTAATCGATGGCCAGAGCCGAATGCATGCTCAGGTTCACAACGGCCAGATCAGCAGCACTCGCTTGCGCTTGCTCGCGATAAGACTCCACATTGCGGCTTACTCTTCCCCACGCATTGACCTGGTAAGAAAAATTAACCGGCACCGCGAAATCGTTGAACGTGATGCCATCCAGATTGGAACTCTGCGGTGGGCGGTTATTGGAGTACTGCTGGCGCGTAGCGATAGGTCCCGCTGTCACGGTCGGATAGTAATCCGCGCGAACATACCGCAAAGCCGCTCGCGATTGCTGGTACTGCGCCACCGCGGCTTTCAAATTCTGGTTCGAAACGTTGATCTGCTGCTCCAAAGCATTCAGCTGAGGGTCCTGAAAGATTTCCCACCAGTTTCCGCCAAGGTTCTGGTCATTCGGTTGCGCGGTTTTCCAATTCGCCATCTCTTTATAAGCAGGCGGAACCGGAACTGCGGGCGTCTTGTACTTTGGTCCGACGGCACAGCCGGTGAAAGGCAGCGCTCCGGCGAGAATCACAACCGCAGAAATTCCGTGCCGCATGCGTGTGGTCAAGTGAATTAGATGATTCATTGGGAATCCCCCGGCAGGGCTGCCTGTACGATCGTCACTTCCTGTCCGGACACCAGAGAATCGGCCGGGTTCAAGACCACCTGGTCGTCCGCTTTGATGCCGGCAACGATCTCGATCTGGTCCCCGAAATCGTGGCCAGGAGTAACGTCAGTGATCACAATTTTTCCGTTCTTAACCACACCAACCTGCAACTTATCGGATCGAAAGATCAGAGCGCTGACCGGAAGCAGGTAGGTCGAATTCTGGGCGGGAATGTTCAAGTGCGCTTCCGCGTACGACCCAGAGAATAGATTGCCGCCTGGATTGTCAAGATCGATTTCCACCAGCAGCGTGCGCGTGGTTGCGTTGATAGCCTCCGAGGTGCGCACCAGTTTTCCCGGGAACCTCTTACCTGGAAATTCGGCCAGAGCGACATCCGCTTCAGTCTGACCGGGTTTGATACCTTGCGAATATTCCTCGGGAACATTCACGTACACGCGCAAGGTTCGAGTCTGGGAAATGTCAAAGAGATCGGTCCTGGGAGCGGTGCTGCTGCCGGAGTTGATAAGGTCGCCAATATCGGTGTTACGCGCGGTGATCACGCCCTCGAATGGCGCGTATACCTTCTCGAAGGAGACAAGGGCTTCGTAATGACGAGCATTAGCCATGTCCGCATCCACAATCGCTTTGTTCGCCGTATAGGTGCCGACAGCGTTGTCGACGTCCTGCTGGGCGACTGCGTGCTTTTTCAAGAGCGACTGGTACCGATCCCTGGTGATCTGAGCGAGTTCGAGATTGGCCTGCGCTGTATTCAGTGTGCTGCGAGCCTGTGCCAACTGCTCATCGACCTCTGGCGTCTGAATGACGGCGAGCAACTCCCCCGCTTTCACATGCGCGCCAATATCGAAGTACCATTTCTTCAGATACCCGTCGGTGCGGGCATAAATCGGGGACGATATGAACGGTTGCATGTTGCCGGGCAGGATGATCTCCGTGGCCGGGGCAGTTAGCTTGGGCGACACAACAGAAACCGACGGCACAGCCATCTGATCCGTCACGGCCCGAAGCGTGGTCTCAGCTCGCACTCGAGACCGGATTCCAAGAATCAAAACCAGGACCGCGGCCAGCGCTGCGAGCGCAGGTATCAGCCAGCGTCGAAGCGATTTTCGCGGATTCGTGGGTCGTAGAGCGTTCTTCAGCCTCTCGACTTGTTCATCAAGTTCGATTTGCGTCATATTGATTCACCAAGCTTTCCATCCAGCGGCTGCTCTTTGAGCAATACGGGTTTTTGTTTGTAGCCATGCAATACGCTGAAAAATGTAGGAACGAAAAATAGTGTCGAGACGGTCGCGAATAGCAGGCCCCCAATCACGGCCCGTCCCAGAGGCGCGTTTTGCTCACCACCGTCGCCGAGCCCCAGTGCCATCGGCACCATACCGATAATCATTGCCAAAGCGGTCATCAGCACCGGACGGAAACGTGTAAAGCCCGCCTGCAGGGCCGCCGCGACCGCATCTTTTCCTTCCCCCATCTGCTCTGTTGCGAAGCTCACAACCAGGATGCTGTTTGCCGTCGCGACGCCCATGCACATGATCGTTCCCATCAGCGCGGGTACGCTCAAAGTCGTGTGAGTGATGAACAGGATCCAGGCAATTCCGGCCAAGGCTGCGGGCAATGCCGAGATCATGATGAAGGGATCAAGCCACGACTGGAAATTCACCACGATCAGGAGGTAGTCCAGCATGATCGCGAACAGGAGACCCAGGAGCAGTCCGGTGTAGGACGACCTCATGGTCTGTACCTGGCCGCGAATCACGACTCGCGATCCGCGCGGCAATTGGCTGCGCGCCGAATCGATGATCTTGTTGATGTCGCGCGCGACTCCGCCTAAATCGCGTCCTTGGACCGAGCCGAAGATATCAATCACTGGTGCAACGTTGTAGTGCGACACGACCGCCATGCCGGTTCCCCGTTGGGTAGAGACCAGACTTGCCATAAGAGACGGCGGAGCTGACGGATTGCTGCCCGTCACTGGCGTGTTCACCAGGTCTTGTAGCGTAGCTGCGTGGTACTGAGGCGTCTCCGTCGCAATCGAATAACTCACTCCGTTTTTCGGGTCAAGCCAGAACGTCGGCGACGTCTGGAAACTACCGCTAAGAGAGACCAGAAGATTCTGAGCGATGTCGTGTGCCGAGAAGCCGAGTTCTTGAGCCTTTGTGCGCTCGATTCTGAGGTGCATGTACGGCTCATCAAACGGCTGCTGGATTCGAAGATCAGCCGTGCCCGGCACGTACTTGATTTGTCGCATCAACTGGCTCGCCCACACCCGGTTGCCCTCCAGGTTGTTGCCAATCACTTGAATGTCAATTGGAGCAGGCAGACCGAAGTTCAAGATCTGCGTGACCATGTCGGAGGGCAGGAAGGCAAATATCACCCCCGGAAACTGCTTGGCCAGGCTCAACCGGAGTTGGTTGACGTAATCGGCGGTCGGATGATGTTTCGCCGAAAGGGTAACCAGGATGTCCGCGTCAGATGTGCCAATCGGTGCGGAGTTGCTATAGGACAGATTGATGCCGCTATAGGGCAGGCCGATATTGTCGATCACGCTCGCCACTTCATCGGGCGGGATCTCTTTCCTGATTGAATCCTCGACCTGATCGCACAGGAATGCCGTGTCTTCAATGCGCATCCCGGTTGGCGCACGCAGATGAAGCTTGAAACTGCCAGCGTCCACCGGAGGGAAGAAATCCTGCCCTAACCACGGCACTATCAACGCCAACGATCCCAGGCAAGCTGCAAAGAAGATGATTAAGAATGCCCGCTGGTGATGGAGGCACATCTCCAACAACCGGTGATATCTCTCACGAAAAGCCTCAAAGCCGGCTTCAAACCGATGCTGGAGACGCACGAATACGTTGCCCGATGCGGCAGCGTGCTCTCCCGCTCTTTGTCCCCGCAACAGATACTTTGCCATGGTCGGAACGATCGTCCGGGACAGGAAATAGGAGGCCAGCATGGCAAACACAACAGCCTCGGCCAGAGGCAGGAACAAATACCGTGCCACCCCCGACAGCAGGAACATAGGTGCGAACACGATACAAATTGACAACGTGGATACAAATGCAGGTGTCGCGATCTGCATGGCGCTATCGAGGACCACTTCGTCCAGGTTCTTGTCGGGTTCTGCTTCCCGGTTGCGGTTAATGTTCTCGACTTCCACGGTCGCGTCGTCTACAAGGATCCCTACCGCAAGTGCGAGCCCCCCGAGAGTCATGATGTTGATCGTCTGTCCGATCAAGCTCAACACGATGATCGATGTAAGAATCGCCAGCGGAATCGATGTCGCAATGATGAGGGTGCTACGCCAGTTGCCCAGAAAGATAAGAATCATCACTGCAGTCAGGCACGCGGCAATCAACGCCTCTTGAACCACGCCCTTGATCGCTCCCAGCACAAAGATGGATTGGTCTGCGAGTGGCTCCATCTTTAGCTGCGGCGGGACGGTCGCGGCAATCTGCGGAAGAATAGACTTGATGCCGGAGATCACCTTCAGGGTAGAGGCATCTCCGGCCTTCTGAATCGTGAGCAGCACCGAGCGCTGCCCATTCACGCGCACGATGTTGGTCTGCGGAGGAAATCCGTCGCGGACCCAGGCAACGTCTTTCATGTAGATCGTGGTACTACCTACGGTTTTGATCGGAATGCGATTCAGATCCGCGATCGACTGCGGAGCCGCGTTGGGAATGTCAACGTCATACTCCTTACTTCCGATTTTGGAGGTGCCCGTAGGCAGGATCAGGTTTTGCAGGGTGATCGCATTCACTACATCCAGCGCAGAAAGGCCTTTCGACTGAAGCGCAGCCGGATTCAGATCGACCTGCACCTGCCGTTGTTTGCCACCATAGGGGTAAGGGACAGCTACTCCCGGAATTGTGATCAGCTGGGTACGAATGAAATTAAGGCCGTAATCATTGAGTCGTTGCTCGGAGAGTCCTTGTCCCGAAAGAGCCAACTGCATCACCGGCACACTGGACGCGCTATAAGCGATGATCAGTGGTGGAGTGGTGCCGGCCGGCAGTTGTCGAAGTTGGGTTTGCGAACTCGCCGTAATCTGGGCGACAGCACGGTCGATGCTGGCGTTGGGCTGCATGAACACCTTGACGACCGCGATGCCATAGAGCGACTGCGATTCGACGTGGTCAATGTTGTCGACGATGGTGGTCATGTTTCGCTCGGTGACGCTGACGATCCGGTCCGCCATGTCCTTGGGCACCAGTCCGTTGTAGTTCCAGATAACGCTCACCACCGGAATGTCGATGTTGGGAAAGATATCGGTCGGCGTGCGAAAGATCGCAATCCCGCCCATCACCAGAATCAGAATGGCCATCACCACGAAGGTGTACGGCCGACGCAACGCCAATCGAACAATCCACATCTTTGATCCCTCTGTAGTTCCAGCTTTCAGAACTAACTTTGCTATTGCACCCGTCGTGCCATAGCGGCGCGAAACAAAAATCCAATCAGAACAGGCAACTTGGGCGTGGCCACAAACGCTGCATGAGCTCCTGATGGCAAAGTCTCGCCGCTTGCGTTTGTGGGGTGTCAATGGAATGACACTGACATCAGGAGGAAGATCGAGTCGAGTAATAACAGCAGTCAGCGGTCCCCGAATGTCGTGAAAGCGAGGAGGGTGTCTTGTAAGGAAGGAAAGCTTGGTGCGTGGGAGAACTCAGCTACTGGATTCTCGTAAGCGGCTCCGCGAGAGAAGGAAGGTCGTCAACTACTCGTACGTCGGTTTGCCGTTTAGGGCGCGTGATCCCAAGCTTCTTCATCTTGGCAATCAAAGTGGTACGCTTTAACCCCAATTTGGCTGCCGCGCCGGTCGCACCGCCGATGACCCACCCAGCGGCTTCCAGCGTACGCAAAATCAAATCTCGTTCAGAATCCTTCAGAGTTTTTGGCTCAGGACTTGCACCGATATGCGCTGCGACTTGTTTGGGCAGAGGGTTATGGAAGAGGCCATCGTCCGAGAGGATCATCGCTCGCTCGATCAAGTTTTGGAGTTCTCGCACATTCCCAGGCCACGGATAGGCCTCAAAGGCAGAAAGTGTCTCCGCAGGAACCTGATCGATGCGCTTTCCCATGCGCCGGGCAAAGACCTCGACGTAGTGCAGGACCAGCGGCACAATATCTTCGCGTCGCTCCCTGAGAGGCGGCAACTCGATCGGAAAAACGTTAAGACGATAGTAGAGATCACCGCGGAATTGATTGTGATTGACCATTTCCGGCAGATCTCTGTGCGTTGCCGCGACCAGCCGGACGTTCACCTTGTGAGTCCGACCGCTGCCCAGTCGCTCGAACTCCTGTTCCTGCAACACTCGCAGGAGTTTTGGTTGCAATGCCAGGGGAATATCTCCGATCTCATCCAGAAAAAGCGTTCCCTGGTCGGCCAGTTCGAAGCGCCCCATCTTCTGCGCGATGGCTCCCGTGAAAGCTCCCCTCTCATGGCCAAAGAGTTCGCTTTCTAACAGATCGAATGGAATGGCAGCGCAATTCAGCTTTACGAAAGGCTTTCCACACCGCGCGCTCACGTTGTGAACAGCTTTTGCGATGAGTTCTTTACCTGTGCCCGTTTCTCCCAGAATTAGAACCGTCGAGTCGGTAGGTGCTACGCGTTCAACTTGCGCGAGCACACTTTCCAGGGCGGGACTGCTGCCGATAATTTGCTCGAACTTGCGCTCTTTCAAGTCCGGTTCGTTGTATCCGATTTGTTGCAAAGCCCCCACAGAGCCTCCTGGCACCTTGATGAGCTACGTCTCCCAGCGCTCAATTGTTCATCGCCGCGCGGACACTATCGAGCAGGATTTCATCGTCGAATGGTTTCGATAGGAATTCCACCGCGCCGGCTCGCAAGGCCTGCAGCCGCATCTTTTCATCGCCATGCCCGGTGATAAATATGATGGGAATGTTGCAATGTTCCGCCTTCAGTCTGGCTTGCAACTCCAAACCCGACATTCCCGGCATGCGAATATCCGCAATGACACATCCCGCTTGCTGCGCGAGACCGAAGGCCAGGAATTCTTCCGCTGAAGCGAAAGCTTGTGCCGGAAGGCCAACTTCCTTCATAAGACCCCGAAGGGCGTTGCGCATCGATTCATCGTCATCGACGATGACAACCATTTTTGTCTTTTCTTCAGTTGCCATGACTCAAGGTTAGCGCGACTGCGATTCGGGCGCAATTATGCCTTGGTATAACGCTGTTCCTGAGCTAATTTTGAGGGGCGTACTCGATGCTAACGGGAGGCTTTCTTGGGTGTGGGTGTGACTTGTGGTGATCGCTCCTCGCCCAGCGGAAGATTGAGCTTTTCTCCCATTCTTACCAGGTCAGCGAGAGACTCCGCGTGCATCTTGTGCATCACCCGGCCGCGATGCACTTTTATGGTGATTTCACTCGTGCCCAGTTTTGCGGCGATCTGCTTGTTGAGCATGCCGGAGACTACGAGTTCCATGACTTCGCGCTCGCGCGCGGTCAAGGTCTGATACCGGTTCCGCAACTCCTCAGTCAGACCCTGTTGTCGACGCCTGGCGCGGTCGCGATCAAGAGCTTGCTGAATTGCCCCCAAGAGATCTTCATCGCGAAACGGCTTGGTCAAAAACTCAACGGCGCCGGATTTCATCGCTTTCACCGACATTGGAATGTCTCCATAGCCGGTGATGAAGATGATTGGTATCTGGAAACCTGCATCCGCCAATGCCTGCTGAAAATCCAGGCCGGAGAGTCCCGGAAGCTGCACGTCAAGAATCAGGCAACTCGGACCATCCGAATGCTGGCTGCGAAGAAACTCCTGTGGGGTCGCAAAGGCCTCGGATCGAAGGCCGACTGACTTCAGCATGCCCTGGATCGACGCGCGTACCAAGTCATCATCGTCGACGATATTTACCGTCGGTGTGTCAGCCGGAGTCATCCCTGCGCCTCTGCAGCGGGTAGTGTGAAATTAAAAGTAGCGCCGAGTCCAGAGTTGGATATGGCCCACAACCGGCCGCCGTGAGACTCAATGATCGACCGGCTGATCGAGAGCCCCATGCCGGTACCTTGGGTCTTGGTGCTGAAGAACGCATTAAAGATCTGTTCAGCCTGCTCCGGGGGAAGTCCCACGCCTGTGTCACTAACCGAAATCAGCAACTGACCACCTTCCCCCCTCAGTGATCTGATTGTAAGTTGGTCACCGCTCTTCGTGTCATGCATCGCTTCGATGCCGTTGAGCATGAGATTCATCAGAACTTGCTGCAATTGCACTCGGTCCGCCATGACCCGCGGTGAATCCGCGGACAATTCGGTTTGAATCGAAACGGAATACCTCGATGCCTCGCCGCGCAACAAGACAACCATCTCTTGGATGACTTCACTCACGTCCACCAAATTGGTTTGTGGCGCACCCTTCTTGAAGAGCTGTCGAAGCCGGCTAATGATGTCAGACGCACGGGTTACAGCTTTGACCATCCGCGCGGCGGATTCGCGAGCTTCTCCTATATCCGGCTGCTCGCGCGCCAGCCACCGCAAGCAAGTCTTAGCATCGGTAACGGCCGCGGCGATCGGCTGATTGATCTCGTGCGCCAGCGATGCGGTCAATTCCCCCATCGTCGTCGCTCGGTTGATGTGGGCCAGATCGGCCTGTACCTGACGCAGTCTTTCGCGTTCTTTCTCTGCCTGCCGTCTCTCGGTAACGTCCATCCCGGTGCCCACGAATTCGACCAACTCGCCGGAAGCGTCGAAAACCGGGTGACCGACTGAGCGGAGGTATTTTATCGAGCCATCCGGGAGAACAGTGCGAAAGTCAACTTCGAAATCTGATCTTTCACGAATCGCTCGTTCGACAGCTTCATTGAATGTAGCCCGGTCCTCGGGATGAATACGCTGATACGCTGTTTCGAAGGACGGAGAGTCGCTTCGGGGATCGAGCCCAAACAATCGATATTGTTCTTGCGACCAGTGGACGTTCTCTCTGCGAGCGACGTTCCAGGCCCAACTGCCTGTGTGAGTCAGCCTTTGCGCTTCCTCTAAATATGCCTCGGTCTGCCGCAGGGCTACTTCTGCGCGTTTGCGTTCGGTAATGTCGGTGATCGCTCCGACCAATTCGACCTTTCCTGATTGACCTGTTTCCAGGAGATGACCCACAACCTGGACATGTTTGACCGACCCATCAGGCATCAGCAATCGGTGTTCGACATCAAAATCCTTAGCATATCGAGATGCGCGATCGATCACTTGTTGAACGCGATCTCTATCGTCCGGATGGGTGCGTTCCAGAACCAGTTCGAGACCAGGTTTTGTGTCATAGTCGCACTCAAAAATACGATATGTTTCCTCCGACCAGTAGATTTCACCGCTGGAAATATTCCAGCCGAAACTGCCTGTCTTGCTCAGTTTCTGCGCTTCCTCTAAATAAGCCTCGCTGCGCCGCAATTCCTTTGTTCGTTCCATGACCTTGATCTCGAGCAGGTCACGGGCCTGGCGCAGTTCCATTTCGTGGTCCTTCAGGGCCTGCTCCGCCCGCTTCCGGTCGCTGATGTCAGTGCACGTACCGAACCATTTCACGATCCTTCCTTCGGTATCCCGGATGGGTGTTCCGCGCGTTTTGAACCAACCGTACGTCCCGTCGCTCCGGCGAATCCGGTATTCCACGTCATAGGACTGTCGTCCCGCTACCGAATCCGTCCAAAATTGCCGAGTAGGGCCGCGATCATCCGGATGCAGTGTTTCCATCCAGCGCCACCCGAGCAATTCGCTCTCCGGGATACCGGTGTAGGTTGTCCACTGTGAACTGAAATAGTCGCACCCGCCATCCGGACCGGCACCCCATACCAACTGCGGCAGCGCTTCGGTAAGGCTCCGCCAGCGTTGCTCGCTATCCCGCAGCGCTTCCTCCGCCCTTCGTCGCGAGGCGCTGAGCCAGCACACGATAAGCGCCAACGATGCAAAGAACGTCAGGGAGAGGACGCGATAGGGCACACGAATCCCCACGATCTCGACGTAAGGAACCAGCGGCTGGAAGAAATAACCGAGGCTCAGAAGCGAAAGGAGTAAGGCAGCCAGGCCCGGGGCCATCCCGCCAAACCAGGCCGTGAGAGCAACGGCAGTAAGGAAGAGTGCGCCGCGAATATCGAAACCCCTCCCAAAAGAAAGCGTCACCACGAGCGCGACTCCAACGGAAACAACCGCGAGCCCGTAGCGCCAAACTACCTGTCGAAGGATCAGAGGCGGAATCTTCCAGCCCGTCATGGTCTATCTGTCCGCGGCGTAGTGCTGCGACGACACCGGAAGATATTGTATTTAAATTAAGCTGCTGTCGTGCACTTTCGAAGTACCAGAACGCCGCGTGCTTATCATCTGCCACTTTCATTCAAAGACAATCTTTGCCATCATGCCCTTGTCCTCATGGCTCAGCAGGTGGCAGTGAAAGACAGACACTCCCCGGATCACCGGGTCAGTAAAGTCCATAATAAGGTCCACCGTGCCGCCGTAGGGCACATTGACGGTGTCCAGCCATTCCGGCGCTGCTGATGGAACCCCGTTTATAGCGTAGGCCAGGAAGTGTACTTGATGGATGTGGAACGGATGCACTTCGCCCGTGGCATTTACGATGCGCCAGTGTTGCATGGATCCGACTCGGGCGCGCAGCATGGGAGCCGAATCCATGGCAAACTTCTTCCCATTGATATAGAAGCCGTTCTTGTCTGCGGTGAAGACGACGGTAAAGTCGGGATCGTGTGCCTTGATTGTTTCCAACTGCCGGCTGGAAAAGTTCTTGTAAACCGCTGGGCCGCTGACGCCAAGCACCTTGCGCTCCGGTTCCGCTGCCTGCGAACTACTCACGACATCAGCCAGCACCATCGCCGGGTTGTTATCTCCATCTGGTCCAGTATCGACGCACACGGTGCTTAAGGTGGTGCGCGTGCCCGCGCCCGGACCAGTAACGATTGCCTCCACGCGTCCGGCCGGCGCGATGAGAATGTGATCCACTCTGCGTGTGCCCTGATTGTTGTCATGGTATGAGAGCGGCATACCGTCGAGTGCCACAATTTCCAACAGCTGGCCCCCCAGCTGAATGTCGGCGTAACGGTCCGGAGAGGCATTCACGATCCGCCAGAACTGGCGCTCGCCCGGACGAATTGGAATCTGTGGCCGGATCGCGCCATTAATCGTAAAGACCCGCTCTAGATTTTGCTCCGTCGACGTTCCACACCGGTCCCGCGGAATTTCGACCTGCTCTCGAATCTTCTTGCGATCATCGTCGTCGTCTACAACCCGATCTCGCAGGATGAGCACCCGCTCTGGCATATCCCGAAGCTCCGGATAGTACCTGTCAATGCCCTCAATCACGATTGCTCCGGACATGCCGTCGAGGTCTTGGCGAGCGCTTTCTCCGTGCGGGTGCGTGTGATACCAATACAGCCCGGGCGGCGCATCGAACGGTACATCGACCCGATAGTTCAGAACTTGCCCCGGCATCGCCATCATTGTCAGGACATCATCTTGCGGACTCTGGGGCGAAACGTGCAGGCCGTGAAAATGCAAATTGCTCATGTTTTCGCAGGGCGCAAGCGCGCATTTTTCGTCTGAGTGCACCGGCAGGTCGTTTACATATCTCACCTGGATCGTCCCGCCCGGAGACACCCGGATCAACGGAGGTTCAGTCTTGCCCGCGTAGGAGAACGCATTGTGCTCTTCTTGTTGGTCATACACGGCGGTCAGGGTCAAGGAGGTGCCTGCCTCGGGAGGATCGGTAACAACATTCCGCTGCGCGACAAGCGGCCCCGCTAGCAGAAAGCTACAAAGTAACGCGCTTATGCCTTTCAAGTGCCAATCCATCGGATTACCTGACCTGTTTATTATTCCTTGATGCATCTGCTTTACCGATACGGATCGACGATCCGGGTGACCGTCACTCTCCCTCGTGCGAACTCGAAGAAAGAGTGACGGTAGTGATGTCCTCGGCCAGTCTCGCAGGTCTAAGGTCCGATACCTCTAAGAGCTATCGAGTGATCGTGTTACCCGAGCCCATTTTCGCCAGCGGCTCGGAAACTGTGGGAAGCAACTTCAGATCCAGAGCGATTGTCGTCTCGCTGCCGGCGGGCGGGGTGCATACAAGTCCCGTGTAACCTTCTCCTCCACCTGAGGTCGGCATCTGACAGTTGTCATTCTGAGTCGCCGCAATCACCGTTCCGCTGCACGTCGCCCCGTGGTAATCCTCACCAATGGTGGAAGGCATCTCGCATCGTTCATTTTGCACAACGTTCGGCCAATTCGTATCTTGTATCGCACTCCCTAGCTCAGGAAAATCCTCATGGATGATGCGGGCTGAACCCGAAAGCTCTTGGGCATCTTTTTTCAATTGAAACGTAACTTCGCGAGTTTCGGTATGAATGACAGGATCACCGTAAACCGGCCCAGCATATGCTTCATTCGCGTCGGCTGTGACGCTGCGCTGCACGCGGGTCAACGTCAGATCCCCGATGACTTCCAGTTTGCCGTTCCCCGTCGTCAGAATGCGTGTGGACTTGAATGTCAGCAAGGTCAGCAATGTGTGATCGGCTGCGTCGGGCGCGTAGCCAGGAGGCAAGTTACCCTCCGGACTCAGCGCGTGCTCCCAAATCTCATCCGCCGGAAAAATACTGAAATCAAGGACCGAGTTGCCCATATGCTTCGTATCCAACTTTATCTTCCCGCTTACGCGTGCGACACCAGTGTTCACTGAATCTGGAATCGCTTTGGAACCCTGAAACAACTGCGCACTGGAATTCTTGGAGTTAAGAGCCAATGTGCCCCCATCCGCGAAGGCAACCGGCGAGATGACCGCGACCATGACGATGAGGGCTAAGATTCCGCTCTTGGCCCGTTGAACTGTTTGAAAAGTTAGTGATTTCATTTTCTTTACTCCCTTCAAGTCGAATTTCCTTTCACCGATGCACGAGTCGTGCCAAACGAAATCGTGCGACCGCTCCGACTAAATCCACGGAAGCGTCGGCGACCTAACGTGCCTGGTTTCAAAGTGTGGCTCCGCTTGCAAGCAGTCGCGAATCATCCCGCAAACTCTCGTACCGAACTCTTCGATTTCGCTCGCCTGTAGGTGTCGTGACCGCGGGATGACGCACGTACTCCATGTGTCGGAATGCCGACATGGCGCCAGCAGCTTTGTTGAAATGTAACCGCCGAAGAGCACTACCAAAGATGGAACCCTGGTTGCAACTACTCGAATAGAATTCAGAAGGAGATTGAAAATGCAAACTCGCAAGCTCGGCAATTCTGATCTGCACATCACTCCGGTCGGCTACGGCGCCTGGGCCATCGGCGGTTCAGGCTGGCAGTTCGGATGGGGATCGCAGAATGACAATGATTCCATCGCCGCGATCCACCGCTCTCTCGAACTCGGCGTCAACTGGATTGATACGGCTGCCGTCTACGGTCTCGGACACTCCGAGAAGGTCGTCGCCCGTGCGCTAAAGAGCTGGCCCGGCCCGCGGCCCTACGTCTTCACCAAGTGCGGCTTGCGCTGGGACGCCAACGGCAACGTGAGAAAGGTGTTGAGCCCTGATTCGATCCGGCGCGAGGTCGAAGACAGCCTTCGGCGTCTCTCCGTCGATGTTATCGATCTCTACCAGATCCACTGGCCTCCCGATCCCGATTCAGCCGAACTAGAGAAAGGATGGTCAGCGCTCGCCTCCCTGCAGCGGCAAGGCAAGGTGCGTTGGATCGGGGTTTCCAACTTCAATGTCCAGCAACTGTGCCGCGCGCAGTCCATGGTTCCAGTTACCTCTCTGCAGCCTCCGTACTCGCTCGTACACCGCGAAATCGAAGACCAGGTTCTGCCGTATTGCCTGCGGCAAGGAATTGGAGTCATTGTTTATTCTCCAATGGCTTCAGGCCTGCTGACCGGCGCCATGACCCGTGAGCGAGCAGCCAAGCTTCCCGACGACGATTGGCGAAAGACTCATCCCGACTTCACTGAGCCTCAACTCTCTCGGAACCTGGCGCTGGTGGAGCGCTTGCGGGAGATTGGCCACGCCCACAACCGGTCAGCGGGAGAAGTCGCAATCGCTTGGACGTTGCACAACCCCGCCGTGACAGGAGCTATCGTGGGCGCCCGCAACGCGCGTCAGGCAGAGGGAGTCATGCAGGCCGGCGAGTTGCACCTTACCGAGGCGGAAGTGATGGAGATCGAGAGCTTCTTCGTTCAGACCGCGGCCTGAAGCGAATGGAGCGTATTTTACGCGGACATGAGTGAGGGAGGCCATCGCTGAACGCTAAATTTATCGGAAGAGTGGCCCTCATGATTGGCGCTGTCAGTCACCACGAACAACGGAGGTCTTATGGAATGTCTTACGAAAGATCAGGTAAAGCTCGGATTCATTGGCTTAGGCAACATGGGAAGCCGCATCGCACAACGTCTGCTCAGCCACGGATACCAACTGTCCGTATACGACAGGAATCTCGTCAAAGCAGAAACCATCGCTGCACAGGGGGGGACCGTTGCGAAGAGCATTCATGAACTGGCGAGCACGGTCGATGTGGTTCTCTCCTGCTTGACCAACGATGAAGCAGTTCGGACTGTGTTTGCAGGGTCAGAAGGAGTTTTTACTGGGGCACGACCGGGGACAGTCGTGCTTGAGATGAGCACGATCCTCCCTGATACTTCACGCGAATTGCACAGCCTTGGCGCCAGAGGTGGTATTCAGGTTTTGGACGTTGCTATTTCGGGCAGCACTCCTGCCGCCGAGCAAGGCACCCTGACGCTGCTTGTAGGTGGCGACGGAGACTTGTTCCGCGCGGCTGAGCCGATATTCCAGGCAGTCGCGAAACGATATTTTCTTCTGGGTGGTGCAGGCTCTGGCACAGCGATGAAGTTGGTCGTCAATACGCTGCTGGGAGTTGGCATGCAGGCTATTGCGGAAGCGGTTGTCCTTGGGGAGCAAATTGGTCTCAATCGCGAGCGCATGCTCGATGTGCTATCGGAGACAGCCGTAGTCGCTCCGGCGCATCTGGGAAAACTGGCGAGTGCAATGGTCAACGATTACCGTCCGCAGTTTCCTCTGCGCTTGATGAACAAGGACTTTGCGTTGATTCTGAATGCTGCGTTAAAAAAACATGTCTCGATGCCTGCGACAGAAGCAGCGTTTTACGTAAACTCCGAGGAACTGGCTGTCGCCGTTGACGAGGATTTCTCCGCTGTGTTGCGACGGATGGAGGAAGCGGCAGGTCTCGAGGCGATTAAGTAACGATTGCGAACATTTGCGCATGCTCACACCGCGACACAATCACGGTTGCACCTCAAATCGATTGATCGGTACCTCCTGAAAAAGCCGGGCATGCCGGATGTTATCGGTTCGTCCGTCGGATTAGTACTTACAAACGCGCTTGTAGTGATTAAAAGGAGCCAACTGCCGGATTGTCGGCAAAGGGAAACGGGCTTGGGGGAGATCAAATGGATAATCTCCCCCAAGCCGACTTCGGGACAACGTCGTCGGAGTCCGCCTGAAAACGTGCAAACGTAACTTCCCGTTTGCCCGTCATCTGCCCAGAATCCGAAACCGTCCAAGTCGTGAGCGCTATCGGTGGCTGTTGAAAAACTCCTTCGCTCGATGACCCAATGACCTCCGTAACGTAAAGGCTGCTGGCAAACAGAGGTACCATCCGACTAGCCACAAGGCATATTCGGGAGCAGAACTCATGGCCGTTAAGAAATCTGAGAAGATCGTCCGGATCGTGTTCGTGGTCATCGTTCCGTTGCTGCTATTAATGCACAGCGCCTACGTGCACGCGAGATGGGCCAGCCTTCGCATTCGACCCGGCATGAGCGTGCAGGAAGCACTCTGGGTCTCCGGCGATTGGACGTGGGCCCACGCTTATTCCGATCGTCCCGCTCCCGAGCCGGCCGTCGACCTCCCCTTCAATCGCCGCGACATTTCCCACGGACAAGACCAGCGCCAGCAGTTCGCTTCTCTGGAAGAAGTCGCCCAAGCTCTCGACCAGCAGATGACCGGTCACCCCTGGCGCATGTCGCTCACCTATCTGGGTACGATTCCTCGTTCCAGCTTCGCTGTCTATTTCGACGCGCAGGGCAAGGTACAACGCGTCTCGGGCATCTGTGAGGCGGACTGAGCGCACGGACATGTACGTTTGCCCCAAATGTAACAGTTTAGTTGACCAACCCAAGAAGCGGTGGTGGTCGCGATGGCGCTACTGCCCGAACGGCCATGTTCTTTACGTCCGATGTCTCGGGTCGTCGTTAGAGCAGCCGTTCTGGAAGTCATTCCAGGGGTGTTTCGTACCGAGCATCATTGTCTTCGGCTTGATCGTACTAACGTTCGCCACTGCTCCTGACTATCCTCCCAAGTTTAATGCACACAGAGGGTCGGTGGCAGCTGGCATGGGAATCGTGGTGGCTGTCTTCTATTTATTTACGGGCCTGATCTTGTTAATGAAAGCGCACCTGTGGGCGGGGCGGGGAGGGCCGGTTCAAAGACTGGCTACTCATGCGAGGGGAAGAGCCTACGGTTTTCTTGCCGCCGTTCTCTGCCAGCTTGGCATAATAATGGCGCTACTGTTTGCGAAGTGAGGCGCTTCATTGTGGAGAACCAGTTGAACCGATAAGTGTCGGCAACCGCAGAAAAACGTGAGAGGAACTTCTCCAGTATCTATCTGCAATTTCCGAGTGGCGCTCCTGCTTAACAATTGGGTTCGGTTACGTCGGTTACTTGGCCGTGGCTCTTTGGCAGATGAGAATCAACGTGAGCGTGTTCGTCTGCCCGCTCAACTGCGAAGAATAATTAAGGAGGGGAGAGGGCCCGCATGCCGCGCGAGCACCAGGAATACTTGTCCGCCTTACGCACACAGCTTGGCCGCGTCATCCTTGGCAAGCCCGACGTGATTGAGAACGTGATCATTGCCTTGCTTAGCGGAGGTCACATCCTGGTGGAGGATGTGCCGGGGGTAGGAAAGACCACCCTGGCAAAGGCTCTGGCGAAGTCGCTCTCTGCCGACTTTAAGCGCGTTCAGTTTACTCCGGACCTGTTGCCCACCGACATCCTAGGTTCCTCGGTCTACAATCCGCGCGATGGAAGTTTCAGCTTCAAGCAAGGTCCGATCTTCACCAACATTCTGCTCGCGGATGAAATCAACCGGGCATCGCCACGCACGCAATCCAGCCTGCTGGAGGCGATGAGCGAGCGCCAGGCCTCTATCGAAGGAACAACCTACCCGCTACCGGCGCCTTTTCTGGTGATCGCCACACAAAATCCCGTCGAATTCCATGGGACCTATCCTCTACCCGAGGCCCAACTCGACCGTTTTGCCATGAACATCAATCTCGGCTATCCCACACAGTCACAGGAAGTCGAGGTTCTCTATAGTCAATTCCACCACCACCCGCTCGACGACGTAACCGCTGCGGCAGATTCGGCGGAAGTTGTCGCTCTACAAACGGCGGTACGCAGTGTGAAAGTGGACAGGCGCATTGGAAACTACATCGTGGAACTGGCCGATGCCACGCGCCACCACCCAGCTCTGAAGATGGGCTGCTCTCCACGCGGCTCCCTCCTGCTTTTTCGCAACACACAAGCGCACGCATTCGTTGCGAGACGGGATTACGCCGTGATAGAGGATGTGAAGGCCGTGGCGGTGCCCACGCTTGCCCACCGCCTTGCCCTGGATACGAAGGCCAAATACTCAGGTGTGCGGAAGGAAGAGATCGTCCGAGAGATTCTGGAGAAAGTTCCCGTGGGCATCCTGGGAAAGGCCGAGCACGTTTGAGAGGACTGCCGGGATTCAAATGGCCCACAGCTTTCTGCAACTTTCCGTCGTCAGCACAGTGGTACGGCAGTACCACGAACGGCTGACGCGCCGTGGCCAGTATTTGCTGTGGTCGATGGTCGTTCTCGCCATACTGGGCTTGGACACCCGACGCACCTTCGTTTTCTGGCTCTTCGCCATGGTCGCCGGCATGTTCGCTGCCGCAACTGCATTCACAGTGCTGCGCCGGCCTCACGTACATCTTGAGTGCCGATTCCCCGAGCGCGCCACCGCTCTCCGGCCAGTCACGCTGCATGCTCGCGTGTCCCACGAACGTGCCCCAGTGCCTTCGGACTCGTGCCTGCTCTTTCGCCAGCCGCCTGAAGGGACGGGCGAAATCTCTTTCCACCCCACCTCGGTTTTCCTCGAAGAGGACGAAGGCGCACTGGCTCAAGCACGTACCGAGATGCGGCCTGCTCGCCGTGGTCGCTACGTCCTTCCCGGCCCCGTTCTCGGCCGCACCGACCCACTCCGGCTGATGGTCTCGCGCGGGTTGGAGTTGCCGAAGCACCCGCTGCTCGTCTATCCGCGTTTCTACTCCATGCACGAATTCATTGTTCCTCTCGGTCGGCGATACCAGCCCGGAGGCATCCCGCTCTCTTCCAGCACCGGCGAGGCGATCGAGTTCGTCGGTACGCGCGAGTACCGGCCAGGGGATCCGGTGAAGAACATCCACTGGCGCTCCTGGGCGCGACGTGGCGAGCCCGTGGTGAAGGAATACATGGAGGAGTATTTCTGCCGGATCGCGATCATTCTGGATACATTTCTGCCGTCCAGGTTCACGCCTGCACAGCAAGCTTCTTTCGAAGCTGCCATCAGTGTCGTTGCCAGCATCGCCGACTACTTCAGCCGCAGCGAGTACATTGTTGACATCCTTGCTGCCGGCCCCGACGTTTATGAAGTGAGTGCCGGACGCAGCCTGGCGTACCTTGAAAACATCCTCGATGTGTTGGCCTGCCTCGGCCCGTGCCACGATCCGCCATTTGCGACCATTGGGCCGAACCTGTTCGAAAAACTCTCGCAGATTACTACGGTGGTCGCCGTACTCCAGGACTGGGACACACCGCGCGAGGATTTTCTGAAACGCGTGAGGGCTCTCGGTACCGCAGTGCGAGCGATCATCGTACACGAGGGTCCCACCCAAGAGCCTTGGGAGCACGTGGGTGAGAACCTCGGCGAGGTGAGCGTGCTTTCGACCACCGATGTGGAACGCCTGCTGGCTACCGAGTATCCCCATGCCTGAGCCGATCAACGCACGTCTCGAGCAGTTCATCCTGTTCGTGTTGGTTTGCCTAGCAGTCGCCGCCTTCGGTACCGCTTTTGACCAACCCCTCGTCTGGAGCTTCTGGCTTCCATGTGTCGTTTCGGTATTTTGGAGAATCCAGCGTGTACCCCCATGGCTGAGGGCTGGAGCGCGTTTCCTCGCCCACATCTTTGAAACGCTGGCTTTGGTGCTTGGCCTGATTTTCATGGCATATCCCGTATTGCCGGCGGAAACCGCTACACGGCTCACGTTGCTGGCGGGTTTCGGCCTGAGCCTGTTCGCCAGCCTGTTTCTCTTGGGTACGCCGATCTGGCCCCGCGCGACGACGCTGTTCCCGGCGACGCTGGGGTTGCTGGTGGTAGCCTGTTCCAACCCGGGAGCAAAACATCGGCCATTGCTGGTCGGCGCGGGCGCCGCGGTGTTTGCGTACTTGTCGCTCCCCGTCCTCGCACGAGGCGTTCGCAAAGTGCCGTTCACACAATGGCTGCGTCTGGCGAGCTTTGCCCTTGTGACTGCCTTGGTCGCGGCCGCGTCCATCGCGGTGTTGCCCCGACTCCAATCCCAAACGGAGAACATGGCATTTCAGTTCTTTCAAACGAACATCCCCGCATACTCCGGGCTTTCCGACGCGACACGTCTGGGAGATCTGGAGGAGCTGAAGCTTTCCTCTCGCGTGGTAATGCGCGTGTGGACCGACCATCCACAAGACCTCCGGGCCCGCGCCTACCCCCATTTCGACGGACGCGGGTGGACAGCACCCTCCGGCCCTTCCAGTTCGCTTCCGAGCGTAGCGCTGGACACAATACCCGCCGCCCAAGTTCGTGACTGGCTAGATCAGATTCCCGGTAGCGCTTATGCCCTCCCCGGATCGGAGCCCTGCCAGATTTCGAAACCCTGTGTGAGTACGCGGATCATCCAGAACCTGTTCAACAACGGCATGATGGTCTCACCGGGCAACAAGTTGCTGGTGCGCGCAGCCCTGCCGAGTTTGCGGGTGGACTCACAAGAGAACCTCCATCCCCCGTCCGTTGGCGGAGCAGAAATCTACGGCATCCTCAACCGCTACGAGGGTGACATCGTTCAGGCCGGTCAGGCTTCTCCTCAGGAATTGACGGAAGCGCTTGAACTTCCGGAAAACACCGATCCGCGTGTCCACGAACTCGCCACGCGGCTGTCTGAAGGTGCTTCCTCGCCGAGAGAGAAACTCAGACGCACACTCAACTACCTGGAGCACGAGTACCAATACACGCTGAAGGTCGGAAGCTTCCATACATCGCAGCCCGTGGCGGAATTCTTGTTCGAAAAGAAGAAGGGCTATTGCCAGTACTTCGCCAGTGCTGCGGCAGTGTTGCTGCGGGAGGAGGGGGTAGCAACCCGCTACGTTAGTGGATTCCACGTGACGGAGAATAACCGGATTGGTGACCACTACTTGGTCCGGGAAATGGACGCGCACGCATGGATCGAGTCCTATATTCCGGGTGAAGGCTGGGTACATGCAGACCCAACGCCGGCTGCGGAATATGAGTCCCTCCACGCCGGCCTCAGTCGTGGTTGGCTCGCCCGTGCCCTGGAGTGGGAGCAGGCTAAGATCGCAGGAAGTCTGGTGCACCTGCGCGGGCGAGATTGGCGCGGTGGACTGCGGTGGTTCTGGGAACGAACGAGGGAATCTGTTCGTGGGATTTCCTTCACTTTGAGCGGTCTGACGCTCGCCGCGATACTCCTCGCTTGGCTGGTCCGCTACGTGCGACGGAGGAAACTCGTCCACCAGAATCGCGCAGCAGCAAGTGAACAGCAGGAACCCATCGAAAGCGCACCGGAACTGGCTCAGTTGCTCAGACGCCTGGACGCGTACTGGACCAGATGTGGCGTCACGCGTCCCGCACATCGCGCACCGCTCGAACATCTCGGGACCATTCCCGCCGAGAAAGTCTCACCTGACATTCGCAGGGCATCTCTTCGCCTGATTGAAACGTACTACCTAGCCAGCTTCGGTGGTATAACTCTTCCCACAGAAGAACTCCGTACGCTTCAACGCGAGTTCGACTGCCTGACCTCATCCAGCAGGACTAACGAGAGACCACGAGTTCACGATTGATAGTTGGTAACACCCGTCTTGAAGGTGAGCAAGCAACTGACAGAATCACGTCGTGCTTTGGATAATTTGTAGGAAGCGAAAGACGAGTACTGGGCTAGTGGTCGCAAACCGGAAGGTACCGGGCCTCGGCACCCCGAGGGAATCTCGTCAATTGGCGAAAAATCCTTATCACTCATTTTGACCCCTGGATGAGAACGGAGGGGCTACCGAGGCGCTTGAAAATAGGCCTTCACGTCTTTCCGAGTGAAGAAAATCAGCCACGCGAGCCCAACTGCCGTCGGGATCAGAGACAGGAGTGTAAAAACAGTTCTTAAGATCATGAGTTCACTGTGCGTGTCGTCGACGCCTCCGGGCATGCGCAGAGATGACACGGCTGCCAGGACGCCGAAGGCCGCAAGCAGTCCGCTGAAAATCAGCGTGGAGATACGGGCCCAGCGCCAGGCTCGCAATAGTCCGATTCCAGTAGCCACACCCCAGCCGGTGAACAGAAGAATCCAGATCGTAACACCTTGGTAGAAACTTCCCATCTCTCCGTGTCCACCAGATTGGTAGTCGATCAGGAGAATCCCGAACGCAGCGAGCGCGTTCGTCCAAGCGGTGACGCAGCCGATCCCCCGGATCGTCTCAGAGCAGTCGACCTTGCCCTTCACTGGGAGATCGCCGGGCATGATTGCAGGGATTTTACTATGCGACCGAATCGACTGTACTGGGACTCCGTCCGCTCCGACCCTCGCTACGTCGACCTGCTGCGCCGGATGGAGCTGCCGCAGTGATCGCTGGTCAAACTGGAACTGGACGGGGATGGGGGCGACAATTTGTTCCCGAAGTGTACTTCCCCGTCAACGAAAGGCGGCCATACCGTAAGATCACTCCTGGATTGTCGGCTAACCGGAAGCGTGCGCTGAGCAGTGCGTTGTTCAGGAGGGTTGAAGTCCCTCTGGCGCTCGAATGAGGGGCGCCATATCCAAGAAGCGGGGTTCGTAGCCTCGCTGGCCGGAGAAAGCGGAAGGTATGGAGAGGTCTAAACGGGCACGAAGGCGAAAGCTGGACACAGCCAAGACCGACCTGAAGCCACCGCTTGCTGTACTTCGGAGGGCAGGGTGTCCATCGCGAGATGGAATCCGAAGGGCCTGCGGAGAAGTACCGGGCCGTAATCGATGGGGTAATTCCCAAGATGAACCGGTCGGCCAAAGGTGGGATAAGGTCGAGTCTGCGTTTCCGAGACGAAGGCGTTCTCATTCACCCACCGCACCAAGGCGATTGCGGATGGCACGGTACGGAAGAACAGCGCGTGACCTCAGGAGAACTGGCAGAGTCTCCGGGTGGCTCCGGAGTAAGCAAACCTATAAGCGCAAGCGAAGTGGCGAGCGACGCTCGGTCAGTAGTCGGACGGCTGAATAGTACCTGAAGCGTGGTGAAAGTCACGCGACCGGGCAACCGGCGACGGAATTGGGTCGGGGAAGGCAGCCGACGAAGATGGTCAGGAAGAGAAAGAAAGCCAGAGGAGTAAAGGCGAGAAGGAGGAACAGTTCCATGAGTGAAAAACCCGTACATTCTCGTCTGAGGAGACTGGCG